>Ga0210040_10006978_pt1 | contig 13847 bp, 15 predicted proteins | sample CryGeyCG12114_NA_FD_185462 | JGI IMG/M metagenome (GOLD analysis project Ga0210040, IMG submission 185462) | Groundwater microbial communities from aquifer - Crystal Geyser CG19_WC_8/21/14_NA (SPAdes) (version 2) | ecosystem: Environmental > Aquatic > Deep subsurface > Groundwater | place: USA... | reverse complement strand
AGTCCAATCAAATATACATAGTTAGATCTGCGATCTTCCGTTGTATTCGCATCCGCCAAAAACTCGGCAGAGATGGCGTGCCACTCATGCAAAAATTTTACGGAATTTTCTGATACCATAGAAGTACATTTACTCATCACACAACACATAGTGGCTACAGCTACACAGATTCTACATGTATTAGATCAGAGGAGCGGGGCTTTGGAGTATCTTTTAATTTTCCATGAAAATATCTACAAAAAACTATTCATTCGATGTGTTTTTAATTAACCGCTTCACGAAAGCAAATGCTCCACATTGATGCTTTGAGCAGTTGTGAAAAAGCACGTCGTTTTCTATCGTTCTTTTGTCCCGTTCATGGTACACTGAATTTATTCTGTGTCTGTAAATCATCAAAAAAAGGTGAAAAGTAGAAGGCAAATATGGCATTTAACGAGCACGCAAAATGTATTTCATCCATTATCCACCAAAACGAACCTAATATGTACAGGATGATTAGAAATTGGATGCAAATTCTGCTGACTTTGTCTCCTTTTCAAGTCATCAAAATTGCGTGGCATATTGATCAAATCGCAAATGAATCGTTCCAAGCATTCATCATGGAGAGCAAAATGGCGAGTCATGTACATTATTCCCGAACCAACTTGACGAGAAAAAGTTTGAATCATAGAGCCCAACTGTCTAATAAATTCTTGCACACTTTCTGATCCAAAAAATTCCACAAATGGTTCCGGAAATATGTTACTTATCCATGGTACATCAAGAAAATTCAATAGGTCGACGAAATTCCTTCCACTGTGTTTCAACCGCATAACATTGTAAGTTTTCTGCTCTATTTTATGCATTAAAACTATTAGTTTTAGATTGCTTACTTGTTTTTAAAACTAAAAAAATTCTCTTGGGAATCCGATGTTTGAAATGCATTTGATTTTTTCAAGTTGAGTGACGAATCAATATCGAAAAGAACTTTTTCACAATGTACTAGTGATAAATAAAGTATTATTACACTGAGAACTCGTTTAGGTAGAATTTTTCTCCAAAAGTATAAAATTTTATGTCCCATAATAAGTTCAAGATACTTTTTTAGACTACAGGACTGTATTTTGTGAGTTTTAGAAACGGAATCACTTTTGTAACATTAGTGTTAGAAGTTGGACAGTTGGACTACAATGCTTAACAAGACTAGACATATGTACGTCAATTATCAAACACGCGCTAATAAGCTAAGAACACACAAATAGTGACCGAGATTTCATCATTGGTATTAGGTTATTGTCACAATATATTTTCATATGCAATTTCTAATTGATATCTTCAAAACAAAAAATTAACTCTGAATTCATAACATGCAGCTGTTTGCCGTGCTGAAGTTGAAATAAAAGACTTGCTATTTCAGCGCATGCTTTTCAAAAACTGAATTTCACACCATTATTTTTGTCTTTATGTCATTTGTAACTATCAATGTCACTATTCAATCACTCAAAGTAAATTGTCGTCATGCAAACTTTTCGTTGACACAGAAAAAACACTGAAATCCATCGAGCATAAAGATGTTTCTCCGAATTTTCGTCAAGAGTTGCATAGCATTATCCAATGCAGCAGTAATATTTTTTGTACTAACCTCTAATCAGGTCATGAGAGCCTTAAACCACATAACTAACTAGTAAACTCATACAATTTTTCCTAAACAATTCATACAACCGTACAAAGTTATCTTTCAACCCCAAAAACAGAAAATAAATGGAACACGGATCAGGAGATTCCAGCAAAATTAAATCCCATGCACATCCTTTGAATATTGGACTAGTTAGTTTCTAAAAATTAAAAAATGCACCACTAATACCTTACACACGCAATGTTCTACATTTATTAACAATTAACAATCATGCTTTGCTTAGATCCTCGAACTCTGCTTTGAATTCCTGCCCCCAGTCGATCTCAAGATATGCCGATTCGTATGCCGCAAATGGAATACCATAGCCTATCCATTGTTAGTTGAAAGAACGCGCCTAAATTTTGACGAACGACTGCCACACTGGACCCCAAAAAAACTAACAGATTGTTTAAACCATCTATCGAGTGCAGAAAATGATCACAGCAGACTTCCAATCCATACATATTTCAGTTTCAAGAACAATCGCTGGTCCAGCGAATTCATGCGCAAACTAGGGAGAACTGTTCGAACTTTAAACATCGACTTTTGGATGTCGGAAACTATTCCGAAAGGAATTCAACAATGTCGATTTCTCACTTCTATCCTAATGCCGGACCGACTTCAAGTTCTAGAATTGATGACTCTGCCACCATATATTTCCAAACAGTGCCATCTATTTCCCCAGTCCGGCAAAAAGTATTTACCCCATGTGAAATACCTGACACTAAATTGTGGGGGGGAGTTTAGTTCAACTTTTATAAAAGACTTATTATTCTCCACTCCACAACTATACCACTTGAAAATCTTATTTCTTCATGAAGAAGTCATGGACTACATTACGACCGGCATTTTGGAAACGGGGATTCAAAATTTGGCGCACATAGATTTTCAATGCTCCGATGAATCTGGATTTACAACTACTCATGCGAACCGATTAGTTATGGCTGGATTGCCGTTGCAGACATTGCGATTTCATACAGTGGACATTATGCCTCATTATGATTGCTTGAAGATTTTGCTCACAAATTATTCACAGGGACTGAGGAAAATTCGATTGTATCCGTCCACTGGTTGCTCCGATTTAGATATTCTACCGAATGTGTTGGAAGTGACTTTAGAATGTCCGTGGATATCGGATATCGTAATTTTTATGAAAAAGTGTCCAAATATGACCAGTTTGACTACTACTGGGGATTATTATGTGAATATTCAGTATTGGGATGTTACTGCGAATGATACGAACTTTGAATTGCTGAATTCAAGTATTGGGCAGAATGAGGAGTTGAAACATGAGTGTTTGAAGACATTGGCGATTCAGGATAGAACTTATGATGCTAGGATCTATTACCGGCTTCTTAATTTTTTTCCCAATTTGACGAAATTGAGTGCTCATGTGGATGACAAAGTATTTGGACTCATTTGTTCCATGGGAAGTCAGCTCAAAGAATTGGATATTGTTTTGTACAGTTTAGTTCCCAATGCGGTTCTCATCGGGGCTATTCCTCATGCTGAAGAATCTGGTTCAGTCGATTCGTTAAAAAGTACTGTTAAAAACGTAAATATTTCCAAAAGTTAGCTTGAATCTGTGGGTAGGAGTTTTCAATGAGTTTTTTGTAGGTCTGGAAAGGTTCTGCCTAAAAACTCGGCTGCCAGATAACAAGGGAAATCCACCTGCAGTGTCTGATGTAGCAGTTCTGTCTTTCCGCGGACTGACTTCTTTAAAAAATTTGAAACACTTGACAATCGAATCTTCGCAGGTATAATTTTGAAAGTTGTAGTAATCGATTTCCAAATCAAGTTTTCAGTAGTAAAAATAATTTATTATTTTATTGTTTTCAGCTCAGTGACATAGGCTTGAAAGCTTTGAGCGATTTGCCATACCTAATACACTTGGACTTAGGAGTCATAGAGCAAAGACGGCTATCGAAACGCGGGATTTCAGGTGTAAAACTAAATCGACCATATTTGCAGCTAAGGATGGTTCAGGAACTCGTAAGTTATTCGAATCGCCCAAAACGAATGGAACTTCCATGGCGTTCCCGACAGTAGTCAATGCGATTTGACTCGGTATTTTTGTAATAAAGTGAAAGTAGCTCTTTGAAACATGAAGATTTGAACCAATTGAATTTTATTGACTGATGAGTTGTTAAAAGTTGAACATGCAGCAAGAAATTTCATGGCTAGCTTTATCCATTCCTTCGTCGATTGAAATATGATTCCAGACCCTTAGAAAAAATCATTATTTAATAGCAAAAGCAAAGATTTTAAAAGCTGTAGAAGTTGATCGAGATTTCAGTTAAAATTTTTTACTTTTCCTGGGGGTCCTTGTGGGCCTATAGCTCCCTATAAAAATTACCATTTTTTAGACAACAAATACATTTTTGGACAAAAATTAGTATCTTTTAAAACCAGCGAATTTAAGTACTTTATCTCCTTTTATTCCTTGAACTCCATAGCCAGTTTCTCCCTTTGCCCCCGTTACTCCCTTGGGTCCCTGTAAAAAAATACATATTGCATAACTGACAACTACTGAATATTTTGGGAAACTGAAAAACAATGCTTACAATGGGTCCTGGTGGTCCTGTATCCCCTTTTACTGCTAAACCAGGTAATCCGGGCGGCCCCGATAATCCTGGAAAACCAGGATCTCCATTATCTCCACGTTCACCTTTGGCACCAGGCAGTCCTGGCATGCCAGTTAGTCCTGCATCTCCTTTTATTCCCGGAACACCCTAGTTCTCAAAAAATTCCATCAAGATTAGCGGCTTTTTACGTTTGAGCGAAAACTCGCTTTTGGTTAGTTCATTTAGCCCCCTCACATCTTTACCCGGCGGTCCAACCAAACATTCACATTCTTCTTTAGATTCCACCATAGCTAAACGGAAATCAAATTCTAAAATAGTTTCGTTGATTCTGTCAATTTCTTGATACAATGATGAACTTTGACCAAGTTGGTTAGTGTATACCACATAGGCAGTTCCTAAAGACACTAAAAGTGCAGCCAAACTTAAAATGGTGATAACTGAAAGACAGCAAGTATGACATGTAATACTCTTTAAAGATTTAGATTCCGACATTTCAAATTTTTCGGGAAACGCCATATTGGTTTAAGTTGGTTAGTTTTAGAAATATATACTTCGCTTATTTGCTCCAGAAAGAGAAAAAACTGAAGGAGTAACGAACCACAAGTCAGAGATGAATTCGAGTTCTATCACTGGTTATAAAAAGACAGGAAATCTTTATCTCCTCTTTTTGCATTAGTCAAAAAGTATTGACCGAGTATGCAAATGCAAACTACGCTTAAATGCATCTGTTCAATGTTAAGCTTTATTAGGATTTTTTACTATCATTCCCTGAATTCCTGGTAAAAATTATCTCACTCACTTACTCATTTTAGTAACTTTTATTTTATTCGCTGTTGTTATTGGCACAATCTTAATATGAGTCAGGGTTGAAAATGTCCACACAAGAAGTTTATTTTTTTAAATTAAGCAACTACACGAACTTACAGTTTTTGTAAAGAAACCAATTAAATAGCCAATTACTTAAATATTTACAAAAATGAAAATAGACAATTTTATCCCCGATTAAGTACACCAGTTGGAGTTCCCTGTTAAATCATTGTCAAAGTTAGCAATTTTTAACAAAGTCTGGAAACCTTTTATTCGAATATGATGCTTACAGGTTCTCCTTTCAATCCTTGGATTCCATATCCTTGTTCCCCTTTTGATCCCATATCGCCCTTTTGTCCCTAAAATTAGAAAAAAAGTATTGAATTTTTACAAAAAATGCATTTCCTAGTCAGCTAACTTTATTAAAGAATTTAAAACTTACTGGAGGACCGGTATCCCCTTTCTCTCCTGGTGGGCCGCGTATTCCCTAAGACAGAAAACGGCATTAAAATCAATAGTTGTCATTAGAATCTGCGCTTTTTTACTTACTGGCAGTCCGGGCAATCCATTCAAGCAAGTACACTTATCAAAACCCCCATCTTGAATCAATGAAAACAATGCATCATTGCCATTATTAGATATTTCACTGGAATCGTTCCGAACCCATCCAGTTCCATTGTTCATCTGATGCTGCAAATCCCATATGTAATATCCACTTATGACAGAGAATGTGATGGCCGTGAAACTCAAAGTGAGTGCAATTCCCAGAATGCAGGAATAATAGCAGTTCCGTTTTCGCTCCGATTCACTCAAAACATACTTTTCTGACGACCCCATGCTTACAAAATTTACAAAATCTACGGGAACTCGATTCATTTATCCAAAAATGTGAGCAAAGTATTCATGCAGTTAACAAATGAAATGGACAAATCGCTAGCAAATATTTTGGTAACAAGAAGATCTGTGAGTCAACCTAAATAAAATGTAGGCCGGAAGGACTCTAATCTTTAGAAATGCATTGGGATATTGAAAACTCAACAGTATTGCGAATTTTATTCACTTGAAACTTTTTACATGTGATTCTCATTGGTTTAGCAAATGCAAATGCCACAGCTGATGCGTAGAATTGTTATCACAAGTAGTCATCCCAATTTCTTCGTTGACTCTAAAATTGAATCCAAAACATGATTCATTATTTGGCAGTCCCTATTAGTTAGCATATAGGATTCATTTCCAAACTAGTGTAGAGGCTGTAGATAAGTACCCAACAAAAGTAATACAGTTGCCCATGAACAGTTTGATTTTCCAATGTTTGTTATTATTGACTCCAGTGATTTGCCACATATTGGGCATTGGAAAATCCTCAGTCACAAATTGGTAGCTTAGTTCATTCTCCTCGTACTCGATTGGGAGGATTTTGTAAAACTTTGTACCTATTCATTGTTAAGCCATTAAAAAAAATGTGGGAAAAATTTGAATGTTTTCTTTGTTTAGCTTGCGTGCAATTACAATTCCATGTTCCTTCAAGCATGCTTTAATCTTAACGTTTTCTAAATGCTTTAATCTTCTTTTTAATTTAATGTTCTTTACTTGTTGTAATCAAACAAATGAAGGAAAACTGTTTTTGTACCGCATTCACTAATTTTCCACTTTTGAGACTCCAAATTCTCCCACTTACTGGCTACCACAGGATACAAAGGTTTTCCAGCCAAACTAGAATTCCTTCTAGAATTGAACACAGAAATTACCTACAAATTAAAAAAAAACTTACATTTTGTTTTGTGGTTTTATAACTTTTCTCAGTTAGTTAGTTGATTTGAAACTCACAGATCTATGATGGAATTCACTTTGCACAATGTACAAGCCGCCATTCACGATTCTCCCATTCACAACAGCAATGGAACCACAAAGGAACAATGTTACAATTATAATACATGCTAATAAAGCAAATTGGAAAATAGTTTTCTTCATATTGAACCAATCTGTGGAGACTAACTATAACTAACCTCATTTAGCAAATTATTATGCTATGATCATTTAGTTAGTTACTGAGAGTGTGTATGACAAATTCAAGGTCTTATGTTCCATGAGGAGATTAACTGTGCATCTTAAACTTGTAAACACCGTTATTTTTTGCTTAAGTACTCATTCCATATTTTTCTTTTCTAATTTTGAAATGAAGCGGAGAATATAGCAAATGCAACTCTTCACGAAAAATGATATTATAGCATCAGCCCATTGTGAATTCATGAAATATATTAAAGTATCACGCTTTATAATTGTCATGCACTTTTTTATCCCCATTTTAATCCTCTTTAACCCGTATACGATCTGTATTTGTCTTTGGGCAAAGCATGTACGCGCTTCAAATTGCGTCACTAACTATGGGGGTAGCTAGTTGTAACGATAAAGAAATGGGATTAGGCATTAGCCTTGCCCAATGACCCTCAAAAAATTTAGTAGAGGCTTAATAAGAATGTGCACACTTTGTTTTTTGGACCTCAAAACTTGGTGTAAAACAGTCTTATTTTACTTGATAGCTCTAAATAACCGGTTGAATTTGCATAATATAGCTATATAGTCGCTGCAAAAAGTTTATTTTTATTGATTCTAGAGTAATTTTGGGTTTACATAGTCAAAGCTGCAAAGAAAAAGTCATAGTTGGTCCCAATCAGTCTAGCTCGACGTCCTTCCAGGAACATGTAAATCTCATGAAAAACGAACTGTAAAAAAATTACTTACGAACCATCAAAAATGTAATAAAAAATTAGAAAAAAATGCACATTAACCTTACGCAGATATATAGGGCCGACATGATGAATGCGAAATGGAATCCAGCCACATTGTGTATAGCTTCATCATCGACTAATCTCAAAGATTCAATAACAATGCAAGTTACTACAGCAAAAAAAGAAATCCAAAGTACAATTGTGAGTCCCAGATTTGCGAAAAATTTCATTGTTGGCTACTCAAAGAAAACATGAAAATTGTTATAAAAAATCCCTTTCACGCAATCTACAGTAAAATATGTGCCAGGAATACCCCCTTCTGTGCCCATAGTACTAGAATGTACAGCAATCCAGAAAATAATAGCAAAACCAGCATTATGGGAATTATAATGCCTTCACTGCTCGCATTTGTTACAGCACATAAATGGGATAAACATAGAGTCTAGAAATATTTAAAAGTTAAATTTTAGTAAATTGCATGCCTATGGTGTTCACAAATTTCAAACAATCAGGTTTTTACCAAAACTACGTATAAAGTAGCCACCATAGACAATTGTTGGAAGCATAAATGCATTCTGGAGAAAAAGTAGATAAAGCATACTAAGACTCTGTAAAATGAAAGAAATTTTCAAAAAATACGTTTCAATTAAAAACGAGCGGCTGATTTTTGGTACAAGGGTACAACTTACAAGCAGCAAATGTTCAAAACATGGGACTGCTTGATAACGTCTTTCACTTCTGGTCTGAAATTTAATGCATCTAAAATCATGTTAAAATTGTACCATTTTTCTGTGCCGGTCTTTTTTTTTGACAGAAAACCTACATTGAACTATACAACAAGGACCAGCCAAACATGGTACCGAATTGTAAGCATTTCAATCCCATAACTCCTGATCGGAATGCCAGTCTATCATGGAAATTTTTTATGGCTGCTGGTTTTGTTTTATGGAAACATGGGGAATAGCAGCACTATAAGAACAAAAAATTGATTTGGAAAAATCAAAAGTTTACTTCTACTGTTTACTTTCGTGAGCAATTTTTTACCCCTAAAGGTTCTGGCTCAGCATTATTTTCAAAAATATGGAATTCCTCCTCTTCATCCGCTGGGAATGAATTTGCTGACTTTGATGATGATTTGGATCTGGATTTTTTAGCGATAGGGTCTTCCAATGATTTTGATTTAGATTTATTATTGCTCCCAGACTCAGATAATCTTTCTTGAGTTTTGGTCTGCAGTTTTTTCTGCATTTTGGCGTTCATTTTTGTCAACATAGACATTTTGTATTGGTTGTTTTAATCTTCTGACAATTGACGACTAAATTATAAGCTAACTTCAAGCTTGTTTCGGTTGAAATGCTTAGTTTCTTCGGAAAGTTAATGTTTTTAGTGTGAGCAATCTATTCCCTAATTGTTCAAATTAAATAATTTCAGTTCAGTAGATCAAGCTACAGTTGATTTTATGGATACGATATGTCGTGATTCCAATTCTTTATTAGGATTCATTCTGGCATTAAACACGTGTATAGGATTTAGACTAGTGGTTTATTACCGTAACGACAATTTTTCAGATATTTAAGACAAAGGAGCATTGAAAAAATCTTTTCATTAGGCACTGATACTGAATTGAAATGTCCTTTTATAAATATTTGGCATTATTGGTTGCCCAATTAATTGCTCATAATGTCATAATGTTTTCCATTTCTATGCACTGTACCTGAAACCCACACACAGCAATACAGTTAATTGGATTTTGCATTGTAATAGAATATTAAATTAACGTAAGCTCTCATCTTTCATCATATTATCAGACAGACCAGCTAAAAGATAAGATAACAAAAAAATACGTAGCAATCAACTTTTCATCACGCAAACACATGTATGCAGAATGTCATGCAAGCATATGATGTCAGTGTCAAATTTTTGTGATCACCTCATAACAAAGTTATGACTCGCTCGTAAAGACTTAAAATGCATTTTTTGAAAATTTTATCGTTTCTTTTCTATATTTCATTTCATACGATTGCTGGACTCACGTTGGACGAAAATGGAATCTATTGGGATGTGAATGTAGCAATTGACGATCGCACTGCTCAAAATGATATTCCCGCGTACATCAACAATATAAAGGTAAAAGTTTAAACAAAAAGTTTACTTTTAGAATCCTACTTTTGTCAATTTTATTTATCACAAACTACACTAAATAGTGGGGGATTCAAGATCTCTCCATCGTTCTCCACGATACAACAGACGGTAAATTTTCTATCGGTTCAGCCAATATCATTGTCCCATACCATTGGTCTGTACGGGAAGAAGTCATCGGAGTTGGAGAAAGTCTAACAATTGCCGCTAAGTAAACTAAACAACATTAATCATTCAAAAAATTAAAATTAGTTAAGATTGGGATACAACTAACTAGCTGTACCTAACTATAACTAACACACTATGAACACATTCGCAGGGAATCCTTTGGAACAGCAGATCTCAAAATATCCCATGTATATCCATTACCCAACGTACACAACGTCCATCCCTGTGCTCAAGCTGGAAATTCTATAGAAATCCCGTATGATTTCTTCAACCAGCAAACGCAAACTAAATATGGAAGAACTGGTGGGAAATAAAAAACAGCAAATTTTACATCACCAAAAGCTGAAGAATTCATAAATTGTAAATGCTAGATTGCTATCTTTTTAGGTATGGCACTTTTAGCCCTATGGTCCAGATACCGATTCGGAGTTTGGGAGGAGCATGGCTATCCAGCGGATGAAAAATTTCCATATTTTTACAAACATTCAAATTTCACCGATTGGGAAGTCACTGGATGCTCAAATGTACCATTAGAGGGTCAAATGCTAAATTTGTGAGGGAATAGATTTGAAAAAATATCATGTCCCAAAAATATCATAGCTGTCTAGAAATCTAGATTAGCACTATGCATTTTATTTTATGCAGAGATTCTTCTGACCCCCAAAGTGAGCTTTGTGATACAACTGACACACACCAACCGCCTACAAGTACTTGCAGATTTGTACCAAATAAATTTCAACAAGCGAAAACTTCGTTAATGCATTACCATTGGATCGACAGCATTTCTTCATTCTGTGATGAAAATACACACAACAAACATGCACCGAATAAGCAAAATCTATATTGTTGGTTCAAAAGTGTGAAACAAGTTATTGGGGAATCTTATGATGCCCAAATGTTGTCAGATTCACATGAGAATTTAGGACGCCCAGTCAAGTTCAATATTAAGCAAGCAATTAGGAATCCTTTGTTGTACGTTTTATTGGATGTGGGAGCTTCTATGGCAAGAAAAAATAGCAAAATGTACTAAATACTAAAAAAACCTGTGTAATTTTATTTAAATATGCGTTTTAAAATTGAAATGCAGGCTCCAGATGATACATTTATGAAACTAAAGGCTGGACTGAATTCATTTTTTGCGAAGCTAGCTACTCCTGTGGAATCTTGGGATTCAGTGGTTGCACGAATTGGGATTTATCCTATTCATGATAAAAATGAAGCAAAATTCAAAGGGAATAGATTGCATAAAGATTTAACTGAGTGGAGTACTATCACGGACAATGTTTTAGCCTCTTTTGATAGGTGAAAAAAATGATAAATTAATTATAGTCAGGTTGGGTCTCAATTGTATGAGTATGCAAAGTTTGTTTGCTGTATTTTTTTAGTGCATTGGATTTGGCATTTAACGGTGACTATGCTGTGAGCAGCGAGCGAAATTTTGGCCAAGCTATAAAAGATATTGCATTAGAAATTGGGTCCAGAAAACATGGGGATGGGAAAATTGGGGCAAATATTTTGGTCGTCAAAACTGGCCCTGTTTACAATTCAGGTATTGCTAAGTTTAGTTAGCTAGTAAGTACAGTATGGAATATGGAATGAGTGAGAGCTTTTTTAAGAGATTTTTTTTCCTGCAGACCAATTGTTATCAGAAGCAGAAGTTTTATCTCTTTGCATGGAAAATGGAATAAAAATATTTGGATTGGAATTTAAAGGCAATGCATTAATGCCAGGGATAAATTTTGAGCAAATTGTGAATCAAACGGGAGGAGATCATTTAGTAGTGGAAAATGTACAAGATTGGAGCGCAGATCTGGAAAAATTTTTGGACAATTTGAGGGGCGCCAGTTCTCTACCAATTCAACATGGGTTTCGAAAGGTAAGTTGAGGAAATTTTGCACTTTATGGTTACTTAACAAAACAAAAAGATGATTATTTCTGAATGCATAATAATTAGCTGAATGACCACCCGATTCGGAGTGATAGTGATGACACAGTAAAGATTTTAACTGCACCATTTCAAAAAGTGCATTTCTATTTGAAAGCGGAAAATGCCGACAGTTTTGAAGTAACTCATGTAGGAAGTAATGAAGAGCTGCAAATTGATTCGAGATTTGAATGGGATCAATCAAATTTTGATAAGCAGAAAATTTTCCATGCAGTGTATAACCATCCGTTGGGACAAAGTAGAGATCAGGTAACACGCAAAACAATGCATAAAATATCCCGTTTTTAGACCAAGAAAAGGAATTATTTGAAAACTGCATTTTTCCCCCGTGTCCGCACCGTTCGCCGAAAACTTTTACGCCGAGGAAAAAACGCCGAAACCCAAATGGACTACGTTTAGTTAGGTTAGGTTTTTGGGCGTTTCGGCGAGATTTCCACGCCCTTAAGGACTCGGCATTTTTGTTTTCGGCGTACTGACCGTGAACCTTTTTCCCCAATATTCGTAGTCTGAAGAGTTCAAGATAACCTGCTCTGGATGTGAAGCCGAACTGATAGTTATAGGAGAACTGGAGAACCCGCAAGATCAAATTGACTTGGACGATATAGAAATTTCAATAGACATTTCAGCATTCCAAAATGAAGTCAATATGCAGGAGACTACAGCCTATAACTATCACGGGGCTGCAGTGGCCATCTATGCTAAGGTAAAAAAAATGCCGTTCCACTCCACATATGCAAATGCAAAAGATTGAATCTCTATACGAAATATCGATTTTACCGGCTTTTTTTAATATTTAGATTGAAAGGCACGGCCACCCTGTAACTTTCCGTGAAGACCAATCCATATCCACAAAAGTAGAGGCAAAATTGACATTTCTGAAAGAAAGTGATGGAGCTCCAATGCGAACAATTACAATAGAATTGTCAGATAATGGAAAAATGAGCTTTTCTCCCGATCTGGCTAAAAATGATGGTATTTTTTCCGGTGCTTTTATTCCCCGAAATGATGACAGTGGTTTTTATACTATTCAAGTTTACGTACATCACACTGGACACACCAAAGATGCGGAATCTGTGTCTTCCATAAGAAAACATGGGATGAATTCTTGGATCCCAAATTTAATGCCAGATTCACCAGAAACATGGTTTGGCTGCGGCTCTGATAACGGTGGCTGTTGGTCATTCACTCCCAATTTTGATTTTTATAAATCGACCCAGTATCGAGGACTGTTGCAGTTGTTGTATGCAGATCAGACTAAGGTATGTTGAGTTTTAGGAATGCGATTCCATTTTTTTCAATGATTGAGTGAGGAATTTTTTCCTGTCTTTTCAGAAAGTGCCCTTTAGAATAATGGATTTTCAAGTAACCCCTTTAGCAGAGAGTAAAGCTTTGATAAGTTTTACCGGTCCAGGCGTCCTTGGAATTTGGTGGGGCTCCGAAAATATCGAAATCGGTCTGTTGGTTTCAAATACAGTAATATTACTAGTAAAGTTACGGTCAGTACGCCGAAAACAAAAATACCGAGTTCTTAAGGGCGTGGAAATCACGCCGAAACGTCCAAACACCTAACATAACTAAACGTAGTCCATTTGGGTTTCGGCGTTTTTTCTTCGGCGTAAAAGTTTTCGGCAAACGGCGCGGACACGAAAGTTACTATTTTTTGTGTATGAGATCTTTAACTGTTAATTAAACGGTGTGTTTGTGCTTAGGCAATGTAAATGAAGTGAAAATTAAACGAAGTGTCACTTTGGAGCGCCTTTTGGAAGATTTTGATAACCAAGCATCAGCAGAGCCACCAGAATATGTTCCACCGGCATATA
>Ga0210040_10006977_pt1 | contig 13849 bp, 9 predicted proteins | sample CryGeyCG12114_NA_FD_185462 | JGI IMG/M metagenome (GOLD analysis project Ga0210040, IMG submission 185462) | Groundwater microbial communities from aquifer - Crystal Geyser CG19_WC_8/21/14_NA (SPAdes) (version 2) | ecosystem: Environmental > Aquatic > Deep subsurface > Groundwater | place: USA... | reverse complement strand
CAACATCCTGGTCACGGCCAGCGGAGACATTCGCGGCGGCAGCGGCACGGGCGTCGGAGTCGCGCTTGAAGGCGGCGTGGACAATGTCGTCACGGTCAACAAGACGCTGTCGGCCGTGTCCGGCACTGCGCTGACCGGAACCACCGGCAACGACCGGCTCGAGAACAAGGGGCTGACGGTCGGCAACCTGGCGCTCGGCGGCGGGCAGAACCTCGCGCACAATGCGCTGGGTGCGACCTTCCTGACGATTGACACGCTCGACCTGCGACAGGGTGCGGGAAGTAGCGGGCTGTTCAGCAACGACGGCACCCTGATGCTCGGCCTGGGCGCAATCCGGCTCCCGATCGATCTCCTCAAGGGCGAGCAGTTCGCGCTTCCGGCGATCACCGATGCCCGGACCAGCCTGCTGGTCGGAACCTCCGTCATCAGCCAGGTGGCGCTGGACGGCGACTTCCGCCAGTCGGCCACCGGGTCGATGGTCTATGACGTCGCCTTCGGCCCCTACGCCAGCGACCGCATCGACGCGACCGGAACGGCCGACGTCAACGGCAAGGCGGAGATCACGCTGACCTGGCTGGAGAACCGCGACATCGTGACGCTGATCGGCGCGGCGGGCGGCGGGGTCGATCGCGGCCTCACGCCGACGGACACGCTGGCGATCGACTATGGCATCCTTGCCAATGCGACCGGCATCCAGCTCACCCTCGATACCGACTTCGGGCAGACCTTCCTCACCGCCAACCAGCGCAAGCTTGGTCGCCACCTCGACTCCGCGGTGGATGTCGGCGGCGCAGCCGGGCTTGGCCGCCTGCTGGCACTGCTCGGCAACCTGACGACCGGCCAGGAAGCGGTCTACGCCGACATCTTCGCCGAACTCGATCCGGAAAGCCTGCTGGTGCCCGGCGTCGAACAGCTCGAGGCAGCGCAGTCCTTTGGCGACAGCGTCATGGGCTGCCGGACGCTCGACCAGCGCGGGGCCAAGTGCACCTTCGCCAGGGTCCAAGGGCACCGGCTGGAGCGCGAGGGCGGAACGCTCGACTATGAGCTCGACAATACAACCCGGCTCCGCCTGGGCGGGGCGCTCTCGGCCGGCGACGGCTGGAGCCTGGGGGTTGCCGGCGGTTACGACGACCTTGGCGACCTTCGTGTCGGCGCAGGCCGACTGACCGGCACGGACGGTACCGGCTTCCACCTCGGCGCAGCGGTGGCCAAGTCCTTCGCCGGCGAACGGGGCGAGGTCCGGCTCGCTCTCACCGGTGGCGGCCAGTCGGTCGACACCGCCCGGGTGCAGAGCATCTTCGAGGCCGGCGTCGGCAGCGCGACGATCAAGACCCGTTACCTGGGGCTGACCGGCGCAGTCGCCTATACCTTCCGCAGCGGTGCGTGGTTCGCCACGCCGGCACTGAACCTCCAGGCCCTGCGCCAGCGGTTCAGCGACTTCGCGGAGACCGGTCTCGAGGGCACCGGGGCGCGGAGCGACGGCGATGCCCGCTGGTACCTGTCGGCCCGTCCGACCTTCACCAGCGGCGTCGATGTGGGTGGCCTGAAGCTGTCCGGCCTCGCCGGCTACCAGTTCTCCAACCAGTCGGAGATGCTGGTGCCGATCCGGCTCGTTGGCGCGCCAGACGGATCGAACCCGGCGATGATCGGAACCGGCCTCGACCGGCCGATGCTGCTCCTCGGCCTCGGCGCCGAGGGCAGGCTCGGGCAGAATGTCGACGTGCGCCTCGGCTACGAGAACAAGCTGGGATCGACCATCAAGAGCGAAAGCGCGAACCTGTCGCTGCGGGTGCGCTTCTGATCCACAAGGGGAGGGGAGCCGGTCCGGCTCTCCTTCTCACTGGGCCCAGACGTATCGCACCAGGGCCATGGCGAAGGCGAAGACGAAGGCGTAGCCGAACCGGTCGAGCCGACCGAGTTTCTGGCCGTTCCGCAGCCTGCGCCTGCCAAGCAACATCATGGCCAGCCCGACGCCGATCGGGGTGGCGATCAGGTTCACGTGGCGAAGCACGGGATCGTGGATCGCCGACGATGGGAAGGTCAGCAGGCTGAGGCCGCCGGCAATCGCTCCCCAGAGCAGGGAGCCGGCGGTTGCCAGTACCGGATTACGGGGCCGCCTGACGGTCTCTTCCAGGCTCCTGATGCCAAGTTCCGCAAGCAGCTCGAACAAGGCCTGCAGGAGGAACTCGCCGACGAACCCGAAGAGGATATCGATCATCAGCTCCAAGGCCCTGGGCTACGCCGCCCTTGCATCCGCCTCGTCGTCCAGCTGCGTTGCGCCGTGCAACGCTCCGGCCAGGCGTTCAATTGTCACATAGTCGATCTTGCCGGTGCCCAGGACGGGCAGGGTGTCGAGGACGCGGATGTCGCGGGGGACCATGAGTTCGGTAACGCCGTTGGCGCGCGCCCAAGTCTGGAGCTCTTTGGCGGTTGCGCCGCTGCGGGTCGTGAACAGCACCAGCGCCGCGCCCTTCCTCGGGTCGGGACGGGTGACGACGGCATGATCGAAGCCGGGCCAGAGCGCGGTGGCATAGCCTTCGACGGCAGGTAGCGAGACCATCTCGCCAGCTATCTTGGTGAAGCGCTTGGCGCGGCCTTCGTGGCTGAGGAAGTCCTCGGCATCGACGCTGACGATGTCGCCGGTGTCGTGCCACCCACCGGCGGGCAGCTGCAGCTTGCCCGGCGCATCGGCAAGCAGGTAGCCGGCCATGATGTTGGGCCCGCGCACGAACAGCCGTTGCCCCTTCTCGACGCCGGGCACTTCCTCGAAGCGCGCTTCCATCCCGGGCAGCAGGCGGCCCATGGTCCCGGCGCTAAAGTGCATCGGCGTGTTCACCGCGATGACGGGACCCGCCTCGGTCGCACCATAGCCTTCGAGGATGCGCAGCCCGAACTTCTCGGCATAGATCCGGCGTGTCTCGTCGCGGACGCGCTCGGCCCCGGCGAAGATGTAGCGCAACGAATAGAAGTCGTAGCTGTGCGCCATCCGGGCATAGCCGGCGAGGAACGTGTCCGTCCCGAACATGATCGTCGCGTTGGCGTCGTAGGCAAGCGCCGGGACGATTCGGTAGTGCAGAGGGCTCGGGTAGAGGACCGTCCTGATGCCGTTGAGGACCGGCAGCAGCATGCCGCCCGTCAACCCGAAGCTGTGGAAGACGGGCAGGGCGTTCAGCACCACGTCCGAACTGTTGAAGTCGATGCGTGCAGCAAGCTGCTGACAGTTCGCCAGGAGCGTGCGGTGCGTGTGCACCACGCCCTTGGGCGTTCCTTCCGAGCCGCTGGTGAAAAGCACCACCGCCGGCGCCTCGGGACTGATCTTGAGGCGCTTGTGGAGCGCGCCTGCAAAGCGCGCGGAGATGAGCGCTCGAAGCTTGTCCGTGATCGAGATCGTCGGCGCGAGATCCTCGAGGAAGACGATCCGGACCGAGCCCTCGGGGGTCGTCAGGCTTTCGGCATCAAGGCCCAGCTTGGCCTGATCGACGAACGCGCGCGAGGTCAGCACCGTGCGGATCTCGGCCGTCCGGCAGGCGGAGCGCAGGTTGGCGAGACCGACGGTGAAGTTGAGCATCGCCGGCACTCGGCCAAAGGCCTGGAGCGCGAAGAAGGTCGCGGCGGCCGCATTCACATTGGGCAGCAGCACGCCGACGACTTCTCCCCGACGAGTGTCGTGGGCAAGGCGCCGGCCCAATGCGAGCGAGCCGACGACGAGCTTGCCAATCGACATCGGCTCGCGCTTCACGTCCTCGACGATCGGGGCCTTGTCGCCGTGGATGCGCCTGGCCTCGAGCAGCGCCTCGAACAGGGTGCGCTGCTGGTTCGAGGTGTCGAAGATCATCTGGCTCATCGCGTCGTAAAGGCGGCGGCCGGCGATGGCGCGACGGGCGCGAGCGGTCATCTCACCCTCGATGGCGAAGCGGCGCGGTTCGAGAAGCGTCAGCGTGATCTTCGGAAAGCTGCGCAGCCGCACCTTGCCGCGCAGCCGCGAGAAGGGCGAATATTGGGCACCGTCGATCCGCACGGGGATGAGCGGAGCGTCGGCCTTGTCGGCCACCATGCCGGGCCCGTCGAAGACCTTCATCAGGGCGCCGGTGACGGTGATGCGACCTTCCGGAAAGATCACCAGCGTGCGCCCCTCGCGCACCGCCTTGACCATCGCCTTGGCCGCCATCGGATTGGTGGGGTCGACCGGGAAGGCATCGAACATGCCGAGGAAGGGCTTCACCCACCAGGCCCTGGCAATGTGGGTGGCGACGGCAAAGGTCGGCTTGCCCGGCAGAAAGGCAGCCAGAAGCAGGCCGTCGAGAAACGAGACGTGGTTGACGACTACGACCGCGCGCTCGCCCGGGCGCGGCATGTTCTCGGCGCCATTCACCTCGACCCGGTAGACAAGGCGCAGCGTCAGTCGGATCGCCGCCTTGAAGACGGTCTCGGGGAGCAGCCAACAGGAGATCAGGGCGACGGCGAGGGTGGAGAAGCCGAGCAGGCCGATGACGGCCGGTATGCTGGTGCCGCGAGCGATGAGCGCCGTCACGATGCCCACCATCAGCACCGTGGTGGCGGCGTTGACGATGTTGTTGGCGGCGATCGTTCGCGAGCGCTCCTGTGCCGGCGCATGGGTCTGGAGGATGGCGTAAAGCGGAACCACGAACATGCCGCCGGCAAAGGCGATTCCGGCGAGGTCGACGAGGATGCGGATGCTGCCCGAGCTGTTGAGGAACTGGCTAATGCTGCTGGCCGCACCCACCGGCTGGTAGGCACGGGTCGAAAGCCACAGGTCGATCATGAAGGCTGCAAGGCCAAGCGCGGCCGCCGGGACGAAGCGGGCCGACACCTCGCCGGCGAGCAGCTTGTTCACCACTACAGAGCCAAGCGCGACGCTGATCGAGAAGACCAGAAGGAACAGGGTGGCGACCGAAGGCTGGGCGTTGAGGACGCCCTTCACCAACGGCGCGAACTCGGCGAGCAGGACCGCCCCGACCGCGAAGAACCAGCTGATGCCGAGGATCGACAACCAGAGCGCGCGCCCATGACGCGCCGACTCGAGGATCTGCCAGGTGCTGCGAAACACGTTGGCATCGATCCTGAGGCCGGGCGCAGTCGCTGGGGCAGAGGGAATGCCCAGGCTGCAGACGAACCCCAGCACGGCAAGTCCAAGCGCAACCGCACCGGCCTCGACGGGCATGATCAGGCCGCCGAGCAATTGCCCGCCAAGGATCGCGAGAAAGGTGCCGGCTTCAACGAGGCCCGTTCCGCCCATGATCTCGTTCGCGCCAAGGTGCTGCGGCAGGATGGAATATTTGACCGGTCCGAAGATGGTGGAGTGCAGCCCCATCAGGAACAGGCTGGTCAGCAGCAGCGGCACCGAAGCGAGGAGAAAGCCGCTCAACGCGATCAGCATGATGCCGACCTCGGCCGCCTTGACGAACCTCACGAGCCTGGCCTTGTCGAACGCGTCGGCGACCTGTCCGGCCAGTGCCGAGAACAGGAAGTAGGGCAGGATGAAGAGCCCGGTCGCGACCGCCGCGAGCATCTCGGCCTTGTGTGGCTCGGCTGCGTAGAGCCCGAAGTTGGCGAGGAACAGCAGCGCGAACTTCAGCAGATTGTCATTGAACGCCCCGAGGAACTGCACGGCGAACAGTGGTCCGAAACGGCGCTTGGCAATCAGCGAAAGGTCGGGCGCAGACATTCCTTCGATCCCCTTCAAGACCGTGAGTCGGTCAGCTCAGGCGAGCGTGTTGAACAGCGTTCAAAAAGGAAATAGACGGTGTTCAGTTTATTTTCTATGCCTGTGGCATGGGCAGGCGATCAGACCATAGCCGGGCAGAGCTGAAGGAATTGCTGCTGCTCGAAGGGCATCGGCAGATGGCAGAGGTGGGCTTTGCCCGCTTCTCGGCGCGTGATCTGGCTAAGCGCGTCGGCTACTCGGTCGGGACGATCTACAATGTCTTCCCGTCGCTCGACGCGCTCTTCCTGGAGATCAATACGCGCACCTTCGACTTGTGGGCGGACGCGTTGCGCCGGAAGCTCGAAGGGGTGGGCGGCGCCCACCGTATCGAAGCGCTGGTCAAAGGCTATTTCGAATTCGCCCGCGCCAACCGGCATCTCTGGACGGCGATCTACGACCATCACCTGCCCGACGGTGCCGAGATGCCGTTCGAGCTTGCGGAACGCCGGGGGGCGCTGACCCAGATCGTCACCACCGAGGTCGAGCGGGCACTGCCCGAGGCGGCCGAGGTCGATACCCAGAGGCTGGCCCGCTCGCTGATTGCCACCGTGCACGGCCACTGTGCCTTCGCGCTGAGCGGCACCTTTGCGCTGATGGGGGAAACCGATCCCGAAGAGGTCGCGCTGACCCGTGTCCGGCAGTCACTGGTCCCGGAAGCGCCGAACTCGTAATTCAGGCGGGATGGGGGGCTGATGACGGGCAGCCCCGACACACGACGCTGAGCGACGTGGAAATCTCACCCCTCACGCAGGGCGCGAGTGAAGCTGGACTGGGGTTCTGCGGAGATGGCGCACCCGACACGATTCGAACGTGTGGCCTTTGCCTTCGGAGGGCAACGCTCTATCCAGCTGAGCTACGGGTGCGTGGCGGTCCGTTTAGCGGGCGGTGCCGTGAGCTTCAAGCCACCTTCGCAATGGCAGGTGCAGCAACTCGGGCGCGCGCCTGCCGACGACCATCCCGACATGACCGGCGGGGCTTTCCAGACTGGGCCCGGGCGCCGCAGTCGTTGCTGGAACGATCCGGTCGGACGCGGCGGTGACGTGAAGGACCGGACAGGAGGGCAGGGGGCGCCCGTGCCAGGCGTCGGCCTCGAACAGATCCTCCACCATCTCGCGCGCGGCGGGCAGCGGCAGGGGCTCGCCGCTATTGGCCCACTCCTCCAGCGCGACAAAGCGCCGTGCTTCCGGCGAGTCGGGGCCGAGCTGCCCGAAGGCGGCGAACTTGGCCACCGTGCGCCTGGGGTCGAGTGACCAGAAGGAGGCCTGCAGCACCTCCATCGGCAGCGCGCCAAGCTGCTCCGCCGCAAGCCTGCTCGATCTCCATATCCCGCCAAGCCGCTCGCGCGCGGCAGCGGCATAGCCGGCGAAGCGCCACGGTGAGGCGAGGGTGACGATCCCGCGGACTTGCGGCAGCTGCCTGGCGGCTTCGAGGACCAGCGTTCCCCCGAGACAGTAGCCCGTCAGCCAGGCCGGGCCGAGGTCGCGGGCGAGCGGCACCAGCAGCTGCTCGATATGGCCGCTGAGATCGAGACCCTGGCGCTCCCTTGCCGCGCCCCAGTCGAGAAGCAGGACCCGCGCATGGCTGCCAAGGGCGTTCGCCAGCGAGCAATCCTCGTCGAGGTCGAGGATGGTGGGCGGATTGATCAGGGACGGGACGAGCAGCAGCGGCGGCCCGCTTCCGCCACAGTCGCGCAGCGTTGCCGGGCCCTGGCGGGCGACGATGGGACGCTCGGGACGCGGCGAGGCGGGCTCCGCTTCCTGGTAGCGGCGAAGGCCGTGCAATGCGGCCCTGGCGAGTTCGGGATCCTCGTCCGCCACCTGCCGCACCAGCTCCAGGAACAGGGGCAAGGGGCGTGGCGCCCGCCTTTGTTGCGGTGCGGCATTGGGGGGTGCTACGTCGGACGTCACGCCATGAGGACTGCCCGATGACTGCCGCTGCTGCCAAGATCACGATCAAGAAATATGCCAACCGCCGGCTCTACGACACGGAAAGCTCGACCTACGTCACGCTCGATCGGCTTGCGCAGATGATCCGCGAAGGGCGCGACTTCGTGGTGCTGGACGCCAAGAGCGGCGAGGACATCACCCATCAGGTGCTGACGCAGATCATCGTCGAGGAAGAAGCACGGGGCGGCGCAACCATGCTCCCGGCCAGCTTCCTTCGCCAGCTGATCGGCTTGTATGGCAACTCGATGCAGACCATGGTTCCGCAATATCTCGATGCCGCAATGGCGAACTTCTCCAAGAACGGTGCCGCCTTCAAGGACGCGTTCGGTTCCAGCCTGTTCGCCGATCTCGCGAAGCGGCAGATGGCCCTGTTCGAGCAGAGTGCGAAGGCCTTCGCGGGGGTGCAGCCGGAGGCTAAGCCCGCCGCCGCCAACGGCGACGATGTCGAGGCATTGAAGGCGGAACTGGACGCACTGCGGGCCAAGGTCGACCGGCTCGGTCGCTAGCGCCATGCCGATGTTCCTGCTCGGCCTGGCGCTTCAGGCCGCCACCATTCCCGCCGACTGGCGCACGCGCCCGCTGACCGCCGGGACCTGGACCTGGCGCAACAGCGCGGAAGCGAGCGAAGCGCTGTTCTCCGACCCGCGTGGGCCGCAGCTCGTGATCCGCTGCACGCGCGCGACTCGGCGCGTGAGTTTTTCACGGACCGGGAGTCTTCCGACGGTCCCGATTCGGGTCGCCACCACCAGCAGCCAGCGGCAGCTTCCGCCCGGCAACATGGTGCTCGCCAGCGATCCTCTGCTGGACGCAATTGCCTTTAGTCGCGGGCGCTTGTGGGTGGGTGCGACGGGAGCGATGCCGCTTGTGGTGCGGGCTGCTCCGGAGCCGGCGCGGACCATCGAGGATTGCCGAAGCTGATCGGCATTTCAAGACTTGATCGTTTCCGCGCAGAAGGCATTCTCGTCCTTGCCAACAACACAGCGAAAGGAGGTGATCCGATGTCTCATGGTTCAGCAGAGAGGTCGGTGAAGTTCGTTCGGGAGCCGCGGGGCTAACCACCCCGCATTCTTGGTCTCCCGGGCTGGAGCTCTCCGGCCGCTGACCATGTCGAAGGGGCCGTCGCTACCAGGCGACGGTCCCTTTTACGTATATGCGCGGCACGCGCCGAAGTGCCCGCGGGAACCGTTGCGCGCCTGCATCGTCTTGTCCGCAATCCGACCGATCGAACAGGGAGACGCTCACGTGGCGAAGGGCCGTATGTCCAAGTCGAACAACGATGGGGGGAATGCCTCCTTCACCAACCAGGACAGCCAGCTGCCCAGCGGCACCAGTGCGTCCGCCGGCGACGAGGGTGGCAAGGCTGAGTCCGGCAGCAGCAGCAGCAGCGGCAGCAGCGACACGATGAACGACACGTTCGACAAGCTCGCCAAGGCCGCCATGAGCAAGGAAATGCTGGCAGCGGGTCTCGCGGCCGCAGCGGCGGCGATCAGCGCCAGCCCGTCCGTCCGCCGCAAGATCCGTGATGCGGGTGCCGATGCGGCCGACAGCGCCTCCAGTGCCGCAAGCTCGATGGTCAACAGCGTCGGCCGCCTTGGCTCGCTGATCGCCGAAGCGGTGGCCGACGCCGCGCAGAAGGTTTTGGGCGGAGGCAGTTCGGACAGCGGCAGCGCGTCGTCTTCGTCCTCCAGTTCCAGCAAGCGTCCGAGCGCCAGCCGCGTCAAGCCGAGCACGAAGAGCAGCCGCTCTGGCACGGCAAGCACGGCCAAGCGCAGCGCCAGCCAGCGTGCGTCCGGCGATGCTGAAAAGGCCAGTGGCACAGGCCGCAGCGCCTCTTCGGGCAGCCGCGCCAAGAAGTCCGACGGCCCCGCCGCAAGCACCAGCGAGGGTGGCGCCAAGACCTCGACCCCGCGGGCGGCGCGCAGTGGCACCAGCCGGCCGCGCTCGACCACCCGCGCGGCAAGCAGCGGTGCGCGCCGTGGCAGCCCTCGCAAGCCGACCGGCGGCGATGGCCCGGGCTCCGGCGGCGACGGCGGCAGCAACAGCTAGCCCGACCGGCCAAGTATCAACCTCTTGAAGGGCCTTCATCCAGGGAATGGGTGGAGGCCCTTTCGCTTTCGCGGTGCCCGTGCCAGAGCGCCTGCCCATGAAGCCGCTAGCTGTCGTCATCCTCGCTGCCGGGCAGGGAACCCGCATGCGTTCGGACCTGCACAAGGTCCTGCATCCGCTGGCCGGGCAGCCCATGCTTCGCCACCTGCTCGACACGGTGGACAAGCTTGGCGCCGAGCAGGTCGTCGTGGTCGTCGGCAAGGGGCGAGAGCAGCTTGAGAAAGCGCTTGCCGGCCACCGTTGCATGCTGGCCGTCCAGGAGGAGCAGAAGGGTACTGGCCATGCGGTGGCCCAGGCCGAGGCCGCGCTGGCGGATTTCGAAGGCACGGTGCTGGTCCTCTACGGCGACACGCCGTGCATCGAGGCCGATACCCTTGCCGCCATGCGCTCCCGTCTCGAGGCGGAGGACCAGCCAGGCGTGGTGGTGCTCGCCTCCTCTCCGGCCGACCCCGCCGCTTATGGGCGCGTGATCCTGAGCGAGGGCGACCGCATCGACCGGATGGTGGAGTATAAGGACGCGTCGGTCGAGGAGCGGGCGGTCCGCCTGTGCAACAGCGGCATGATGGCGGTCGGCTCGAAGGACCTGTTCCGCTGGCTTCGGGCGGTCGGCAACGACAATGCGGCCGGCGAATATTATCTGCCCGACGTGGTGATGGTTGCCGCGGCCGACGGGCATCAATCCGTCGCGCTCGAGTGTGCGCCCTGGCAGACCGCCGGCATCAACAGCCGGGCCGAGCTGGCACTGGTGGAGCGCGAGTGGCAGGGCCGCCGCCGCGTCCACGCACTGCTCGAGGGCGCCACCCTGATCGATCCCGAAACCGTCTGGTTCAGCTTCGACACAAGGCTTGGCCGCGACGTGCTGATCGAACCCAACGTCTTCTTCGGCCCCGGCGTGAGCGTCGCCGACGGTGCCACCATCCGTGCTTTCTCGCATCTCGAGGGCGCAGTGGTCGGACAAGGCTGCGAGGTCGGGCCCTTTGCCCGCCTCCGTCCGGGTGCGCAGCTTGGCGAGAAGGCCAAGGTCGGCAACTTCGTCGAAGTGAAGAAGGCGCGCCTTGGGGCCGGAGCCAAGGTCAATCACCTCAGCTACATCGGCGATGCCGAAGTGGGCGCGCGCGCCAACATCGGCGCTGGCACCATCACCTGCAATTACGATGGCTTCTTCAAGTATCGCACGGTGATCGGGGAGGGGGCGTTCGTCGGCTCCAATTCGTCGCTGGTGGCGCCGGTGGCGATCGGTGCCGGAGCCATCGTCGGGGCCGGCTCCGTCGTCACCCGCGACGTCGAAGGCGACGCCCTTGGGGTGACCCGCGCCGACCAGAAGCAGTTGAGCGGCTGGGCTGCCCGGTTCCGGGAACGGCAGTCGGCCAAGAAGGGCAAGTAGAACCTATGTGCGGGATCGTTGCGATTGTGGGGCGGCAGCCCGTGGCCCAGCGCTTGTTCGAAGGCCTCAAGCGCCTTGAATACCGGGGCTATGACAGTGCCGGCATCTGCACGGTGGAAGGCGGCGCGTTCGAACGGCAGCGCGCGGAGGGCAAGCTCGAGAATCTCGCCGAACGCCTCCGCGACGATGCGCCGCAGGGCAGCATCGGCATCGCGCACACCCGTTGGGCGACGCACGGCGCGCCGACCGAGGGCAATGCCCACCCGCATATCGCCGGGCCGATCGCGTTGGTGCACAATGGCATCATCGAGAACTTCAAGCCGCTGCGCGAGGAGCTGCTCGGGGAAGGTCGCACCATCCTGTCGGAAACCGACAGCGAGGTCGTCGCTCATCTGGTCGCGCGCGAGATCGAGCGCGGGGCCGAGCCGGAGGCTGCCGTTGCCGCCGTTCTTCCGCGGCTCCACGGTGCCTTCGCCATGGCGTTCCTGTTCAAGGACCATCCCGAACTGGTGATCGGCGCCCGCATGGGTGCGCCGCTCACGGTCGGGTTCGGCGAGGGCGAGAACTTCCTCGGCTCCGACGCCATCGCCCTTGCCCCATGGACCCGCCGCATCGCCTATCTGGAAGAAGGCGACTGGGTGGTCGTTCGCCGTGACGACGTGCAGATCTTCGATCGCGCCAACCAGCCGGTCGAACGGCAGCAGGTCGACAGCGAGGCTTCGGCCGAGACCATCGGCAAGGGCAACCATCCGCATTTCATGCGCAAGGAGATCTTCGAGCAGCCGATCGTGGTGGCGCAGACCCTGCAAAGCTACGTCCGGGCGTTCGAAGGCGAAGTGGCCATTCCCGCAAGCGACTTCGATCTTGCCGCTGTGGAGCGGGTTACGATAGTCGCCTGCGGCACCAGTTTCTATGCCGGCATGGTCGGCAAATACTGGATCGAGCGCTTCGCCCGAGTGCCGGTCGACATCGATGTCGCGTCCGAGTTCCGTTATCGCGATCCGGTGCTGGAGGAAGGCGGCCTGGCGCTCTTCATCAGCCAGTCGGGCGAGACCGCCGACACGCTGGCGGCATTGCGCCATGCCCGCGAGCGCAAGCAGCGGATCGCGGTGGTGGTGAACGTGCCCACCAGCTCGATGGCCCGCGAGGCCGACCTCCTGCTCCCCACCCGCGCCGGTCCGGAGATCGGCGTCGCCTCGACCAAGGCCTTTACCTGCCAGCTTGCGGTCCTTGCTGCGCTTGCCGTCAACCTGGCCCGCGCCAGGGGGCGGATCACCGTGGACGAGGAGAAGGAGATCGTCGCCCACCTCGCCGAAGCCCCCGAGGCGATGGCGCAGGCGCTCGACCATGACGAGGATATTGCCGGCATGGCGCCTCTGATCGTGCCTGCCCGCGACGTGCTCTACCTTGGCCGCGGGCCTGATTATCCGATGGCGCTCGAGGGGGCGCTCAAGCTCAAGGAGATCAGCTACATTCACGCCGAAGGCTATGCCGCCGGCGAGATGAAGCACGGGCCGATCGCGCTCATCGACGAGCATGTGCCCGTGATCGTGCTCGCACCCTCCGGCCCGTTGTTCGAGAAGACCGTCAGCAACATGCAGGAAGTGCGCGCCCGCGGCGGAAAGATCGTCCTGATCAGCGACGCCAAGGGCCTGGCCGAGGCCGGCGAGGGCTGCCTTGCGACCATCGAGATGCCCGAAGTCCACCCGCTGATCGCGCCGCTGGTCTACGCCATGCCGGTGCAGCTGCTCGCCTACCATGTGGCCGTGCTGAAGGGCACGGACGTCGACCAGCCCCGCAATCTCGCCAAGAGCGTCACTGTCGAGTGATGGTAAGGTCAACGGGCCGCGCGACCGCCTGATTCAGGCGGCCCGGGCCTGTTCGATGCCGCGGATGTGGGCGGTCAGGCTTTCGTACAGGAAATCGATCACCGCTCGCACCGCCGGCTGATGCCGCACCCGCTCATGCGTCAGCAGCCACATCTCGCGCCGTTTGCCCGCTGGCGGGGCGCAGCGGATGAGTTCGGGGATGGCGTCCGCGACGATGCAGGGAAGGGCGGCGATGCCAAGCCCGGTGCGGACCGCGCTCAACAGCCCGGTCGCGCTGCCCTGCTCGATCGTGACCCGGTCGGTAAGGCCGGCCTGCGCGATCCAGGCGCCATATTCGCGGGCCAGGAGGCCGCCGCCGCCACCGACGATGACATGATCCTTAAGCGCCGCGATGGACTTCGGGACGCCGTGCTTCTGCGCGTAGGACGTGCTGCAGTAGAGCGTCCACTCGTCGCAGGTGAGCACTCGGCCGACCAGCCCGGCACCCTTGGGCGTCGCGCAACTGCGCAGCGCGATGTCAGCCTCGCCCGCGCCAAGGTCACGAAGGCCCAGGGTATTGTCGATCTCGATCCGGATCTCGGGATGACGTTCGCGCAACTCCAGCAGGTGCGGCGCAAGCAGGGCGCTGCTGAAGATCTCTTCCGAGGTGATCCGCACGGTGCCCGCGACGTCGCGGCCGGACGCCCGGGCATGCGCCTCGGCTGCAAGGGCGGCGGCCTCGACGGCCTCGGCCCGCGGCAGCAGGTCCTCGCCGGCCGCGGTCATCGTATATCCGGCCGGGCGGCGCTCGAACAGGGAGACGCCCAGCGCTTCTTCCAGGCAGGAGATGCGGCGGGCGACGGTGGTCTGGCTGACCCGC
>Ga0210040_10006976_pt1 | contig 13849 bp, 7 predicted proteins | sample CryGeyCG12114_NA_FD_185462 | JGI IMG/M metagenome (GOLD analysis project Ga0210040, IMG submission 185462) | Groundwater microbial communities from aquifer - Crystal Geyser CG19_WC_8/21/14_NA (SPAdes) (version 2) | ecosystem: Environmental > Aquatic > Deep subsurface > Groundwater | place: USA... | reverse complement strand
GGAGAAAATAATTGTAGTTCAATCCTATTGTTTTAAGTTTAATTTACTAAAAGGGCACAGGTGGAAGGTGAAACTGGCCATTGTATAAATGGGCAGAAAGGAGAAAATGTCAGGCTGAGAGGACACAAGTTTAATGTGCCAGATCAAAGCCAAAAGTAATAGCAGTGTCATTGAGTCGGAAAATGAAACCCATGGGAAAAAGGATAGGAATGTGCTCCAATATTTTGTGCACGGAAATTCCCCGTAACTATTGTGTCTTTCTTCTCGCTTCACAATCAGTTCAAAGGAATGTTTCAAAGGTATTCATTCATGCTCTTAGAGCAATAGTGTGCATATAGTAGCTATGTAAGCTACCTATATAGAGTACTTCACTTTTCCCCGTCCTTTTCCTATGCTCATCATCATTTATCTAAAAGTGCACTCACTTTCTCTCATTTGTTGTGACCAAGGTTATGATGATGTGGCAAAACTTTGAGAATAATGCTAAAGTTAAGGCTGCATTTATATAAATCTTTATTAGTGACAAGTTGGCACACAAAGACATAAACAACGTTGTAATGGTGCCACCAAAATGATGACACTGTGAAAACTTTTGAGCTTTCGGTCATAAATAAGTAATGAATGTAATTTACTTGCTCCGTAGTCTCCAACTATAGTGAGTGACTGTGAGCCAATGTGAATTGTAATCCGCTTCGTGGTCTGCCCGTGTATATGCTGTACATATTTAAACAAGTTAGTTTTATTTATAAGCGCACATAATTCTTTAGGTGGATTCATTTGGAGCAATAAAAGCGATATGCAAATGATTTATCAGCAGGTTTGGTACATATTAGAAATCCTGAGAACACGATATTTTTACACACTAATGAATCTAATGGGTCTGAACATGCTAATTTTTTCCAGATGTTGCTCGCTGCAAACTACTCTAAAACTAATATTATTTCTTTTTTCCTCTACAAAACACATAAAAAATTGCTTTAGTTTCCAAGCTCTGTTTCATTTCTATAATCATTATCTAACTAACTAATTATTCATCCTTACAAACTTGTATTTCTTTCGGTCCATTTGAATTATTTTCATATCGTTTACCCCATCCATAGTGTATTATATGCCCAACGCAAAATTATTTCCTCTCCAATACATATTACTATGCTGTGAACCTATTTTTTACGATTATTAAGTAGCTCTAGCTATCTAATCTGCGCCCATGTGTCTCATACACCGAAAATGAAGAATATATTCGTTGAGCATTAAAAATGAATACATTAGACATGCACACGAAAGGAAAAAAGAGCGACTGGACTAAAAAACGAGTTTCCCAGTAAACGCGTGCCGCATTAGGCAAGTATCACCACGTGTATTTTAATATTCATATTTCATTTAAAATTTATTTCTGACAGAGTCTTTGCCTCCATCAACTCCATAGTATTTCTTCCCTTTTCTTTTCCTGTCTCTGGGAAATATCTAACAAGAAATCCATATAGGAGTAGAGGAGGACCGTGAGACGACAACCTCAACGCCACAAGTATACATATACAGTTCCTATGCGGAGATGGATACACACGTAATGCAGAAAGGACGAGTGAATGGAAGACGTAGAAATATAAATGGTACAACACTTATTAGGGATTTGCTTTATTTCGTTTGGTTGAGCGAGTCTCCGTTCATTTTCCTTACAAGAGCAAGACTGAAAATGATGAATTGCTGCGGGTGGAGTTGAGAATGCTACACAGAATGCAACTCCTATTCAACTGAGAGTCAGTCAGCAGGCATGTTGAGGAAATTTCTGTATTTCTAGTTGCTTCCTTTCTTTCAACTTTTTACTCCCTTTTATATGTTTACGTACCTCGTGTACAATGGAGAGTTGGCTAAACTTTCCTCCCCAGAGAAACTTTCAAAATGCATATACCGCCGGTAGTTTCCAAATGTTGTTCTTGCTATTGAATTCAACTCAAATCTTTCCCATACAATGGAATACAATGGAAAGTTAATTATTTGCTGGAGCTTAAACTTGGATTAGCGTATTAATTACGTGGGCAAGAGAGAAGGAAATCAAACATTAACTTTTTGTAAGACTAACAATGCAAGATTTTGATTTTTATGTGTGGAAGACAGTTTCCTGTGTGTACTATATAGAAGCAACATGAAAAGGAGTTTATTTTTTAGTTTACGTAAAAAAATCCTGCTATTTCTCATGCATTATTATGCGACTGCACGTTGGAATAGTACAGCAAGCAAATGGGTAAGTACGTACCAAAGTAAGTAAGTACTGAAGTGGGTAAAAGAATAGGAATAAGAGAGAGAAGTAATATCCGCACTCTGTCACATTCTTACGCTCTGTGGACTTTAACTTGAAAGAGAATCTACATGTTTCCCGTTTTTCATTCAAAATGCAATGTTTTTTGTTTTTCCTGTAGCTTCCTTGAACATCTTGTGGAAAAAGGAGATGAGATGTGGAGGAGATGAAATGTGCCTTAGGCTTGTAACCCTGCTACTTGAAAGCTATCACTCTTCTCAGCCAATTTAATATGCTAGATTACAGGCATATATGGCTATCAAAGTATGTAGTATGTAATGTGTTTGTAAGGAATATTTTCCACCATGGAGTGTCAACTGTCAGACGGGTTGAATTTTCATTATGAAAATCCATTTCGGAAAGTGTAATGAATGGGGGTGAGGAATATAGTCGTGCTAAATGGAACCAACTAAAAAGAAAGTATAATAATGCATTGTAGATGTATACGTAATTTGAAGCGCAAATTGGTGCGCATAACTGTATCGATGTGCCTTGAGCTCCAAAAAGGCGACAAATGCAGAGCCCAGACGTATGAGCCAGAATGATACAAAGAGACGCATAAATTTGAAATACAATAGGGCTCTTTTTTTACATCCACAATCGTACAAAGGATACAAAGTATTTCTTTGATCTGAAAATTTCTAGCTCTACTTATTGGTTGAAAAGGTGGCCATTATGTATCCAGGGTTTCAGCACATGGATTGTATTATTATCGTGTAAGCACAAAAGTTTTCTCCAACCTTTTTAATGATTTATGGGTAGTTCAAGTACAGGTTTTGTGATACCATGTCAGTGCTGTGCATAATAATAGTGTAACATTATTTCAAATCAAACTTGTATCATTGAGTATGAATGGGAAACTTGTCATATAAAATGCAAGAACGGCACAATCAAATAGTAATGATGAAGGATATTAGAGTAGACTTTTTATCCCATTTGCTGTTGTTAACTTGCACTCAACTATTTACTTTTTCCATTAAAACTTTTTTTTTCATAGTTCACATTGATATCTTATTTTTCACTAGTGGTTCGTCAACGGCTAAAATGAACACTCTAAATGAACACTGCATATACTTCTCACTTTTATGTGTATGTTAACGGCACATGGTTTGAACTTTCTCCAAAATGTGTACGACCGGTTGAAAAGTTTGTTACCCGGCTACACTCCCATTCATACATAGTTACATAGTATGCCCCTTTATCTTCTCAAGATTGAGGTGCGCACCATATTATAGCTTAGTTAGTACTACGGCAAAGTTGGGAGCAAGAAAAAGGATATATTGTGCTGCATTACATACTGACTGAGTTTGCGACTCTTTTTGGTAAGGCATAGGATGCGGAGAAGAAAAGACTTTTTGAGATTTATGCTCACTTTGTGCCCAATGTTGTATAAAGTGTCATAAATAATTTTTAGCAACAAGAACTTGCTATTATATGACAAAGGAGCTCAACCAACAAAACAAATACATTTATTATGTACAAAGCGCTTACGTGCATGCACTAGAAACTCTACTGTTCACGGTAGTATATAGTATTCATTTACTAGAATATGATTCTAATACTCACTCCCAAGTATGTTTTTCCTTAGCATTTGCCTGTCCTGGGTTACGTAAAGTATCACGTTTTTCTGTACTTTTGATTTAGTACGTTGTGCAATATGAATTGAGAAAAATGCTTTTATTTGCTGGGAAAACCTCCTCTCATCTTTTGTATACTAACTATGGGCAAGTAGATATATTATTTAACTGTTACATTAGTGGATGGTAGCTAAAAGTGCTTTCCACTGTATAAATCATAAGACGTGTCGTGTACGACTTTTTAAAGCCCACAGGAAATCTTTAAGCATTTGCAACTTTTTACTGGCTGTTGATAAAATTTACAAAATGAATTGCAACATCCCATATAAAGTGACAACGCGTGAAAATTTGTATTCATGAATTTTTGTGGAATTGTCAAAACCACGTAGCTCATTTTTTTGACAAGATCTTCATTGACACAAGCATGATTCAGCACACAGTTATAAACTGCACTTTTTTTTCTATTACTGCTTATCTCCTGGATCGTCACAAGAGCTCAAGTACAATACCCTTTGTTCACTAGTAATGCTCTTTTTATTAGAAACATGATTCCAAAGTGAATAGAAAACACAGAGAAAATGGAGCCAAAATGTCACAAGAAACATTGACTCTCAACCGACTAAAGTATATACTATTGAACAACATGGCATACACAAAAAAAAATCGAACCTAGCAGATACAAACTGTAAATATAAAAAAAGAGCCTTGTATCGTAAGAATAGGAAAAGGAAATGTATGATCTATGCGTCGAACATGATGGAACAAAGTCCACTTGGCAATGCTAATAAAACATTATATCTGGCATTCTCCGTCTCTACATGGATTCAAAGCGTGTATTTTTAGCAAGCCTATGAAAAAGGAAAATGGAAACGCTCTCAAATACATAAGGAATTGTATAGAAACCCCGGACGAAAAAAAGGGAGAAAAATGTGACTGACAGCCTCACACTTATCTTCAAATGGAGACCAAGAGAATATCACTCTCATAAAGTATCTAGTTGACGATCTCTTGTGATTTTTAGTATTTTCGACTTCATTGAAGTGTAACTCTACACAGCCCATCTGGATCAATGCTATGGCTGCATTAGGGAATTTATTGCTTTCCCCATCACTATTGCATGTACTTTCACTCTTTTATTCCCCCCTTCTTTTCCCTATACTATAATATTGGATCAACCAAACTTACTTACTATGCATGGAGAGGGTTTAGTAAGCAGGCATGGCAAATATAATGTGAACAATTTTAATGAAACATTCACATGTATACTACTATACTGTAGTTAATTAGTTGCAGTAAATAAAATTATGCATCGAAATTGGGAATTTTTTTAAATATAAAGTATTAAGTAAGTACAGTATCTATAAAGATATGAAAACGAAATGCTTGAAATTTCACATCATTTGAACAAAGTAGCAACACGAATGAAAAATATTTCCCACATGACGATCTTTTAACATGCTGTGAAAACTAGTTTCGTTTAAGGAACTAGACCTAAGCACACGCTGGTTTTTCATCTTTTTGCGTTACATACGCACCATTAAAATATTCTTTCAAAACTTTAACGACCATCTGATGGAATTTATGAAATACGTGCTAAGAGAAAGTGAGAGCAACCACGGTTCAGTAGTGTACACCGGATGAGCCAAAAAATAAATAAAAACTTAAGTACAGTCACTGCTGACGTGAATATTGCCCATAAATGGTAAAATGAGGGAATGAGAAAACGGTAAATATTATAGTAGCAGTTTTCTTTCACGATCCTGCCTCATCGTACGCTTAAAATTATCATCAGCGCTCCTCCAAGCACACTCAGTAGCGTTTAATAATAAGCATAAAATGAATTAACAGACGAGTAGAAATGATCCTCTGCAAAGATATTGGCAACTATAAAGGGCACTGGGAGAAAACACAGCTAAACTTTAAGTGCAACCAAGTCTGCTCTCATGTGCTACAACCATCGGCTTCTTCCCATTCTTACAATGTATATACTTCAGCCTCTTACGTAAAACTGAAAACATTACACTATAGGCTTCCAAACTGCAAGATTACGATACATTCACAACAAAAGTTAGTTAGTTAGTAAGTTAGATAAGTCGTCTTATAAAATGAAAACTGATTTGCCGCATTTCGTAATCGTTTTGCTATCTCCTTCAAATATTTTCACAAATTTGTACTGACAGAGCACAGTTTGCTTTAAAATTTTATGAGATACAAGTTGATAGAAATTAAATTAAAAACACTACGGTCCTTGGTAAGCTATGATATTTGTAGAATGTATAAAAGTAAGTACGGTATATTAATAAGATAGTGAAAGTCAGAGATGGAAAACCTTATTTAGAATTTGGGAGTTTTTCTCTTCGTTGCTGCAGTAGGAAAACTTTTCTCATTTTGTTTTCTTCAGTAGTGTACGTTTAGGGCTTGCCTTGTGTCATATAACATTTCCGCAACAATAAAATAACCCACTCAGTCAGACGGTACAACTATGAACGTAAACGGAAATATAATAGAAGAAAAACTCATTGAAAGACACAGCAACTAGTGAGTTTTGTTGCGAATACTTTTGTATGGGTAAGTAAGTTGCCCAAAACTAACTAACTACTCCATATTTTGTTTCAAATTCAGTCACTACATATTTAGTTTATGGATCTCTTAAGTTCACTGAGCCATTTGGAAATGATCTTTGTGGACCAATTGAATTGTCTGCGCATATACTAACCCAACTTATCGCACAGTTGAAGCTTTAAAAGTGCCAACAAAAACCTACTTCATGCATGGAGATTTATACATGAATAAAACCAGCATCCAATTGCAAAACTTACATTCAATTTTTTCCATACACTGGCAATATCAGTTCTCATCATCATAAAAGTGATACAACCAGGGTAAAATCATGCATAATGTTTTTTCAAACTTTTTCTCCATACAAAAAACTAACTAATGAACTTAGTATGCAAAAAAGAAATCCCTGAGAATCTATGCTTTCATTTTATCTTTAGCGTTGGAATAGAAAGTAGCCTAATAGGGAAGAAAAAAGCAATAATGGAAAGAGATTGGTGAATCCTTGATTAGTCCGATAAGAAACTCGTTAACTTGTGAATGCAAATAGAAAAGTTGGCTGCTCATGGCATGACAGAACGATAGTTAGTTAGTTAGTTAGCAAGGGGAGCCGGAATACACAGTTAGACGAAGCAAAACGAATGAATGAATAAATGAGAAGTTAGTTGGATGGCTGAATGGATGAATGATGGCTTATCGTAAGTTACTACTACTACTACTACTACCGTAGTGCTCCTACTACCGCTACTTACTACTGCTTGATGCCAGTAACAAGTAAGCTACAAAGCTCTTTTCACATCTAACACAAAGTATTAGCAACAACGTAAAAGATGAAGAAAGTTGCATTATGTGGTCGACAAAACAGAGGTCGAGATTTACCAATGTTTCTGACAAACAAGCATTTTCTTAATTTGTGTACACACTACTGTATATTACACCAGGGATTCTTTTTGAAAAATGGGAAAAAAAGAAAATTTTGGTGAAAAAGAGTTTTTATTCGTCCTTTGTTCAAGTGAAAGGTTATGTGAACAGGGAAAAAGTAAAAATTGAACTTCATTATAGTAAATTCTGAAAAAAAAAAGAAAAAATACAACTAAAAGAGCCTTAGCCAGTCATCATTCAACATCGTTCTTTCTCCTTGCTCCTTTTATCTCAAGAAAAATAATGAGCAACGTGAACCAAGGATTGAGAAAAGCTTTACATCTTCGCTAACTCTCTTTTTCCTCATTGTCGACATTTTGTTGAAGACTGGAGTTAGAGTTGAGAAGAAATCAGCAAGTGAATGAAGAAAAATATGCTGTAGACCAGAACACGGGGAAAACTCAAAAGTGTTCTAACTTTTCCGTTACATATTTTTTTGTCTTATTTGCAATGCTATATTTTCATTCGTTGTGGATGCAAGAAAAATTAGGGGTTAAAATTATCATGTATGCATGCTTGCACTATCACCTTTGGAATATCGAAAGTTGCATTAATGAAATTTTTTATGAAATATAAATTATACTATCAAAATATTTTGTTTTACATAATATTCTTGCTATTATTTACACATTAAGCCCAGAATTGCATATGGAGGTAAGATGCAAAGTTCGCTTAAGTTTTTATTAGAACCAACAAACAAAGTAGACACTAAGTAGCCTTAAAGCCCATGTAAAGTGGTAAGAGAAAAGATATGAAACAAACCATGTTGTTTGAGTCATTATTAATTTTTGTTTACGTTTTATGTTCTTGGGGTATTTGTGCCTAGTTTTTTATATCCGCTACGTAATTTAGATTTGAAAGATTAGGTTGCGGCCAAAACGCAAGTAAATGAGAAGAAAAAAGTGATATCGCTCCATAAATAAAACATCTCATGGGATGAGTTTTTTCTGCTTTGTTAGAAGAAATACTTGGCAGTGTGATTAATATTTGGCTTTTTGCCTGCCACTTTACTTTCTTTCATTAAGTATAGTTTGGTTGGTACTGTAGGCAAAAAAAATTCATCCTTCCTGATTCACCATTCAACATAGTTCATAAGTCTCAAATCAAGCTTCATTTCTGATTTTAGCACTAGAGATTTTACAAAAACCCAACGCAGTGTTTTTCACCACATTCAAAGCGTTACATATCAAATTACATATCACATGGTAAAAATAACAAAGCCAAAAGCTATAGCTTATAAGTCCTTAAGAAATACATCGCAGCAATCAAACTTTACACACAGCAAATTAAGCTTATCACACTAAGGCAATCATAGTTTATGTTTTTGAAAAAACATAAAAACTTGACACAATGCCGCACCACACAAGTTATTTTTTGGGAGATCCGTTCGCACATGCTTTTAACCGTACACTCAAACTGTTACGTAAATATGAAAAACAAACAACTAGCATTGAATAGATGATGTTAAAAGTGTAATTTTTCACCAGAGTGAGAAAAAAATATGCTGGTAACTAACTAACTGACTAACAAACTACAGGATTGTCAAAATCAAAGCATATTCTGTAACGTACCTAAGCACGTTTAATGTGAGCCCTCGGCATGTTATTATTATAGGGTGCGAGTGAAAAGAGCAAAAGGCGTTCATGTGAATTTAACGTATGGAATCCTCCCAGATCCATTTAATGGGCAAGCGTTGATACTCATGTTGATGGATTTTACGAGCCCAAATATATGTTGCACTATGCGCCCCCTTTAATCACATTGCATGTTGAAGTGAACGTAAAGTTCATATAAAGTCAACTGCTGGGCTCCAAAGATAAATACTCCAAGTGGTTACTTTATGAATTAAGATAATTGTGTGCGTCAAGTAAAAGTAATTGTTGCATGATATGTAGCTAAAGCTATACAGTTGTTGTTTTCTCTTCTGCGGCCAATACTATTACCCACTATGTATATTTAAGATGATGAACTTTATGTGTCATCCCAGATTTTTTCCTGCCTGCGTGATGCAACTTTGGCAGTCATGTTTATTACAACATGAAGTCTGTGTATTTTATTTTCCAAACACACGAAGTAAATAATTCCCAGTACTTTGCGTGAGTGGAAATGCAGTGTGTATATTCCGAGTGGTTCGAAATGACTGTTATTTGTCATTTCATGGTTACTTACGTTACAAGGTACATATATACAAGGCATGTATGATGGAAAAAAGTGTTGCACTTTTTTCTCCATCTTGTAAGTAATGATACAAAACATTTTAGAGTAACTTCTCATATATTTAGACGGAAGAAAGAGATCTGAACAACATGTTTGTCAGCTGGATTTGCTTTTTTAGGACATTGCACTGTGTGGTGTATTTTGTATTCAACAACATGTTTTTTACTTGTAGTTAACTAGTTACAGTTGGCAGCGTATTCAAATTAAAAGTTTACCATTATATTTATGAATGACAGTCCGACGGTGAAAAATTTTATTAGTTGAGCTATTGTGAGCTATTAGGGGTTTATTGTTAATTGTACATATCCTTTAGGCCTTGAAAAATGCTTCTTATGTTTCCACCCCGTATTTACGCCTGCCTAGATAATATGTGGTGTGCAAATTTATGCTGAAGCAAATAATTGAGTTTTAACTGAGCATAGAAGTGTAACTGGGCTTTTTTTTTGCAATGAAAAACAGATATGACCAATATGCAGAAAATGTGGATCGCATACTTCCCCCCTAAACTCCCAAACTGTAGAATACTTCTAGAGGACCTAGGATTAAAATAATTTTATTTTCTTCCATATTTTAAAAAAGTGAGTTTTTGAATGTCCTTTGTGGTAGCAGAGCGTGGTTGCTAAGTGGCAAAGCTATAGCATACAGTACTAGTTTACTCCTCCAGTTTAATCAAAAAGCCGCAACTGCTTCAAATTCTGAATTCGGTGACTCATCAGCTTATCTGACAATGCAGAAATATCAGAGCAAAGGATTTAAAAAGCAAAACGTAGAAGACTTGAAAAAGAAAACTAAATGCAAGAAATGCAACAATGTCAGGCATTGTGCTTAAGAATGTAGGAGCAAGTTTGCGCAAAATAGCGCTTAAGCCTCACAACATTATATCGCAACGTGATGGTGGAAGTATTGGCGCTATTACAACGACTAGCCGGGCCCACTGGCCTATGGCCAGACTCACTCTAACGAGCAAAATTTAAAACCTGCGGAATTTTGAATCATTCACGAAATTTCTGACAAACAGCAAGTTTCTAGAATGTGTGTAACCTAACCTAACCTAACCGGCAAAAAGTAATCATTACCAAATAACTTTGAGCTGAAATCGATTTATTTTAACTATGAAATTCCGTACAGATCCACGGAATAGCGTCGATTATGTTATGATGCATGCCGCAAGCGATCAGGAATTGCATATCCAGGAACTTGCCAATCGTGTCCCTGGTTAAAGCAACCATTTCTTTGTACATTATGTCGAACGAATGACTACGATGGTACTGAAACTGGAGAGCACAGTAAAAATCCAGCAATCCTTACTGCTTAAATTTTTGGCTTTTGACTCAAAGGTTTCATTACCAATCCAATTGCGAATCTTGAACGAACAACTCCGTCTCATCGGAAGTTTTCTTCAGGCAATTTCAAATCTTCCAGCCGTCCATCAACAACTTAATTTATATTTACCTATGGTTTTTCCAAATTTTTTTAGTACAGTTTTGTTTCTCCTTATTTAATCAAGATTAAGGAAAGGTATGGTAGTATGCATTAATCTTGATTTGGTATGTAAACATTGCGTCATCCAGTTATGACAAACATGACTATCATGTTTTTGTGCAGTATATAAGTATCATTTTTCTTGAATACATTTATGTTTTGCTTCTCAAGGCTTCTAATGATCACTACTCTATTTTCCGCACCTCATACTTCGGTTGAATCTCAAGTTTTACTGGTTAATATTTTGCCACACCAATACATATTTTGCAACATATTTTAGATTCTTTGTGTACTACTTCACATGTAAATTTATGCAAAGCTGTAAAAACATAGACCTTACTGATAGAACTTATAGTTAGTTACACAGCTTAAATGCTACATTTTGTGAGCAAAGTTTTGAATTTATAATTAAGTTCAATAAAAAGTCTAGCAGTTAAGTTTGCGTTTATATTGGAATAATAGTTAGCTTAGGCATTTGAATTAAGCTAGTTGAAAGTTGGGCAGTTTGATGTAACGGAAGTTATAATTTTTGGAACATGAGCATTTTCACCACTGGGAAAGTAAAGTTGACAGTTAGTTGCGAAAAAGCTGTATTGAGTTTTGTGGGAATAAAAGTCGTCAGAAGATTGAAGCCCTGGCTTTCATTATCCCCAGTATAGCATTATCTATAGTAAGAAGTTTCATCAAGATGAGAGCCATTACTCTGCCTCAAGTGTCTTTCCCAGCAAGTAAAGTAGTTTTGCTAGTTAGTCAGTCCTCCTTCATGTAGTATACATACAGGCTAAAGTCTCTCCAATCCTGATTGAGTGAGTGAGGACTCTTGGTTTTCTTTCTGGTTACAATATGTCACATGTCAAACTCTTAGACCAAACAAGCGACACCCAACTCCCAAGGAACGAGAAAAAATGCGTCAAAGTCATTCGCTTCTTAGGTTTCGTCCGTATGCTTTCTATACTGCAATCTACCGGGTAAAACTCGGGAGAAAAAAGTGAATCGATGATAAAATTTTATGTGTTATTGTATTCAAACTGATCCACGTCTAAAACTTTAGATAAAAATAAGTATTTGGTGTGATACAGGAATGCATTTAGCACTAGTCCTGGGAACTTAAACCTAGTCTTGCAAGATTTTAAATTTCTATCGTGTCTCTCTCGGATTTTTGGGTCTAAACTCGATTTTTTTATTTGCTCTCATTCATCTGAATTGTGAGCTTTTGTGGCCATTCCCCCGATTTTTATTGTGGAACACATCGTGTAACTAAAGTGCACCATCAATAGTTTTCACAACAACAGCTAATGCCATGCATCTTCTCTTGCTTGCGACTTTGGCTAAAAAATCTACATTTTTTCTTTGTAGAAACCAACATTGCAATCGCTAAAATTTTATTAAAAGTTTCACTAGTTCTACCAAGTAAAAAATTAAAGCAGTCTACGTTAAACTTAAAGTGTGAAAAAGGATATTAATCTATTTGTGTTTACCATAAATATTACTCTATAAGCCTGAAATGTATAAAATCATTCAAAACTATCTTATCTCACGCATCTCTCCGTAATAAATTGTGTAAAGTACAATATTTTGCTCCAAAATATGCATAACAAAATTCCCTATATCCAATCACAAGGCTCAACAAATCATTCGATCCAAAAAGATATTCACATGGCACCTTTCATTTGCTAGTTAAGATTGATAATTTATAGCCTAAAATTCATCATTACCTAACTTGACTAGTAAGTGATTTGCATGCATGCATATTTAGCACCATCATGTTATAATGTGCACAACCAACAACGCATGATGAAGACACCCGATTATTTATTCACGCACATCCTTTCATACTTTCATCATTTCCATCCATGCTAACGATCTATTGCGAATAGGGTGCACACAACTCCATGCACACAGCCCTTGTAAATATTTTATGCATTTGGGAAGGGAAACCTATACATCATCTACTTATTGAAATGGCTAGTTTTTCGATAGTTTGCCCAGCATTTCCATCTCCCATATTTCTGATAATGATGATGATAATGGTGGCAAGCTGTAATTCATATCATCCATAGGTTACACACTACAAGTATAGTTAGTTAGTTAGTTAGTGTGTGGGGAAACTTTATCTAATGTGAAAGAAAGCGGAGCAAAAGGATACTATTATGCTTGTACACTGTGTAATGTATGCATGAAAAAAATTATCTATGCGTTAAATATCAAGGATGCGCGCATTGGACATGATTAATGTGTTTCCTCCAGAATTTCGATGTGTTTGTTGAGATATGAGATGAGCCGTGGTGTGTGTGTCTGTGTGAAAATATGAGGTCACTGTATATACTTATGAGAATGTTATGCAGGAAAATGGAATATCGTGTACTCTCGTTCAGTGAACGTGAAACGTACTGTAAATATATAGCCCTGGAAGCATACTACTGTTGAATACAAGGCTCATAAATCATCTTCACCTGATGTATTGGAAAGGGTAAAAGGTCGTCCTTTTTTGGCACTGCACAAATGGAGAAGTAAAAGGAGCATTTTTGTGGCAATTAATACGAATTAGACACATTGAACGAGGCATCTTTTCTCTATTGTATATTGATTCAGGTTTAATTAATTTATACAGATTGAAGCTGAGTTTTTTATTAAATAGTGAATTACAAAAGTTACTTAATGAGAATGAGATGTAAAACTACACATTCCGATTATTTGTTTCATTCTGATTATATTTTTGTAAGCTCCTGGTTTTCAAAATTTTAGCATCGTTTGGATCGAACAAAGAATGACTTTATGTCCGGATTTTGACAGTTTATTC
>Ga0210040_10006975_pt1 | contig 13849 bp, 10 predicted proteins | sample CryGeyCG12114_NA_FD_185462 | JGI IMG/M metagenome (GOLD analysis project Ga0210040, IMG submission 185462) | Groundwater microbial communities from aquifer - Crystal Geyser CG19_WC_8/21/14_NA (SPAdes) (version 2) | ecosystem: Environmental > Aquatic > Deep subsurface > Groundwater | place: USA... | reverse complement strand
GCTTTATTGGTATCCTGGGTGAAAATAGTAGCTGCCAATCCGTAGCGGTGATCGTTCGCTATCCGAATAGCTTCTGTTTCCTCTTTTACAATAAATACCGTAGCAACAGGGCCAAATAATTCTTCTTCGTAAGCTGGCATTCCCGGATTAATATTGGTCAGAATCATGGGTTTAAAATAGGCACTTTCGGGTTCTTCGTGTCCTCCTGCCAGGTAAACAGTTGCTCCTTTTGCCACCGATGCAATTACCTGTTTTTGTAGTTCCTGCGCCAAATCGTGCCGGGCCAGCGGACCATAATCGCAATTCTCGTTCAGCGGATCGCCGGTTTGTTTTTGTTCTAACGTTTCTTTCATTTTTTGCAGAAAAGCATCTGCTACTGGTTCCATCACTATAAAGCGTTTGGCAGCAATGCAGCTTTGGCCGGTGTTTATCAGGCGGGAATTTACGGCCGTTTCTACAGCGGCATCCAGGTCAGCATCTTCCAGCACAATAAAAGCATCGCTGCCGCCTAGCTCCAAAACTACTTTCTTTATTTCGCGTCCGGCCGCTTCGCCTACTTTAGAACCTGCCCGTTCGCTGCCCGTTAAAGTAGCTGCTTTAATCCGATCGTCCTGCAACAGTTTTTCTATTTTTTCGGAACCAACCAAAATAGAAGTAAAGGCTCCGGCGGGGAAACCAGCCCTTCTAAAAACTTCTTCAATGGCTAAGGCGCACTGGGGCACGTTAGAGGCATGTTTTAAAATGCCTACGTTACCTGCCATGAGAGCCGGGGCCGCAAACCTGAATACCTGCCAAAACGGAAAATTCCAGGGCATAATGGCTAAGACTATCCCCAAGGGTTCGTACGATACAAAACTTTTACGCGCCGGCGATTCAATTACTTCATCTTTCAGGAAATCGGCAGCTTTCTCGGCATAAAAACGGCAGACGTTCGCGCACTTTTTTATTTCCGACCGAGCTTGCGTTATTGGTTTGCCCATTTCTAAAGTAATGAGTTCCGCAAAATAATTTGTTTCCTGTTCCAATAGGGCGGCAGCTTGCAGCATCAGTTCGCTACGCTGTTGGAAAGAAGTTTGGCGCCAGCTCCGGAAAGTTTCGTCGGCTTGCGTTACAACTTTTTCCAAAGCTTCGTCAGTATGGGCGGCAAATGTTTTTAATACTTGCTGGTTCGCCGGATTTATAGATTCAAAGGCCATTCCAATAGTTTTAAAGGGTTTGTATCTTTAACGTTTTAATCATCAAGGTGGAGATAAATTTTAATCTTTAATATAATTCAAACTTATCGTGTAAATCAATGTTTTAGTTTTTCTATATTAGCACTAAATATTATAAGATTGTCACCCGAGCGAAACACTAAAATTTCAGAAGCTGACCTTATCCAGCGTTTAAAGCAGCAGGACGAGTCGGCTATGACGATTCTGTACGATAATTATTCAGCCGCCGTTTATGGGGTAATTCTACGAATAGTGAAAGATGAAACCTTAGCCGAGGATGTGATGCAGGAGAGCTTTGTGAAAATTTGGACCTCTTTTGCCCAATATGATGGAGAGAAAGGACGTTTATTTACTTGGATTATTAATATTTCCAGAAATACTGCCATCGACAAAATCCGCTCGAATCATTACCGCGTAGGTTTGAGAACAAAGGACATCGATGATGATACTTCGGTTCGTAATCTAAGATCGTCTTACGAATTGAAACCTGATCATTTAGATCTAAAAGAAATAGTGGCAAAATTAAATCCTGATCAGAAACAAATAATAGACATGATGTATTTTGACGGCTACACCCAAAGTGAAGTCGCCGAAGAACTAGCTATACCTTTGGGCACGGTTAAAACCCGTTCGCGAGCCGCAATAAAAGTACTAACAAAGTTATTTAGTTAATCTTGGATATCGAAGCTTATATATCGTCTGGTATCCTGGAGCTGTATGCTGCCGGTGCTTTAACAACTTCCGAAAGGGAGGAGGTAGAGCAAATGGCAAAATTATATCCGGAGGTAAAAACTGAACTGGATTTAATTCTCGATACCTTTAATCAGTATGTGTCGTTGCACGCAGTTACGCCGCCGGCGTATTTAAAAGAAAAAGTGTTAAATGCGGTAAATTCTCACAACCAAAAAAATAAAAATCTGGATTCTCCGGAAACGTTGGCCAGCCAAGGTGCCCGGATTATTCCCATGGTAAAAGAGCGCTCGGATGCCGCCGCCAGTACCGCCTTTAAATGGTTAATTGCCGCCTCCATTACATTATTACTAGTAAGTAATGCCTTAAGTATTTACTTTTATAAAAACTGGAAAAACACCGAACAGCGCTTGCAACTGGCGGAAGTTTCGCAGCAGCAATACGCCCAGAATATCCAGCAGGTCCGGCAGCAATTAACGCAAAAAGAACAAACTTTAGCCTTGGTCAGCGATCCGGTTACGGAACAGGTGGTTTTAAAAGGAGTGGCTAAATCGCCCGATTCCAAAGTTACTATTTACTGGCATCAGGAAACGAAGAAAGTATACCTTTGTGTAAATAATTTGCCGCTGCCCCCATCTGATAAACAATACCAATTATGGGCGTTACAAGACGGCAAACCAATAGATGCTGGCGTACTAAACACCGCTGACGGGTTAATAGCCGTGCAACCCATGAAAAACATTGCCCAGGCGCAGGCTTTTGCTATTACTTTAGAACCTAAAGGTGGCAATGTATCGCCAACGCTGGATCAGATGTATGTAATGGGCACTATTTAAATTTAAGCATCTTCCTGATTTTTATTTGAGCTGGTGGTTCCAGATCACTAACTATAATAAAGTTATTTTTACAAATATTCTTTCTTGAATAAAGTGCTGAGTAGAATAGTTGTTTATTCTGACTTTATCTGATTATTAAATCTTGCCGAAAAAATCCTCTTACTTTCGCATATTTACGTTTTTGGTTGATGTAGATTTACTTCGTTACACTAGTAATTTCTATTAATGCAGCATAAGAGATTTAGATTTCTGCTGCCGTTTTTTGTTTTGCCTCTTATATATTTGTAGATATGAAAAAGAGTTTAGATAAAAGTACTTTAAAATTTATCTCGGCCTTACAGCAAAATAATAACCGCGAATGGTTTGGCGAAAATAAAACACTATACGACGATGCCCGAATAGATTTTATTTCTTTTCTGGATAGTATGTTAAAGGAAGCTGCTGCTTTTGAACCAATGGCTGCTGATCAGGCGGCCAAAGATTTAGTGTTTCGGTTTTACCGGGATGTTCGTTTTTCCAAAAATAAAAATCCTTACAAAGATCATTTTGGTGCTTACCTTGCCGAAGGCGGGAAGAAATCTATTAACCCGGGCTATTACCTGCACATTTGTCCTAATAATCAATCGTTTATTGCGGCTGGTTTGTGGATGCCGCCCGCCAGTCCGTTGAAAGCGGTGCGACAAGAAATAGATTACAATTTAAATCATTTTGAGAGTCTATTAAAAGCACCAGACTTCTACTCTTTTTTTGGCGAAATAGGAGGCGAAAAATTAAAAACCACCCCAAAAGGCTACGAAGCCGAGAATCCGGCTATTCAGTACCTGCGGCATAAAAGTTGGATGGTTTCGCATGCCTTACCGGATGCAGTGGTTAGTTCAGATAAACTAATGCAGGAATGTTTACAGGCAATAAAATTAGCCCAACCTTTCATCGATTTTCTGATGCATCCCATGCGTGAGATTTCCGGTTCGTTGGAGGAATAATAATATCTACCTACCAAATCACCGAATGATTAACTTTAACGGAATTCTTGTAGATATGTAAGCGCCTGATTAGTAATGCTTTTTGAATTATTCTTACTACTTTTCTGCAAATGTTTTATTTGGGAGTGTACGGCTGTTTTTTCTTACGTTATTAAATTCGTAGATTAACATACTAAATACAAGTATATATTCCAGAGCTATTAAATATAAATTTTCCTCGTAAGTGGCTGTTAGGTAAGCACTATAAGATAGTACAGCTGCAAAAGACCAAACCAGCGGATATTTAAAGTAGGTTAAGCTGGTAAGCGCCACCAAGGTAGTTAGATACCAGGGATGAACCACAGTAGCTAAAGAAAAATAAACTGATAAAGATAGTAAAAAAACACGGATTAAATTAGAATCCTCTTTCCTGAATTTTGCAGTTAAGTAAATAATGGTAAAAAAAACAATTGTACCAAGCAAGGGGCCTATAAAAGCAATCAGGTTGTAGCCGCTTACTAAATAGCCCAGCCAGCGGAGCAGGTAATAAATACTGGCGTTAAATTCGAACTTTTGAAAATAAAGGTTAATACTCTCGCCCAAGTGTTGAATTAAAGCCAGGGACATAAAAGGTAAAAAAGATAAGAAAACAACGCCGACAACTAGGCCGGTAAAAACCAGAAATCTTTTCCAACCTAAAAATTTAAGGAGCGGCGGTAAAAACATTAGCGGTAGTAATTTAACGGTAATAGCAATACTAAAAGCTATCGCTGCTAAAGTGATTCGGCTTTGGAGCACATAGTAGAGGCTAATCAATAAAAAGAAAATAAGAAAAGCTTCGAAGTGCAGGTTGCCCGTTAATTCCAGAATTACCAATGGGTTGAGACCATAATACCATAATTGCTTCTCGGGTAAATCTAATTTTTGTAAGATCCGGCGGAGTACCAGCAAAGAGCCTGCTTCCGCAGCTATAATAAAGAGTCGTAGCAAGACACAGTACTGGTATATATTATCTCCCGCCAGTATTTTAACCAAAGCGAATAGATATTGGCACGCCGGGGGATAAACCGAATAATAATGCGGGGAATTTAGTTTATGGTAGAAAGCTTGGGTTAACCCATTTACCTGATGCCCTTTTTCCAAGTAATAGGAGGGAAGCTGCAAAAAAGGATTTTCGCCTTGCAGCCATAAGGTGCCATCCCAAAAAAAGCGGAAGTAATCATCGGATAAAAGCGGGATTGCCCAGGTAAAAATTAGCCGCAGAAAAATTGCTATTCCTAAACCCGTTCTAAAGTCTAGCGGTTGGCGGCACAGAAATACATATAAACCAAAACAGCTACTTACCAGAAAAAGCAATTGCCAGAACTGGGTGCGAGGAGTAAAGTAAGCTAAAAAAATATACAGCAACCCAGATATAAAAGCAGGTCCATATATCCGGTAAAAAGTTTGGCGATGCATGTTACTACCGGCTGTGCTTTATAGAAAAATACGCGATGATGCCAAAGCCAATGCTGAGCATAAAATGCAAGGGCAACATGCCGTAATGGTGCCATTTAAAAGCTAAATAACCCCCAACTAAAAAGTAAAGACTCAGAAATCCTTCTACATAAGTAAGTAAAGAAATATTTTTAATAGTATAAAGAGATGTTTGCCAAGTGTCTTGACTGCTTCGGAGATTATATTTAGGCGTGCGGATAAAGGGCGTTTTAATGCCCAGGTAACCTTCAGCCACGGCAATGCTGTTGTGCAGCGAAAGCCCCATGGTGAGGCAGAGAAACATAAAAAAGTTAAAAAGAAAATTTCCAAGGGATCGGTTTTGCGTTTCGGGTATATGCCAGTACGCCACGCCATAAAAAGAAATAAGGGACAGAAGACTAATGATGAACAGAGCCTTAAATTGTAAAAAGCTGCTCCAGCTGTTGTTATATTGATGGTTCATAATTAAAACCGGCAGACTAAGAATTGCGGATAGTAGTACACAAATAAAAATACTACTATTAAGTAAATGAAACAGCCCATTTAGTTTCGTGCCGATAGTGTGCTGAGACCCTAGTAGTTTCCCCATGTTTTTGCGGGCGGTTTCGGCGGCTCCTTTTGTCCAGCGAAATTGCTGCGATTTTAAGGCTGGCATAGCCGCGGGTAATTCGGCGGGAGCCTCTAGGTGTTCGAGGTATTTAAATTTCCAGTTCCGCAATTGAGCCCGGTAGCTTAAGTCCAGATCTTCGGTGAGGGTATCGGGTTGCCAGCCGCCGGCATCCCAAATACAAGCCTGGCGCCAAACCCCCGCGGTACCGTTAAAATTTATGAAATGATGGCCGCTATTACGACCAGTTTGCTCTATTGTAAAATGGGCATCCAGGGCAAAAGCTTGCAGTTGGGTAAGAAGCGAGTAGTTGCGGTTCAGGTGCCCCCACCGGGTTTGGACCACGCCAATTTCCGGCGCATCGAACGCCGGTATAACTTTCTTTAAAAAATCTGTTGGCGGCAGAAAGTCAGCATCAAAAATTGAAATAAAAGTACCGGTAGCTCCCGGTAGAGCCGCCTGCAAAGCGCCAGCTTTGTAACCCAACCGGTTGGTGCGATGCAGAAAATGAATATCTCGGCCTAAGCTGCGGTAATAACTAACTTTGGCAGCGGTTATTTTTTTTGTTTCGTCAGTAGAGTCGTCGAGAACCTGGACCTGTAATTTATCTGCTGGATAATCGAAGGCCATTACGGCATCAATGACGCGTTCGGCTACATAAATCTCGTTATAAATAGGTAATTGTACCGTAACCGTTGGCCAATTCGGGGGATCGGGCAAGGAAGTTGTAGAATGGCGGGATTTTCTTTTGTCCAGTAGATATAAACCCGTTAGCTGCAATTGTACCAAGCTGTAGCAAAATATAAAAGCCAAGCACAAACCATAAATTACCCAAACCGCTATTTGCAAACCAGCTAACACGTCCATTAGTTAAACAGAACGAAGAATATCTATTAAGAGATTAGGAACGAAGTTCATGTTCATGTGGGAGCTTTTCTAGTGCTTTTTCCTTTCTATCTGCCAAATCAAAGATCGGTATATTAATTCTTTAGTTTAATGAAATAATGATTTGTTTTAGATAGTAGAGCTTGACCTTTTGTTTAAGTTTTTAGCTTTGTTCTTTTATTTAAATAAAGACTGGATTTTAGTTGAAGCAGATGTACTGCTGTTTACACCTTATAAGTACCGGAATATAGTAAGAATAATTTTGTAACCGGCTAGAACACTTCCTTTTACTGTTCCTGAAATCTTAGAGAAACCAATTCTTTTCCGGTAAGAAACCGGTATTTCGGTGCAGCGTAAATTTAACTTGGCGGCTTTGAGTTGCATTTCTACTGTCCAGCCGTATGTGCGATCGGCCATATTTAGCGCCATTAAACTTTCTGTCCGGATAGCCCGGAAAGGCCCTAAATCAGTAAAACGAACGCCGTAAAAAAGCCGCAGCAGGGAAGTAGCCAACCAATTGCCAAATACTTGCTGGGGCAGCATGGCTCCTTTTTCCCGCCGGCCCAAAGCCCGCGAACCAATTACCAAATCGGCTTTATTATCCAGAATGGGTTGCACCAGTTGAAGCATTTCTTCCGGATAGTCGGAATAATCGCCATCGAGAAAAACCAATATAGTCGGTTTAAGGAGTTCCGTTTTGCTGATTGCATAATCAATGCCCGTTAGGCAGGCTTGTCCATAACCTTGCCGAGGTTCTTTTAAAACCGTGGCGCCTGCCTTTTTTGCTTCAGTATAGGTATTATCTCCGGAGTTATTATCCACTACGATTATATTTGAAACCAATCCCGTTGGGATAGCGGCAATTACTTGGGCAATGGATTTTTCTTCGTTGTAAGCAGGGATAATAACATTAATTTTCTGCATGAGAAGTGTTTTAGCGTAAATCTTTTCACTAAATTTGATTTACTTGGGGTTATTAGTTGGCAGTTTCTGATAATGCATTTTCCGGATTAAAAACAGATTTAGAACACTTAAAATGCGATTTAGTTTTAATACGGGTTGTTTTAACCGGCACTAATAAAATTTAATTGCCAAAGCAGGATATTTATGCTGCCTTAACCTTGCTGCTAGATTTCTGGTATAAACAAAGATATATGAATACTACTGAATGATGATAAATAAGATTTTTGGCAGCTTTCTTTTGCTTTTATTTTCTTTAAACGGGATAATTGTTTCGGCCCAAACTAAAACTGCCGCTCCAATCACTACTTACGATGCGACGTTAAGTCAATATCAATATCCTTTTCTGGTTAAATACTTCGGTTTAAAGTTAGAGAACCAACCGGTAAAAATGGCTTATATGGATGTGCCCGCAGCCAATAAAGCGGCTAATGCGCCGGTAGTAGTTTTACTGCACGGAAAAAACTTCTTTGGCGCTTACTGGAAAAATACGATTAGCTATCTGGCGCAAAATGGTTTTCGGGTTATTGTGCCGGACCAGGTTGGGTTTGGAAAGTCTGATAAGCCTTCGCTGCATTACAGTTTTCATCAACTAGCCGCCAATACCAAAAAATTACTCGATACGCTGGGAGTAAAAAGGGTAAGCGTAGTTGGCCATTCAATGGGCGGCATGTTAGCTACGCGTTTTGCTTTAATGTACCCCGAATTTACGCAGAAGCTTATCCTGGAAAACCCGATTGGTCTGGAAGATTACCGGCAACTGGTACCGTTTCAGTCCTTAGATCAGGCGTATGCCACCGAATTAAAAACTACCGAAGAATCTGTCCAGAAATATCACCAGAGTTATTATACCAAGTGGCAGCCAGCTTATGACGAATGGGTGCAGGTACCCGGTGCCCAAACCAGGAGTCCGGATTATTCGAAAGTAGCGCTGGCATCAGCCCAAACGTACGACATGATTTACCAACAACCGGTGGTGCACGAATTTCCGAATGTTAAAGTGCCTACTTTGCTCATTATTGGGCAGGCCGATCGGACGGTGGTCGGAAAAGGTTTAATCAAAGATGCCAAAATTCTGGCGCGAGCCGGCCAATATCCGGCTTTAGGTAAAAAAACTGCCGCAGCTATTCCCAAAGCGAAACTGATTGAATTACCTAACGTGGGGCATATTCCGCATTTGGAGGCAACGGCGGCATTTCACCAAGCTTTATCCAACTTTCTAAAATAGAACCCAGTAGGATAATTCTGACTAAGGGGTAAGTTAATTTAATATGTTAACATTTTCCGGGGAGATTAAATTAGTAGGCGTATAACGTCCGGCCATTGGTTTGTTTTCCAAGTTTAACACGCCGCGCGGACAAACGGTAGCACACATACCACAACCCACGCAAGCCGCCCGGATAATGGGCTGCCCTTGCTGCGCATACCACCGGACATCAATTCCCATTTCGCAATACGTGGAGCAGTTGCCGCACGAAATACATTGACCACCGTTCGTAGTAATGCGGAACCGCGAGAAATGCTTTTGGAGTAAACCCAGGTAAGCCGCCATAGGGCAACCGAACCGGCACCATACCCGCGAGCCCATTATGGGATAAAAACCAACCCCAATAACGCCGGAAAAAATAGCCCCAATAAAAAAACCGTAAGTTTGGGCAAAGCCATTCGAAAGCTGTCCTAACAACCCACCTTGCAAATAAGAATTTACCCACAAAAGAAGGGTAGTAATAATAATAAAACCCAGAACAGGATAAATAATAGCTACTTCCCAGCGCCAGGCCTTACGCGATTTATCGGATAACTGGCGGTAAGAGTCGCCAGCTGTTTCGGCCAGGCCGCCGCAACCACAAACCCAACTACAATACCAGCGTTTACCAAAAAAATAAGTAAGTACGGGTACGCCAATAAAGGAAATAGTAGCAGTCCAGAAAACCATGAATACGCCCAATGCACCCGGCTCTTGTATTAAAGTTTGCACGGTTCCGGGAAATAGGTAATCGTATTTAAGCGGCCAAAAGTAAGAAAAATAAAATTCCGGTTCGTTGAGGGTTTGTAAAACGTAAGGTAGTAAATACGCAAAACCTAATTGAAAAAACATGACCGAAATGGTCCGGATAACTTGGTAGCGGCTGTGGCGGTATTTACGTAAAGCGCGGTAACCCATTACCAGAATTGCCAGCGTGTAAAAAGTGCCGTACAGAAACCATTGGTCGGCCGGTTTGGAGCGCAGTAATTGGCTTAGCGGATCGATGGCGCGAATGAGTCCGGTAAACAGCCAGGAAAACCAGTAGAGAATAATATAGAAAGCCGTTAAAAAAACGGCCGTAACCCAGGCAATATTGCCGCGGGAAGTAGATGCCCGTAGCCAAATACCATTATTCCGAACGCCCGCCGGACTTTTCTGGTACGTCCGGAAGAAATAAATTAGTAAACCTACAATTCCGAGCCCTACACTACCGGCAAGAAAAGCAGGACTCTCGGGATGGATCCAGAAATCGGGCAACAAGGAGCCAAACAAGCCAACAGCAAATAAAGTAAGGCCGCTTTTCTGAATAAAATCTGTCTGATCCTGGTAGTTATATCCAATCGCCAAACTATCGTTTTGATGATTCATTGCGGTAAGTTAATGATAGTGGTGATGATCTTCATCGGGTTTGCTGTTAAAATTTACAATGGTGCCAATTATAAATAAAGAAGTCCAGCAGGCGTAAAGCGCCCAAAACGTTTGGATGTCTTTCTGTAAATAAAGCAGAATAATATTTGCCGCTAGCGTCATGACTAAACCTACCGCCGCAATGTATTGGTAGGAGTTCATCTCTTTAAAAGAATATATTTTCGATAGCTTCATAATTAGCAATTTTAATTAAGTAAAGAGTAAAATAGTAATCCCATTTATTAAACGCAAAAGTAAACTGTTTAGGATATAGTAGGATAGAGGTCTGCCGAATGCATTCTCACCCGGAGGGAATAAATCTAGTTAAATTAACTTAAAGCCAGGGAAACAAATGCTTAATTCAATACCTATAAAGTAGTACTAACAAGTAGGCCAATCTGAAAGTTTGGTCAATTTACGAATTAACATAAATTTTAAGGCATAAAAAAAGGCAGTATACTACACTGCCTTTTTTTATGCCTTATTCGGGAGAATCTATTTGATACTAGGTTCTGTTTTGCTGGTAGTAGCTTTGTTTTCGCTGGATAAAGCTATCTGGGAATTAGGCCGATGTTTATATTGTGAGTAAGCTGCTAATTGGCTCGGGTTTAACATGGCGGTAAATTTTTTATCGAAGCTAAGTTCTAATTCATTTATTTTCTTAGCTAACATTTCCTGGTTGTCGTTGTAAAATTCAGCAATTTCATCGGCTTTCACAATCCGTTCCCGGTTCATCGCTTTTAAGCGCAAAAATTCCGATTCGTTTAAACCAAGTTCGGTTGCCATAACCCGAGTTAAAAGGCTAACTCTTTTTTCGGTGGAAGAAGAAACTTCTTGCGCATAAGCTGAACCGATGAGGAGAAAGGAGCAAAAAAGAGCGTGTAATAATTTTTTCATATCGTGGAATTATAAAGTAGATATTTGTTTATAACAGGTTTGTAGATTTAACGACCTTTAGAATCAATAGTTTAAATAATTATATACAACAGGTAATATGATATTATAGGTACTTGTTCGGTATTTATTTGTATACAGCTTGCATTCCTGATTTTGTTTAATCAGAACTTAGGCAGAAATTAAATGCATTGTTTAAATAATAACATTTACTTTAACAATGGAATAATATTCAAATATATATATTAAATTGAATTAATCTAAATTTTCATAAGAATCTTAAAATTAATTTTTAAAATATATGATAATTATAATGTTTATTTACTTTGAACGAAAAATTTAATTTTATGTTGTTATTTTATAATTTATATGAATGATTTCCTATCATTATTGAAGTTGGTTAATTTATCTATTGAAACATCAATTAGAATTAGTTTAAAAAAACTGGTTTGGGTAAACTGATATTATTTGTTTTGGACATTAAAACTAGTTTTGCTCCGTGTGATTTTGAATATCAGAATTAATTTTTCAATAAAAAGTTAAGTATTAAATGTGTAGGCAGTTATTAGAGTTTATCAATCAAAATGTAGAAATAAGGCATAATATAGACGTGTTGCCTGATAAACTATAAGTAGAAATACTAAGATTTGTATTCTGAATATTAACATTTGGTTAAACTAGCAAAATGTTTATTACCTTTGATAGAGAATGTTCGCAGCTTTATAATAGATTAATGAATATACTTTTACAGGAATTTAATACCCCTTTTGGTACAGTTCCTTTTCATAAAATACATGCGGAAGATTTTATTCCGGCTATTGAGACGGGTATAAAAATAGGAAAGGAAGAAATTGAAAAAATTACCACTCAAACGGCACTTCCCACCTTCGAAAATACCATTGAAGCCCTGGAAAGAAGTGGGGAATTAGTTAACCGGATTTCCAGTATATTCTTTAACCTGAATGCCGCCGAAACCAACCCCGAAATACAACGAATTGCAAAAGTCATCTCTCCATTATTATCTGCTTTTTCCAACGATATTATTCTGGATGAAAAACTTTTTGCGCGGATTAAACACGTTTATAATCAACAACCGGCATTAAACTTAACTACCGAACAACAAACCCTGCTCCAAAATACCTACAAAAGTTTTGTTCGCAACGGGGCTAACTTAAATGAAGACGCTAAAAGCCGGCTACGCAGCATTGATAGTTCTTTATCGCAATTATCGTTAGAATATGGCGAACACGTATTGAGTGAAACGAATGATTATAAATTAGAAATAACCCGGAAAGAAGATTTGGCCGGTTTGCCCGAAAGCGTAGAAAAGGCGGCGGCACTTACGGCCCAGGAAAACGGGAAACAAGAAAGTTGGGTTTTTACCCTGCAAGCGCCCAGTTATATTCCTTTCATGACGTACGCTGATAACAGGACTTTACGGGAAGAATTGTTTAAAGCTTTTGCCTCGCGGGCTTTCAAAGCCAATGAAAACAACAACGAAAGCATTTTACTGCAAATAGTTAAACTCCGGTACGATCGGGCAAATTTATTAGGATTTAAGTCGCACGCGGATTTTGTACTACAGGAGCGAATGGCGGAATCGCCGGAAAAAGTAAATACTTTTTTAATTGATCTGTTGCAACATGCCAAACCTGTAGCCGCAAAGGAATTAGAGGAAATAGCCGCTTATGCCCAAGCCCATAACGGCCCGGCCGAGCTTGCGCGCTGGGATTTACTCTTTTATTCCGAAAAATTAAAGAAAGAAAAGTATACGATTGATGATGAAGTACTAAAACCTTTTTTTAAACTCGATAACGTTATAAAAGGCGTGTTTGAAGTTGCCAGTCGTTTGTACGGCTTGGTATTCAAAGAAAACACGACTATTGATACGTATCACGCCGATGTAAAAGTGTTTGAAGTGGAGGAAGAAGATGGCACCCACGTTGGTATTTTATACACCGATTTTTTTCCACGGCCGGGTAAACGTAATGGTGCCTGGATGACCTCTTTCCGGGGGCAGCAAGTAATAGATAACCAGGAGCAACGTCCGCACATCGCTATTGTTTGCAACTTTACGAAACCATTCGAATCGAAACCTTCTTTACTTACTTTTAACGAAGTAAAAACTTTTTTCCACGAGTTTGGCCACGCCTTGCACGGTTTGTTAGCTAAAGGTACTTATGGTAGTTTAACCGGCACTAACGTTTACTGGGATTTTGTGGAATTGCCTTCCCAGATTATGGAAAACTGGACCTACGAAAAGGAATGCCTGGATTTATTTGCGTATCATTATGAAACGGGTGAACGTATGCCTGCCGCTTTAGTACAAAAGATAAAAGACAGTGCCAATTTTATGGCGGGTTACGCCACCATCCGGCAAATAGGTTTGGCTAGCCTGGATTTAAAATGGCATACTACTAATCCGGATACTATAAATAGTTGCGCTGAGTTTGAGAATTCTGTTCTAAGAGAAACCGAGTTGTTACCTTTTGTGCCCGGAACCAATACCAGTTGTTCTTTTTCCCATATATTTCAAGGGGGTTATTCGGCGGGATATTACAGTTATAAATGGGCGGAAGTTCTGGATGCGGATGCCTTCGAATTTTTTCAGGAACAAGGTATATTTCACCGGGGAACTGCTGATTTATTTCGGAAACATATTTTATCGGCGG
>Ga0210040_10006973_pt1 | contig 13853 bp, 5 predicted proteins | sample CryGeyCG12114_NA_FD_185462 | JGI IMG/M metagenome (GOLD analysis project Ga0210040, IMG submission 185462) | Groundwater microbial communities from aquifer - Crystal Geyser CG19_WC_8/21/14_NA (SPAdes) (version 2) | ecosystem: Environmental > Aquatic > Deep subsurface > Groundwater | place: USA... | reverse complement strand
CGCCGAAAGTCAACGAAGAGCGACCCATGCACGTTGTTCAACAACAGTTTCGTGGTCTGTGAGTAACGCCAATGCAATTGGGAACTTGGAGTCTAGAGTAGCATGTCTCTGATAGCCCCATTCATACCGTACAAACTTTCTCCCTTGCCATCCACTATCCAACCCGGCACTATTCTGTAGGGATAGATTAGTGAGAGTAGCAGGATCATGAGAGAGAGAGACGTACTGTTGGAGGTGGTGAAGCATAGAGCATGTCCATAGCTTCTTCATCATCGTGTTGAAGCGAGTTGCTCTAGTGGGCAGTGTCTGTAAGGGCTACGGTGATGTCGTCTGCCGTCATCCTTCGAGAGCGCTCGGTGATAGATCTGGAGCAGGGTGGTAGGCTTTGTTCGAGTGTAGAAGCTCTTGGAACTTGAGGAGATGGAAGTCGGTTGCGACGGCGGCGTTGTGACGAACGGAGTCCTTGTCGGTGTTGTCAACAGCGAGAGCATTCGTGGCTTCGCAGGTAATGTCGGCTTGACATCGGATTTCTCTTTCTTGATGGCAGGATCCGGCTTGGTTGGGATTCTCGGTACCCTGGTCGACGATGGCCTTCTTCTTCTTAAGACAATCCACCTCGATATGCCCTTGGTACTGCAGAAGTTGCAGGTACGCTTCTCTCTGTTCCGGAAGCTTACGCCAGCTGGTATTCGTGTGGTGCATTGGCGTCAGCAGCATCGTCGGGGATGTTTGCGCTAGGAGAGATATGCTGCGCGCGTGAACATCTTAAGCGTCGACTCGTTACGCTCAAGTGCTGGCGAGCGGCTTCGGCCCCTTCTGCTGGAGTTCGCGCTGCCTCAGCTCCTTCCTCTGCGCCTTCTGCCGCAATGTCACAGCTTCCTCGCGCACTAGGCGCTCTTTCTCCTATTGCTCCTCCTTTTCATTCTGCTCGCGGGCTTTGCGCTCTTTTGGGATCTCCTTATTCTTCGATAAACCTCAGATGCTGGCCGCCCACCCAGTGCTTTTCGCCGCCTGGTGGCTTGCGCTTCAGTCTGGATCTGGCCAACGCCGTCGGCGTGTTTCGCCCAAAGCGCATGGCTGTGTTTGGGGTGAGGTTTCGTGCCGCCTTTGCAGTTCGGTGATGCGTGTGCGCGGGTTGGAGGCGGTGTCGGCGGGCGAGGAGTCGGTCAGCCTGAACCCACATGCCCACTTCATGGAGGGATGCGGTGATGCGTATGCAGAGTAGACGTTTTCTGGTTGCGGTGTAGCCGCGAGAGTCGGAAGGTATAGCTGCCGTGGAGGCGAGGAAGGCTCCAGCGTTTACAGCCAGTTGAATTGCACTGCAACAGCTTTGGTGGCGCGGGTATGGTTCGCCGTAAATGCCATTACCTCAGTTCCGTTGTTTATCTGCGTCGCCACGTTTGAAGCTCTCGATTTGCCTGTCCATGATCGCGACGCGGTAGTCTCGGAGCCACAGGATCCTTGGAGATCTCGAGGGATGCAGGAACGTTTGGCACGTGCGCTGGTTCGTCATTCGTGTCCGCTGAGGTAAGCAGAACACAAGCTCCCGCATTGCCAACGATATGAATTGTTTACGGTATAAAAGCGCAGGTAGGTAGTAATAGCTCCTTCATCCCTCCCAGAATTCTTTGTAACGTTGTGTTGATGTTGTCGTGCGGCGGGGACTTGCTGAGCTGATTGGACACGAATTATTGCAACACCTGGCCTGGGTGGTGCGCAGATTTAACTCACCATGCTCCTCGACTGGCGGCACTCGTGTTGAGTAGCGGTCGATAGTGCCTTGCTCGTGGATGGTAGGACTCTTGCGCATGCCTTCCCCACCATTAACCTCTGCGCATGTATTACCAGTGACTTCTGCCCCTACTACTCGGGCTCTCAGGGCGCAGGTGCGGAACGGACTGGTATGGGAAGTCAAGGAAACTCTAAGATATTCTCGCCAGCGCTTCGATCGCCTGTCGCATGCGCTGGATGGCGTAGGCCCAGGCGTAACCAACCTGCAGACTAAGGTTTCAATGTACTGGCTGAGCGCCGCAGTCTAATCTAACGTCGGCGTGAGTTCTGTGGAGCAGCTGCACTCCAATTGGACAACCCAAAGTTGGGGCAGAGTACAACGTTGTACGAACGAGCTCGTGTTTTCTAAGTGCTAGGCCCTAGGCCAAATTTGGTGTAGCCCTAGCACTCAGAAAATCGAGCTCCTTCATGCGCCGGTACCGCCAGCCAAGCTAACTCCACCACAGTTCTACTTCACCTCGCTAGCATTTGCAACAAAGCCTAGTCGTCCAGAAGCTCTGACATTTCGACATCAACCCTAGCATCGCTCGTAAGTATGTAGTCGACGATGGTGATAGCCCTCTCGGGTGCGAAATTAATCGATCGAATCGGGATGTCGGAACCAAAGTCAACGTCGTACTGTGTTACTCCAAGACCCACTGAGGGCAAATTTTCGTCGTTGCTATCTTCTCGATCATCTCCAACATCCTGAAGCCTGGCATCATCTTCTTGATCGCCCCCAACATCTGGAACATACAGTTCTGCTTCGCCACTCGCGCCCCCGTCTCCCGCAGCCGAAACTAACGACGAACTGTATACCAACCGCAATCCAGTTCAGGCCCCACCCGAATTCCTGCAGCCCCAGCTGTCGCACTTCGAAGGCGGCTGCCAAAGCTCTAGCCCCATACAAGCTCAGGATACTGTTCTCGTCTTCCCCCAACGCCTCAAATATGGCAGGAAACGAGCAATGCGCCTTGTGTCGCGAATCCATAGGCGGCTCACAGGAACCGACTGAGACTCCACAGCTGCTGGTCTTGCAGTTCTGCACCATAAACTGCGGCCACACTAAGATGCACAGCTCTTGCCTTCAGAGACACCTGAAAACCTCCGTCTCCTGCCCAGAGTGCAGGACGGCATACAACGTCACGGGCTTTCGACAGAGGATTCCAGCGTACCGGGACCTTTTCGAGCGTCGCAAGTGGGAAGAACTCATCTTCCTCCTCTGTCACACGTACGGCGACTGCGACTTTGCGAGCCTTCTGCACCCAGTGCTAAGTGGCAACCAAGCTGCTCTACAAGCGTTCAAGGCCAAACCATTCAACATCATCTTTAAGTTGATTGTCGCCAACATGCTGCTATACCTTAGCCAGCCTCAAGCTTGTGTCGAGCTTATCCGCCACGTGAGGAGCTTTCCAAACAGCCTTACAGCCATCGAACAAGCAGACGCCCTGCGCCTAGAGGGTCTCGCGATATACCCAGATCACGCTGTGGACGCCCTAATGCTGGCCGCCCATGCTATCGACCCGGCAAACGACAGTTTCCTTGGCATGGCCCCTGAAAGCACATTGGTCTGTTGGTCGCCGCCACATGCAGTGCCGCAGAAGGGAGACTTCTCGGACATAGCTAGCAGTGTGAAGAACATGCTCGATGAGTGGAAGAATGGCAGGCTGTGGGCTTACTTCTAAGTGGAGGGTTTCTGGAGTGACCTTCTGGATGTGGATCGAATGCAGGGAAGTGGTTCGGGTGTGCAGGGTTTTCGGAAGCGTACCGGTCAAAAGGAAGGGACGACAGAATGCTGTCAGCATCTGGGAAGAAGAGACGCACAGGAATAAGAGACGAGACAAGGGACGAGCTGTATGAAACATGACTTGAGGCGTGTGACCGATGCTTAGAGAGCAGTTTATTACTTAATAGACTTTTTTTTCTTGCTGCCTTCAGTGTGTTCGGGAGCACGTCCGGCATCAGCCAGCTTGACCATTACATCCCACGCCGTGTGCACCTTGTCGGAAATGTTAAAGTCGCCGACCTCGTCCAAGAACTCCGCATCCTTCGCCAGTCCCACCGCAAGCTCGCGGGCAAAGACCTTCACGAGTTCAGCAAGCTCACGCTTGCTTGCACGCACCGGTCCCTTCCCCGACTTCGTAACATCCGCGTGTATCGCAAGCTTGGCGGCGTTCCACTTGTCCTGGATGAAGAGAGGAAGGACGTCCCTGTCGGCCTTGGGGGCAACCTTCGGCAGACCAAAAGGCTCCAGAGCCCATCTTGGCAATTGCTGGCCAAGACGGTCGCTCAGGAATGACAAAACCTCCGTGACGCCTCACGGATTGCCGTCAGAAACCGGGTCGTCGATATCCCGTTTCTGCAGCACCTTACTGGGAAGCGACATGCCGAGAAGCTGGAGAAGGATGAGGATGCTGAGCGTGTTGACGGTAGTGATCATCCGCGGGGTGCCCTGGAGCCTGCGCTAAAGGATTTCCGCCGTGCGTCTGACGCTATGAACGCCAAAGGTCACCGAGTTGACGAAGAAGTACTGCAAACAAGAGCCGGTCTAGAATAAGGAACCCAACACGACGGCCCGACCGTTCGCTTCTCGGCTCCTCCGGTCTTGATGTCGATACCCTCGTTGCGCAAGATCGTCGTGGAGTAAGTAACGCGCGTGCTCTGGATCAGTTCCATGTGAGCTTGTCGCTGAACTTTGGGTATACTTCGTGGACGCGTCGTATAAGGCGGTCACGAAGCGAGTGTCCTGAGCCTGATCGGCTTGGAAGTTGTTGAAGTCTCGACGATTATCAGCCTGATATGCTCCGGTTCTGCGGGTGTGCATTGGGCGATCTTGCCGCGATGACGTTGAAACGGTTCCATTGAGGGACAGCCGCCTCCGCGAAGTAGCCACTGTAATCGTACAAGGTGGAGGCGACGTACACACCTGCTGAACTGACGGAACAGGTGAGGACGAAGAGGACTTCATTGCCGCGAAAATCAGGGTGGTCGATGGCTGCTGCTGAAACAGAGCAACTGGCGAAACTGTAGACGCCCTTGTCCTGTAGAAAATTCTAGAGAAGGCCGACGCTCAGGAAACCGGTGGCGATGTAGGTGAACTCCTGAGGAAAGAAACGAACCGCCAGGATTACCTCGCGCATGACGTTGGCGGCGGCTTTGGGATCAACCTGCCAGGACTCGATGACGACGACTGCTCGACCTCCGATGAACAGCCGGCAGAGGAACACAGCCGCGAACTGCAGCCAGAAAAGCACCCTCTCGGTGTACACTCAAGAAGCTGATTGATTGTCTCGCGTTGGACGTTGTAGGTTGTCTACAAACGGTCGCTCCTTTCCATTTATCGCCCGAGCTCCGTCACTACACATTGGTATTCGAATCATTGGCCCCTGTACGATCGAAATATTATGACCACGCGAATATAGGCTGATTCCTCGTAGAAAATGCGATTTTGGATGTTCTTAGCGATTTATTAGTCGATTCAGCCTCTAGGCCCTAAAGTTTGCAACGTGTTCTTAATATACTACCTAAATACACTAATAATAGTTCTAGTTTAGCTAAGTTAATAGTAGCTATAGAAACTTTTTAAATTAATACTAATAACTTATAAGTATTTACTAGTTTAGTTTTTAACTCTTATAATACTTTTTACTACTACTTACTTTTTATAATAGCTATTATATATAAAAGAATAAAATAATATAACTTAACTATTCTAACTACTTATAACTTTTACTTTTTACTTAAAGTTTTACTTATTATTATAGTAAAGACTATATACTACTAGTATTATTTCTTATAGAGCTTACTAAATATACTAAGCTTTTTATATATACTACTTTTTTACTTAAGTAAAAGTATTATTATTATACTTTTATACTATATTTAGTTTATATATACTACTTTTTTACTTAAGTAAAAGTATTATTATTATACTTTTATACTATATTTAGTACTTATTAGTATTTTACTACTAGCTATACTCTTTAATATTTATTAGTTACTTTTACTATTAGTAGTATTTAAAAAAAAAAAAAGTTACTTATATATAATAATAGTAAGCTATAAAGCTATTATTTTAAAAGTATTAACTTCTTTATACTAAGTCTTTATATTACTTAAATATAAGTAGTATATAGCTTTTAAGCTATATAGCTTACTATATATTTTTTTAGCTTTTAATAATAACTAAAAAGTAGTAGTTAGACTATTATTAATCTAGCTAATATTATAGCTAGAATATACTACTAAAGAGATATAGTTAGTAAAAGTAGCTATATATTATTATTTATTATTATTATTATTATATTAGTTTATAAAAGTTAGTTTATACTAAAAAGAAAAAAGAAAAAGAAGTTAAAGTAATAAATAGCTTATATAGTAATTAAGATACTTTTACTTTATAAAAACTATAATATTTATTTAAATAGTTATAAAGACTTATAAGTACTTACTATTATATAATTTTTAAAATTTTTTATAATTTAAAGTTAACTAGTAAACTAATAAGCTATTATAAGCTTAAAGTTATACTAAACTTTTTATACTAAAGTATACTTAAAGTTTAGTAATAAGCTTATATAAAACTAATCTAGAGTATATATATTACTTATAATTAGTTAATTTAATACCTATCTCTATATTAAACTAGACTTAATTATATTACCTCTACTATATTAATACTGTAAATAAGGTATAGAGATATTATACCTATACTATAACCTCTATACTAGCTACTCTACTATATTATATAGCCTTACCTTATACTACTATATTTATATATAAAAAAAAAATATTAAACTAGACTCTAAGAATCTTATATACGTAAAGCTTATACTTTATTACTTATAGAAGAACTTTAAAAATCTCTACTAGGATAATAGTAACTTAGAATATAAATTAATATTTAAAGAGATATATAGAAACTATTCGCTAATTCTAAACCTAATAATAATAGCTAAAATAGTAATACTAGTAGTAATACCTTAATAGTAAGCTCTAATAATATCTAAGCTTCTAGTAATATAGATAGTATTAAAGCTAAGTAAGCTTAGAACTTAGATTAAAATAAGTATATTAATTAGATAACTACTTAAGAAAAGATTAGATAGAAATCTAGTATATATACTCCTCCTTTAGAGGGCCTTAATCTCTAAACCTCTAGATCTAATCTTATAATTAGCCTTAGCTTAAACTTCTATACTATAATAGATAGCTATACTACTAGTAATAAACTATAATACTAATAACGTTTCTAGTTATATAAAGGTTAGAAAGAATATAATACTAAAGTAATAGAGTTATACTTAAGTAGTTAGCTTATATAAGTATATATTAAAAGTAGATAATATAACTAAGCTAATATAGAGAAGAGAATAGGAATAATTTTCTATAATTATAGGTATTACTACTAACTTTTATAATAGAAGAAGAGTAAAGAGTATATCTAGGATCTAAGCGCTAGGTATAAGTTTAAGGTACTTATTACCTAGACTAGGATTTATAAATAGGTTACTACCTTAGGAAAGAGCTAAAGAAGACTAAATAGAAAAGTTATTAAGTAATAGATAGTACTTATAAAGCTTAGAAAGAAATAGTAAAATATAAAGTACTCTTTAAGAGAGTAGTACTTAAGCTATACTATAAGTTCTTTACCTTTATTAATAATATATAAATTAGTAGATATAAATAAGCTACCTTAGTTAAGTATATTTAGTTATATAGGTTATTATTATTACTATATATAGATAATATTAACTCTAGGTATAGTAATAATATATTACGCTTAAAGATATTATAATAAATATTAAATCTAGCTTTCTAGATCTTATAGACTTCTTATCTTTATATAGAGGTCTATTCTACCTTTTACTTCTTTTCTTTAACTAAATTTAGCTCTTTCTAATTCTTTATACTACCTATATAAGTATCTTTAGAATAATATATACTCTTTATATATACTATTTTATATATAAATAAAGTATTTAGACTTTATAAAGTATTTATTTTTAATATATTTATAAATAAGTTTTAAAATAAGTATAGTATTAAGCTTAAAATAATTTTAATATTATATAAATAAAGTATATATCTTAATATTATATTAATAGTAAAATCTTTAGTAAAGTTCTTAGTATAGAAATAAGCTTATACTTAGTTTACCTAGTATATATATACTTTTTTACTATTATTCTATATAAGTATTATATACTATATTACTTATAGTAAAGCTTTTATAGTAATTATAAGTAAGCTATACTTTATATACTATAGTAGAAAGATATAGAGATAGTTACTTAAAGAGTAATTAGAAAGCTAAAAAGGTAGTTAAGATAAGTAGAATAGATCTAAAAAAGAATTAGATATATAGAAAGTATAAATAACTAATAATATACTTAATAATAATATAACTATATTTATATTAATACCTAATAGATATTTAGAGATAATAAATACTCTACTATAATACTTAGTTATAGCTTATTTATATAAATACTTATACTATAAATAGCTAAGTAAAGTCTACTAAAAACTACTAAGCTTACTTTATATTAGTTTTACTTACTAGTTTTAGCTACTTTACTTAAAATAAAATATTTATTTTAATATAGTAATAAGCTTAATACTATATTCTTTAAAATTAATTATATAAGTACTTTTACTTAATACTATACTTAGTTTATTAAAGTATTAAAATTTAATATTTACTACTACTAATATAGTAAAGAAATTATATATAAATCTAAGTATATATTATATTTATATTAAAATTAATATACTTATAATACTATATTAAAGATATAGCCCTAGGCGCTATAGCTACTATTTATTAATCTATCTACTAATAATAAGCTATAAGTTAAGCTATAATTACTTATATCTCTATAATAAAGATTAAGTAGATACTATAGCGTATAATCTAGCCTCTTCTAAGTACTTTTATAGTACTTAAGCTACTCTTAATAAGTATATAAGTAGTATAGATCTATATTATTATAATACTATAATTTTCTTATAATTAATAAGTATATTACGTAATAGCCTCTACTACTTTAGTTATACTAGCTACCTATAATAACCTCTAAGAGAGTTATTAATATCTTTATACTAAGTACTTACTTAAGTTAGTTAATACTTAAAACCTAGTATAGCTTAGTCTAGAAACTCTAAAGTCTTTTTCTAGAAGCTTAACTACCTAAAGAGCTTATACTAAGCTAGGTAGTTATACTACTAGAATATAATAACTATATCTCTTTTAGAATAACTATAGTACTTTTTATAGAAAGACTATTCTATATTATTAGCTATATTAGATAAGTAGTAAATAACTACTATATATTAAGGTCTAATTTTTCTTTTTTACTTACTCTCTTAGGCTAGAGAAAGTGTTTTAGTCTTTTATACTTCTTTCTACTTTAGTACTTTTTTTAATAAATAACCTTTTTTTAGAAATCTTTTTTTAAACTCTTATTAGATTACTAATAAACTAATAATAATAGTAGTAGTATATAAGTAATAGCCTTACCTTAATAGTAAGTTTTCTACTCTAATTAAATATTAATAACTACTAGTTTACGCTTCTTTATCTACGTCTATACTCTCTTCTCTACGTTTTACTATCTACTTCTTTACTTATACTTACGCTTTTACTTTATTATTTACTATCTACTTCTACTCTTACTTTTACTTTTACTTTCTCTTTATATCTACTATCTACTTCTCTTTATATTACTATCTACTTTATATAACTAATAATAATATTAGTACTTTACTACTATAAGTTATTATAATATTACTAGTTAGTTACTATTAAAAGTACTAATAATTATAGCTATTTATACTTTACTTACTAGATACTAGAAGTACCTTAAGAACTTCTTTTTCTCTTTACTAAGCTTATCTTTTTTTCTCTCTAGTTTAAAGAGTTATATTTCTTATCTTATTACTATAAAGACTTCTACTTATAAGAGATCTTTATAAGCTTTATATATTTCTATATATCTTTAGATATATATTTTAATTACTTACTTATTACTAATTTTTACTTTAAAATTACTATTAAGCTTTACTTTAATAGTACTTTTATCTTCTTTATTATATTCTACTACTTATTATTTAGTATTAAGCTTATTCTAGAGAAAGAATTTAATAACTAAATATATTACTATAGTATTATTATTAGGGATTAAAGTATTTTATAAGACTATAAGCTATACTAAAGAAGAGAATAGATTCTAAAAAGAGAGCTTATTAAGATTAAAGAAGTAGCTACTATTAATAGTAATTATTATTATAAGAAAAGTATAACGTTTTATAGATATTAGCTATTATAGTTAGTATATAATAACGCCTATACGTAGATAAACTTACTAATAAAGTAGTAGCTTTAGTAGTAGAAGAAGTAGAAAACTTTAATAAAAAAGAAAAGAAGTAACTATAGAAGAAGAATAGGTAGTATAATAGAGCTACTAGTAATACTTATTCTATAGTTATAATAATAAAAAAAACTAAACTAGCTAAGCCTAGCTTAAAGCTAACTTACTACTATCTAAAGTATTTATTTTAAAGAGTTTAGTAGCTATATTTAAGTTAAGATTTACTTTACTAGTTATACCTATATAGCTATTATATAATATTATTTTAAATTTTTTAATACTTTTATTTATTAGGTAGTAAGACCTTACCTATTTAAGCTAGTACTCTTTTTATAATACTTCTATATTATATTCTCTATAACTCTAAAATTATACTTCTTTCTCTTAAAGAATTACTATATATCTTACTATTTCTCTTCTTTATTTACTTATTTATACTAATAGAGATTTTCTTCTTATTTAAGCTTATTCTTTCTAGAGATAGTACTTTACTACTATAAGAACTCTCTATACGTTATTATATAGCTACTAAACTTAAATAGAATACCTTTAGCCTTTATATAGCTACCTTCTAGTACTTATAGCTTACCTACTATAATAGATCTAGAGTTCTATTTTATATTCTAAAGCTCTAAAGTTCTAATACTAAGGCTTTAGCGTGTTACTAGTACTACGCTAGTCTCTATATAGTCTTTTTCTATAGAGATAAAGCTTTTTAGCTTAGAATTTACCTATATACCTATCTTATCTTTAGAACCTTTATACCTACCTTACTATTAATACTATATATAGCTATAAAGGTAAAGCTTAAGATCTTTCTTAAACTATTACTAATAGTATTATACTTAATAAGTAATTTTCTACCTAAAAGATATTTATTAACTAACTTTAAATATAGTATATAATAGGCGCCTAGATCTTCTATACTTATAATAGATACCCTTAACTAGCTTATATAATAACTAGGTACTATTAACTACTTTAAAGTCTCCTAATTAACTATATCTATAATAAAGGGTTTAGAGAGGATAATATTTAGAGTAGAAAGGTATTCTATATAGTATATACTTAAGTTTAATATAATAAAGCTTATTATAATAATATATCTATTACTCTAGTAAAGAGCTTATAATAGTTTAAATCTATAGAGTTAAGCGTATACTTAGAGTAGTATTAGAAAACTACTAAAGTTAGTTAGACGTTATAAAGAAGCTTATATTAGGTAATATACTAATTTTAGTATACTAACTACTAAAGCTAGTATATCTAATTGTAAGCTCCTTTATATAGTAATATATATATAGTATTTAGTAAATAATTACCTAGTAGTATTAGATATTAGTAATTTATAAGTAGTATTAGAGTAGAATTATAAGGTAGTAAAGAGATAGTAAGAGTAAAATACTTCTTAGTTCTTTAATATATTCTCTAATATAAGTATAAAAGTTATTATCTTATTTCTAGATACTCTTATATTCTTATTTATAGTCTTTTATAAGTATAATTTATTTACTATACTATAATTACCTATATTATACTTATTAACTTTAAGATAAGTATCTAGAAGTAACTATATAAAGTCTTCTAATCCTAATATATCTAGAAAGGACTATTTAAAGCCTAATTAGAAGAAAATACTATATATATATACTATTCTAAAATCTCTCTAAACTAACCTTTATATAGTTCTAGAACTAACTTATACTACTATCTTTAAGCTAACTAGCTAATAGCTTTAGAAAATAACTCTAGTAGTAAAACTATACTATTTACGTCTATATAGATCTTAATAAGAGCTACTTTATACTCTTTACTATAGATTATAAGTATATCTAGAAGATTAGCGCTAATATATAGCTACTATAAGCTAGAGTATAAAAGTAGAAGTTAAGTTCTTAGGTAGTATAACTCCTTTTAGTATATTTATAAGGATAAAAGTAGCTATTAAAGGTAAGGTATTTAAGTTATAAGTAGTTAAGAATATAAAGTTATAATCTTATATTAATAAAATATATAGCCTTAATAACCTATTTATCTTAACTCTACTTAATAACTATTTATAATCCTTTCTTAAATTAATAATAAGGCGTTAGGTATATATAAGTTTTTAACTAATAGTATTAGTTACTAGCTACTCTTATACTCTATATCTTTAGTATACTATATAGTAATATTCTACCTATAAGGAGGAGATAACTCTTCTATATTATTTATTAAGATTATAGTTAGTAAAATTATAAATAGAACGTAATCTTAGAATATATAGGTTAGCTAACTTCTAGATAGAGTTTAGCTAACTCTTAAAGAAAGCTAAGTAAGTATACCTTAGCTAACTATACTTAAATTAAGAATTAGCTTAACTTAATACTTATAACTTTAGCTATACTTTTCTTATAAGTAGTTTAAGATAGATCTAAGATAGTAAGTAAGTAATAGCTAAGAGAGTATATATAATAGTTATAAAGTAAACTAATAAGTATTTAATAGTTTATTTAGTAAAGATAGATCTAAGTTATAACTATAATACTAATAGCTATAGATAATATACTACCTCTATCTATATAGTATAACTATATATTATATAAATACTAGAACTATCTAAGTAGTATTAGAAACGTACTAGTAGAGTTTTATATATATTATAAGTACTATAAGCTACTAAAGTTAAGTATAATATATAAGGTTCGTAAAAAGTATAGTTATACTAGTAGTAGATTTACATAACGTAGTAAGTTTAAGCTTAGTAGATAATAGTAGTATAAGCGCTATACCTAGTACTTTAATATAGTAGTAAGTAGTAAAGATATATAGTAATAGTACTATTCTAATAGTTAATAAAGGACTACTTTAAATAGTACTATACGATTCTATATTTTATAGTAGTAGTAGCTTAAATACTAGAAGCTAGTATAGTAATATTTATATAGTAGTTAGTAGGTAAGTAATAGTAATAGTAATAAAAGGACTAACTTAGAAGTCTATAAAGAGTAGTTTAGTACTAAACTTTATCTCTTAATAGAGAGACCTAATCTTAAGCTATTATAGGCCTACGTATACTAATAGATATAATCTAGTAGCTTTAGTAATAATAAGAAAATATTAAAAGTTATATTTAAATTTAGTATAGTAATAATAGTATAATTATAATACTTTAAGTTAAAAAAGTTTAAAAGTCTAACTAAGTAGGTAGATACTAACTTATAATAGTAGAGCCTTTATAAGTAAAAAGCTATAGTATTTCTATATTTTCTTTATACTAATATCCTAACTTAACTTTATAATTATATTAGCTTCTACTTAAATAATAATACCTATTATATAACTATACTTCTTCCTCTTACTTATATTACCTATATAATATACTTTACTAGCTGTAATAGCTAAGTATTAAAATAGTATAATTAATTACCTCTACTAAGTATTAGACTACTTTTATCTCTTAAGCTAGATTATTAAGAGTAGCTACTTACGTATACGAGAGAGCGCTTAACTCCTTAACTATATTAACTTTAAAAGTAATTATCTAAGTAATAATAAAAGGCAGAATAAGTAGATAGAGATAGTAACGCTCTTACTTACTAGCTATTATATATAGCTATTTAAGAGTATAATAGCTATAAAGATAGTAGTAATCTATAAGTAAGTATATAAGCTTTAAGAGCTATATAAAGCCTTATTAATATATAAGTAGCTTACTATAGCTTAGTATAA
>Ga0210040_10006971_pt1 | contig 13855 bp, 16 predicted proteins | sample CryGeyCG12114_NA_FD_185462 | JGI IMG/M metagenome (GOLD analysis project Ga0210040, IMG submission 185462) | Groundwater microbial communities from aquifer - Crystal Geyser CG19_WC_8/21/14_NA (SPAdes) (version 2) | ecosystem: Environmental > Aquatic > Deep subsurface > Groundwater | place: USA... | reverse complement strand
GAAGCTTGCGCGGATCGCGGGACTGTTGCCCGCCTTCTTCACGGGCGGCGTTGGCGCAGTTGTCGAGATCAGCCCCCCCGACATCGACGCGCATGAGGACCCGACCCGCCTTCGCCTGGCCACCCGCGCACGGTTGCCGGTTGAAGGGGCTGAGGACGCGGAGATCGCCGCCTTTCGCTCCCCCGACAGCGCCGACGAGCATGTGGCGCTACTGATCGGTCAGCCAAATGGGCAGCCGCCGCTGGTGAGGTTGCATTCGGAATGCCTGACCGGCGACGTGCTCGGCAGCCTCAAATGCGACTGCGGTCCTCAGCTTCAGGCGGCGATCCGCGCCATTCAGGCTTCCGGATGGGGCGTCCTGCTCTACCTGCGGCAGGAGGGACGCGGGATCGGGCTGGTGAACAAGCTGCGCGCCTATGCGCTGCAGGACCAGGGTTTCGACACGGTTGACGCGAATACCCGCCTGGGGTTCGCGGTGGACGCGCGCGATTTTGGCGTGGCAGCGCAGATGCTCCGCCTGCTTGGCCAAACTGGTGTCCGATTGCTGACCAATAATCCGGCCAAGGTCGCAGGGCTTGAAGCTGCGGGCGTCACGGTGGTGGAGCGCGTTCCGCACCACCTGCCCCCCAATCCGCACAACGAGCGCTATCTGGCGACCAAGCGCGACCGTACCGGACATCAGTTCTGAGCCGGCGCCTGTGCGTCGTGTTCGGGGCAGCGGTTCGCCCGGACGGGAGTGCCAGCCCGACGCTGGCGCGCCGTGTCGGTTACGCGGCCGCTCTGGCGGAGCGCGATCCGGCGATCGACCTGTTCTGTTCGGGCGGGATCGGGCGCTACCCTCCCGCGGAGGCTGAGGTGATGGCCCAGATGCTGTCCCATGCGGTCGCAGCGGATCGAGTGATCCTGGACACCGCCAGCCGAGACACGCTGGAAACGGTACGCCGGGCTGCGGCCCTGGTCCGCCGCGCAGGTTATGCAGAGTGCCTCGCGTGTACGGACCCCTACCATCAGCCGCGGGTGCGCATGTTGTTCGCGCTGTACGGCATCCGCTGCCGCCCGGTCGCCTTCCCCAAGCGCGGCTCGCGCAGGCTCCGCCGACGTATGCGGCTGCGCGAGGCGGCGGCCATCCCCTACGACCTTTTTGCCGGACTGGGCGCACGCTGGCGCGACCGGCGCCGGCCGAGCTAGGCTCACTTTATGGCAATCTGCGAACTTGGCCGCTTCTCCCGCAACGAAGCACACATGATCGTCGGCCTGCTTGAGAGCGAAGGCATTCCCGCCGTCGCGTTCGATGCGTCGACGTCGATCGCAGAAGGATCGTGGCTGCTGATCCCCGTGCGGGTGATGGTGGACGAAGACGACGTCGAAGTCGCGCGTCGATTGCTTGCGGACCTGCCCAGAAAATAGGCAGCACTGCCCGACTGCCCGAAAAAGAACCTGAACTTCGACCCGATCGCCACGCCATCGCGCTTGCGCGACGGTGTGGGCGCACATGGCACGGCTGTTGCGGAATGACGTGCTGGTAGTCGCAAAAGGGGGACAGGGGTGAAGCTGGTCATCGCGATCATCAAGCCGTTCAAGCTCGACGAGGTCCGCGAAGCGCTGACCTCCCTGGGCGTGGCAGGGATGACGGTCACCGAGGTCAAGGGATTCGGCCGTCAGAAGGGCCAAACCGAGATCTATCGAGGGGCCGAGTACAGCACCAACATGGTGCCCAAGATCAAGATCGAGGTGGTGTGCGCCACTGCGCTGGCCGACCGGGTGGTCGAAGCCGTGCAGCAGTCCGCCAACACCGGCGCGATCGGCGATGGCAAGATCTTTGTCCTCGATGTCGGCCAAGCCGTGCGCATCCGCACCGGCGAAACCGACGACAGCGCACTCTGAGGGGGGTGAACCGAATGAAGCAAGCGATACGAATTGCCGGGGCCGTCGCGGTGGGAGCGGGCCTGGCCTGGGCAGCGCCCGTTTTGGCGCAGGCCGCACCGCTCCAGTCACCGCCCGCCGCACCGACCGCGGTCGTCAACAAGGGCGACACGGCATGGATGATGACGTCCACGCTGCTGGTCCTGATGATGATCCTGCCGGGCCTGGCGCTGTTTTACGGCGGCCTCACCCGCACGAAGAACATGTTGTCCACCATGACGCAGATCGGCGCGGTTGCCTGTCTCGCGATGCTGATCTGGGTGATGTACGGCTATAGCCTGGCATTCGGACCAGACGTCACCAGCGGCTTCCTGTCCAATTTCATTTCAAGCTTCGACAAGGCGTTCCTGTCGGGCGTGACCTCCGCCAGCCAGTCGGCGACGTTCACGGCCGGGGTTGAGATCCCCGAATATGTGTTCATTTGCTTCCAGATGACCTTTGCCGCCATCACGGTGGCTCTGGTCCTCGGCTCCGTGGTCGAGCGCATGAAGTTTTCGGCCGTGATGGCGTTCGCGGCCGTGTGGCTGACCATTGTTTATTTCCCGATCGCGCACATGGTGTGGGCATCGTCCGGCCTGTTCTTCAAAGCGGGTGCGCTGGACTTCGCCGGCGGCACGGTGGTGCACATCAACGCGGGCGTGTCCGCGCTGGTCGCCAGCCTGATGCTCGGCAAGCGCATCGGTTATCCGACGACGCCCATGCCCCCGCATTCGCTGACGCTGACCGGGGTCGGCACTGGCCTGCTCTGGGTGGGCTGGTTCGGCTTCAACGCAGGTTCGGCGCTGGAAGCGAACGGGTCCGCTGGTCTCGCCATGATCAACACCTTTGTCGCGACTGCCAGCGCTGCATTGTTCTGGATGCTGGCCGAGCGGGTGCGCGGCCACAAGGGTTCGGCGCTCGGCTTCTGCTCGGGTATTGTCGCAGGTCTGGTCGCGGTGACCCCGGCAGCCGGAAACTCGGGGCCGTTCGGCGCCATCGTGCTGGGCGCGGTCGCGTCTATCGTCTGCTTCTTCGCAGTTTCGGTGCTGAAGCCACGGCTTGGCTATGACGATGCGCTGGACGCCTTTGGCGTGCACGGCATTGGCGGCATGATCGGCGCCATCGGCACCGGCATCGTTTACGCGCCATCGCTCGGCGGGCCGGGTGCTGCGGACTACGCCATGGGCGCCAAGCTGCTGGTTCAGTTCGAGGCAGTGATCACCACCATCATCTGGGCCGCGATCGGCACCGCGATCGCGGTTGCGATCGCCAAGGCGGTCACCGGCCTGCGCGTCACCCCCGAAGTCGAGACCGAAGGCCTCGACATCGGCGAGCATGGGGAGCGCGCCTACAACATTTGACCCGTTTGGCCGGCGGGGTCCGCTCCGCCTGCCCCACCTTGTTCCTCCTGCGGACACACCTGGCCCGGCATGGCAACATGTCGGGCCGCTTTTATGTCAGGCCACCAGCGCCGCCACCGTCCCGACCAGTGACAGAACGAGCAGCGCTCCCAAGCGCAGCACGGTCATCCACCACACCGCCTTGTTCTCATGGCGCGTGCCCATGCGGGTGGCCATCCAGACCTCCCCGTCGCGCCACGCGCCGCGCAGCATCCACAGCAGGATAGCGTCGGCGACCAGAAAAGGGATTACCAGCGGGTCCACCGCACCTCCGGCCCGTTCCTGTGCCATGAACGCCGGTCTGCACCCGCGTGCCTCAATGACGCCACGCAATCCCTTCTGGGGCGAGCCGGCGTACGTCCAGGGCGTCAATTCCTGCCACAAAGACGGTGCCGACCTCGCGAGCGCCAGTTTCGACCAGCACGCCGCCGGGCCCGGCCCTCAAGGCACTCCAGCGCACCTCGCTGACCGCCAGCCGCGTACCGCGCCGCCGTACTGCCGCAACCCGGCCGTCCTCTCCGACCGCCAGCGCACCCCGGCCATCAGCACCGACCACCGCGCCGCGGGTGCGGAAATTCGGCAAAGCGGCGTCGGCGGCCGCGGCCGCGGATTCCGGATCCTCGATCCGTGCCCGTATACCTCGCCTCGCCCACCATATGCCGGCACTTGCCAAAAGCAGAACCGCCACAATCGCGGCGGCGGTCGCTGCCAAGGTCATTTGGGGTCCGATGCCCCTGCCGCGAGCGCATCCAACGTCGGCCGGATCGCGGACAGGTCATAACCCGCCTGCCCTGCCTGCGCCTGAAGCAGTTCCGGGTTGCGGCCCGCCTTTGCCGCGGCGAGCGCCCACAGATTGCAGCTACGCGTACCGGACCGGCAGTAGGCGAGCACCGGTCCGTCAGCCGCGACAAGCGCTGCGGCCATGGCATCAACTTGGGGGTGGCTGAACCCTGCGCCGGTCACGGGGATCTCGTGATAGGCAAGGCCGGCTGCCGCGGCAGCAGCGCGGATCGCCTCGCCTGAGGGCTGGCCCGCTTCCTCGCCATCCGGCCGGTTGTTGATCACGGCGACGAAGCCGGCGTCGCGAACAGCGGCCATGTCGTCGGGCGTGATTTGCGGCGCAACGGCGACGCTCTCGTTTAGGGGGCGCAAACTCAGCATGGCGTCATGATAGACCAGTCTGCCAGTGGATTGAACCACCACCGTATGCGTCCCACATCGCAGCGCTACAAAGGGAGCAGCGCACATGAAGGCGAACGGCAATACCATCCTGATCACCGGCGGCGGATCGGGGATCGGGGAGGCGCTGGCGCAGCGGTTCCACGACGCCGGCAACACGGTGTTGATTGCGGGGCGGCGGCGGGAGGCGCTGGAGCGCGCAGCGGCCGGCCGGGAAAATATGCACCTCATCGAATTGGACGTGGCCGACGCCAACGCGATTGAGCAGTTCGCGCGGGATGTGATCGACCAGTACCCGTCGATCAACGTGTTGATCAACAATGCGGGGATCATGCGGTTCGAGTCTCTCGACACCCGTCGCGACCTGAAGGAGGCGGAAGAGACGATCGTCACGAACCTGCTGGGGCCGATCCGCCTGACCAACGCACTGGTCGAGCACCTGGCCGGCCAGGGCGACGCGGCAATCGTCAACGTGACTTCGGGCCTGGCTTTCGTGCCGCTGGTTGCGACGCCGACTTACTGCGCGACCAAGGCTGCCATCCACAGCTACACCGTCTCGCTACGTGATGCCCTGAAGGGCCGAGTGGAGGTTATCGAGCTCGCGCCGCCAGCCGTCCAGACGGACCTGACGCCAGGGCAGTCCAATCGTCCGGGCTACCAGCCGCTGGACGAGTTCGCGGATGAGGTTCTGGCCCTGTTCGAACAGCAGCCAACCCCACCCGAGATCCTGGTCGAGCGCGTGAAGTTTCTTCGCAACGCCGAGGCTGAGGGCCGTTTCGACCAGACGCTGACGACGCTCAACGAGAACGCCCGTAAAGCGCGCGAAGCCCAGCCCGATTAGGCCAGAAGCCGCGCGACCTCGGCGAAATCATTCGCGATGTCGTCGACTCCAAGGCTTCGGAGTCGATCGGCATGGCCGATGCCGCAATGGGTACCCGCGCACAGGCCGATCACATAGCCGCCCGATGCAACAGCACCCGTCGCGCCAACCGGCGAGTCTTCCAGGATTGCGGACCGGCCAATGTCGACGCCGAGCATGCTCGCTGCGTGGAGGTAGAGATCGGGCGCAGGCTTCCCCCGCTCCACATGCTCCTTGCCCGAATAGATGTGCTCACCGAACGCGTCGGATAGGCCGATATGGTCGAGGTGCCGCCGGATCCAGGCCGAGCTGCTGGACGACACAATGGCTCGTGGAAGCTGGTTCGGCAGCGAGCGAACGAACGCGACGGCCCCGGCAACCTCGTCCACCCCAGCGTCGAGCACACGGCGATTTTCGGCTTCGCGATCGCGATGAAATTCGGGCGGTAATGGTCGGCCGATCCTCCGCTCGATGGCGGAAACGAAGTCCGGACCGGCCAGGCCCATGAAATGAGCCACTGACTCCTCCACGGTCGTCGGGTGGCCGGCTGCGGTCAGCCACTCCGCGATGTGCCGGTTGCCGCTCGCCTCGCTCTCGATGAGCACGCCATCGAAGTCGAACAACAGCGCGTCGAAACGCACAGCGATGGTTTGGGCCATTACGCGCGCTCTCCGAATAGTGCGCTACCGACGCGGACGTGCGTGGCGCCGAGCATTGCCGCGGTTTCGAAGTCGTCGGACATGCCCATGCTGAGGCCAAGAAGACCATGATCGCGCGCCAATTTCGCGAGCAGCGCGAAATAGGGGGCGGCCTCTACGCCGGCGGGCGGGACCGCCATCAACCCCGCGACGGGCAGCACCGCAGTTGCCTGGGTGAGAAGGGCTGGAAGTTCGGCCACCGGGCATCCCCCCTTTTGCGGCTCGTCGCCGATGTTGACCTGGATGAAGCAAGCAGGCCGTCGACCGCTCGCCTCCATGGCTCGTGCCAGTGCGGACACGAGTGACGCGCGATCAACCGAGTGTATGGCGTCGAACATCGCCACCGCGTCGGCGGCCTTGTTCGACTGCAACTGGCCAACCAGGTGCAGCTCGATATCGGGATGGCCGTCCCGCAACGCCGGCCACTTCGCCTGCGCCTCCTGAACGCGATTTTCGCCAAAGATGCGCTGGCCAGCATTGATGAGCGGCTGAATCGCGTCTGCGTCGTGAGTCTTCGACACTGCGATCAACGTAGCAGAGCCGGGGGGTCGGCCGGCCAGAGCAGCAGCGCGGTCGAGCCGGGTGCGCACCTCGGCCAGGCGAATGGCAGATCTAGTCATGCGCGCGCTATAGGGGCGGTCGTGACGCCTCGTAACCCCGTGTCGCCGCTACCGCGGATCTGGCTGATGACCGACGAGCGAGTGGGAGACGCGCTGTGGGCAGCGCTACGCCGCTTGCCGCCCGGATCAGGGGTGGTCGTACGGCATCATAAGACGCCTCCTCGCGAACGCAGGTTGTTGATTCGCAAGGTCCGACGGATAGCTGTTGCCCGTCAGTTGGTGCTGGTCGTCGCGGGTGGCGCGGTCGGGGCAGGCACTCATGGCGTCGGGGGCAATACGCGCCAGCTCAGGACCTGGGCCGCGCATGATCGACGTCAGGCGATTGCCGGGGTTCGGGCCGGGGCGAAGCTGTTGTTCGTGTCGCCTCTGTTCCCCACACGCTCGCATCCGGGCGCACCCATACTAGGCCCGGCGAAAGCCGCCAGAATCACCGCAGGCCTTCCCGTCGCCGCGGTCGCGCTGGGTGGCATGACCGCACGTAGGTTCATCCGTGTGCGACATTGGGTTTTTTGGGGTTGGGCGGCGATCGACGCGCTCAGCCGCTGACCCGGATCAGAAGCGGAAGGCAGTGCCCAGGTAAACGGCCTGGCTATCCCGCCGATCGGCTTCCAGCCGTGACAAGCGCTCACGATCGCTGCGGTAGCGGAGGCCCGCCGTCACATCGAGGTTGCGGGTCAGCTTGTACGAGCCACCGACATCGAGCGAGTAGCTCGGCGCCGCTTCAACCATCTGCGGCGCATTGGCGAGCGGTCGATCCGCTGCCGCCTTCACCCGGCCCGTGAACCGGTTGAGCGAGTAGCTGACCGCCACGTCCGCTGCTTCGCGACTGCCCGGCCGGCTGGCCATGTCGACCCGGCCAACCTCACCCGCCACCGCAAGGCCCTTCCAACCAAGCGCGACACCCATGTTGTAGGCGATTGGCGCCAACGTCGTGCCCTGATTGGTCGTCGCGATCGCCACGCCGCGAGCCGAGTCGACGCCACGGCTGGAGCGGGCGCGAACGGCAACAGTAACCTTCGGGCTAATCGCGCGAGTCTCAGCCGGGGTGAAGCGGAACGACCCGGTGTCGAGTCCACCGCGCGCAAACATCGCTGCAAGCCTGGGATCGCCAGCGACGGGCGTGAAGCCCAGCATCGAAACAGGCGGAGCGGCGTGCCGCACAGAGCTCGCGTTGCGAGCGGGCGTTGCGCCGAGCGCGCCGGGCAGGGCAATAGCGGCAGCGGCGACAAGCACCCCACCAGCAACCCCTGTCAGCATCCGCCCTTTACGCATGTCACCTCTGCCTGCCGGCCATCCAACCGGTTCTTATTAAGCTGCGCCTATCATGATTCGCTCCGTTGAAAATACCATGGTGGTACAATATTGCTGAGGTGTTGCACGCAACCCACAGCTGGCGCGGGATTGCCGGGGCGTTGGCGCGGCTGTAGAGCGAGTGGTGGCCCCTTTTAACGCCAGGAAGCGCCTGATGATGCCCCTTTCGCGTATTGCCGTTCTTCTTCTCGCCGCTGCGGCGCTGCCCCTTGCGGGGTGCAGCAAGGGTGGGGAGCGGCCCAAGGCGGATCTCGCCGCGTCCAAGGTGACCACGATCGGCGTCAACGCCTATCTGTGGCGGGCCAGCCTGGACACCTTGTCGTTCATGCCACTGGTGCAGACCGACTCCAATGGCGGCGTGATCGTCACCGACTGGTACGTCAATCCGCAGGTTCCGACCGAGCGGATGAAGGTAACCGTGTCAATCCTGGACCAGGATCTGCGCGCGGACGCGGTCCGAGTGGCTGCATTGCGCGAGGTCAGCCAAGGTGGCCAGTGGATTGCCGCCCCCGTGCGGGCCGCAACCGTGCAGAAGCTGGAAGATGTCATCCTGACCCGCGCCCGCGACCTGAGGCGTGCGGCGATCGCGGGCTGATCCGTCGATGACCTCCTCGCGCGGGGACTCACCCGCTCGGCCATCGCGCTTCAACGCGCTCAAGGCGGATGCTGCCTGGCAAGCAACCTGGGACGAGCGCGGCACCTTTGTCGCGCGCCAGGACGCCGGTAGCAAACCGAAGACGTTCGTGCTCGAGATGTTTCCCTATCCATCAGGGCGCATCCACATGGGGCACGTTCGCAACTATACCATGGGTGACGTGCTGGCGCGGTATCGGCGGATGACCGGGCACGATGTGCTTCACCCGATGGGGTGGGACGCGTTCGGCATGCCGGCCGAGAATGCGGCGATGGAGAAGGGTGTTCACCCACGCGGCTGGACGCTCGACAACATCGCCACGATGAAGGCCCAGCTCAAGCGGCTTGGGTTTGCGCTCGACTGGAGCCGTGAACTCGCGACCTGTGAGCCTGACTATTACGGCCACGAACAGGCGCTGTTCCTCGACCTGCTCGCGGGCGGTTTGGTCTATCGCAAGGAGTCTGCCGTCAATTGGGACCCGGTCGACAAGACCGTGCTCGCCAACGAGCAAGTGATCGACGGTCGCGGTTGGCGGTCGGGTGCGCTGGTCGAGAAGCGCAAGCTCAACCAGTGGTTCCTCAAGATCACCGACTTTGCTGATGAGTTGCTCGATGGCCTGGGCGAGCTGAAGCATTGGCCGGACAAGGTGAAGCTGATGCAGGAAAACTGGATCGGCCGCAGCCGCGGCCTCCAGTTCCGCTTCGGCCTCTCCAACGGTGGCGAGGTGGAGGTGTTCACCACCCGGCCCGACACCATCTTTGGTGCGAGCTTCGTTGCCGTCGCCGCTGACCATCCGATTGCGCGTGAGCTCGCCGAACAGTCGGCCGAGGCTGGCGCCTTCGTTGAGAAATGCAAGCAGGGCGGCACCACCGCGGCGGAACTCGAAACTCAGGAAAAGCTTGGCTTCGACACCGGGCTGACCGCCCGCCATCCGTTCGATCCCGATTGGCAATTGCCCGTCTACATCGCCAATTTCGTGCTGATGGAATATGGAACCGGAGCCGTCTTCGGCGTTCCGGCCCACGACCAGCGGGATCTGGATTTTGCGCGCAAGTACGACCTGAGCGTCACACGCGTGGTGTCGGACGGCGAGCAGTCAGAACCGGCCTTTGCAGGCGATGAGGCCTATACGGGACCGGGTGCGCTCGTGAACTCGCGCTTCCTCGACGGCATGGCCGTGGAAGACGCCAAGCGGACGGTGATTGCGCGCGCTGAGGCTGATGGCTGGGGTCATGGCACGACCGTGTATCGGCTGCGTGACTGGGGCGTCAGCCGCCAGCGCTATTGGGGCACGCCGATCCCGATCATCCACTGCAGCGCTTGCGGTGTCGTCCCCGTGCCGCATGACCAATTGCCGGTCGTGCTGCCCGAGGACGTCAGCTTCGCGGTGCCTGGCAACCCGCTGGACCGGCATCCGACATGGAAGCACGTCGCTTGCCCGTCCTGTGGTGGTGAGGCGGTTCGCGAAACCGACACGCTCGACACCTTCATCAATTCGTCCTGGTACTTCATACGCTTTGCCAGCCAGCCTGACGACAAGCCGTTCGACCGGGTCGAAGCGGAAGCATGGCTGCCGGTGGGGCAGTATATCGGCGGGGTCGAGCACGCGATCCTCCATCTCCTCTATGCCCGTTTCTGGACGCGTGCGCTGCGGCACATCGGCAAGCTCGACATCGCAGAGCCGTTCGCAGGGCTTTTCACCCAAGGCATGGTGACCCATGCGACATTCCGTTCGGCGGACGGGCGTTGGCTCAACCCGGCTGAGGTGGAGAATGGGACGGAGATCGCGACAGGTCAGGCCGTTACGGTCGGACGCGTCGAGAAGATGTCCAAGTCCAAGAAGAACACCGTCGATCCCGAGCCGATTGTCGACCAATACGGTGCGGACGCGGTGCGGTGGTTCATGCTGTCGGATTCGCCGCCCGAGCGTGACCTGGAATGGTCGGAGAACGGCATCGAAGGATCGTGGCGCTTCGTTCAGCGCTTGTGGCGGTTGTTCGATGGCGACCAGGGCGGAGATGGCGAAGATGCGGCACTGAACCGCAAGGTCCACCAGACCGTCGCTGGCGTGGCTGGAGATATCGAGGCGCTGCAGTTCAACAAGGCGGTGGCAAAGCTTTATGAGCTCGTCTCCGCGATCGAGCGCGCCCAACCTTCGGCGTCCCGAACCGCGGCCGTGCGTACGGCTATGCTGCTTGTCGCGCCAATGGTCCCGCACCTGGCCGAGGAGGCCTGGTCCGCATCAGGCGAACAAGGCCTGATTGCGGACGCGGCCTGGCCAGAAGTGGACCCGGCGTTGCTGGTCGAGGATGAAGTGACCATCGCCATTCAGGTCAATGGCAAGCTGCGCGACACCCTTGTCATGCCAAAAGGCGCCGCGAAAGATGTCGTGGAAGCAGCCGCGCTCGCTTCCGATAAGATCGTTCGGCTGCTGGACGGTAAGACACCGCGTAAGGTGGTCGTCGTGCCTGACCGGCTGGTAAACCTGGTCGCATGATTCGCGTTCGCGCCTTGCTGCCGTTGCTGCTGCTCAGCGCCTGTGGGCTGAAGCCGCTTTATAGCGCCGGTGGATCAGGACCGGTCGGGTCCGTGCTGTCCCAGGTAGAAGTTGCGCCGATAGAGGGTAAGTCGGGCTGGCTGGTGTCCAATGCCCTTCGCGATCGGTTGGGCGCTGCGGGCACGGGCGCGGCTCGCTATCGCCTTCAGATCAAGCTCGACGACCAGATTGCCGGCTTCGGCGTGCGTCGTGACGACGCGGTCAGCCGGGAGCGGCGAACGTTGCGCGCACGATACCAGCTGGTCGACCTTGGGGATAACAGCGTCGTCGTGGATGCCACCGCGGGATCGGACGCCGGCATTGACGTGGTACAGTCTGAATATGCCACCATCGCCGCTGAGAATAGCGCTCTGGAGCGGCTGGCCGAGATCGTGGCGGACAAGATCGTTGCCCGGGTTGCCCTGTACGGCGGGCGCCGGACAACCCCGTGAAGGCCGATGCCGGGCGGATGCGGACCGCCCTCGCCTCCCCGCCTCCTGATATCCGCCTGTTCCTGCTGTACGGTCCCGACGAGGCCGGGGCTCGTGATCTGGCGGCGGTGTTGGCCAAAGCGATGGGCCCCGATGCCGAACGCGTAGATCTCGCTCCCGCAACGCTGCGAGCTCAGCCAGGCCTATTGGCGGACGAAGCGGCAAGCCTGTCGCTGTTCGGGGGCGCCCGCCACATCAGGGTAGCTGGAGCCGGTGAGGACGTTCTGGAGGCTGCCACGCTGCTTCTGGAGGCTGATCGGGCCGGTAGCCCTGCCGTGGTGCTCGCGCCAACGTTGATGGCGACGGCGAAGCTGGTGAAGCTTGCACTCGAGTCTCCGCGAGCGCTCGTTCTGGCGTGCTACGAACCAAGCGCGGCCGAAATCGATCGCATCGCTTCTGAACTAGGGCGAGCACAAGGACTTCAGTTCGAACGGGGCATCGCACGGAGGATCGCGGAGGCTGCGGGCGGTGATCGGGCCGTGATGGCCCGTGAGATCGAGAAGCTTGCCTTATACCTTGACGCTGCGCCTGATCGCCCTCGTCCGCTAGACGGCGACGCGCTCGACGCTGTCGGCGCAGACCTGGTGGATGCCGATGCCGACGCCTTTGCCGCCGCGGTGGTAGCCGGGCGGGTCAGCGACGCTGGCGAGCTGCTGGCCGGACTAGCTGAGTCCGGGCAATCAGCGATTTCGTGGCTGCGAGCGTTGGCGAGGCGGTTGACCTTGATTGCCGAGTTGCGGCGCGAGGCTGGTGGAGGCGGCGACCTGTCCGTCGCGTTCAAGCGCTTCCGCGTTCACTTCACCCAACAGGCGGAAGTGGGCGCAGCGGTTGCGCGTTGGTCCCCCAACAGGATCGCCAGCGCGCTGGACGCCGTTCGGGCCGTCGAGCGCGCCGTGATTGCGTCAGGAAGCGCTGGCGATGTCCTGGCGCGTGCAGCGGCGCTCGATCTCGCGCGTCGAGCGGCTCCGCGGTAACGCCGATTAGATCGCCTCGCCGGTCAACCGCTGACAAACCATGTCGAGTTGATCCAGCGTCGCATAGGCGAGGGTCAGCGTGCCACCTGCATCCCCATGCTGGATACGAACCGGAAGTCCAAGCAGATCGCTAAGCTGCTGTTCCAGGGCAGCCAGGTCCGCATCGGGTACGCGCGGGTCGCTATTGTGCTGGCGCGATCCGCCCGAGCCGCCCTTGCGTTCACGCGCGAGCTTCTCGGTTTCCCGAACGGAGAGGCCACGCGCGACGACTTGCTCGGCGAGTTGATCGACATTCGGTGCTCCGATCAGGGCACGGGCGTGCCCCATGCTGAGCGCGCCATCTACTACTCGCGCCTGAACCTCGTCGGGCAATTCCAGAAGACGCAGCAGGTTTGCGACGTGGCTGCGGGATTTGTGGACGATCTTTGCGAGAACCTCCTGCGTGTGGCCGTAGTCATCCGCCAGTCGCTGGAAAGCCTTGGCCTCTTCGATCGCATTCAGGTCCTGCCGCTGGATGTTCTCCACCAGCGCGATCTCAAGCGTCTCGGCATCGTCCAGCTGACGGATGACCACCGGCACTTCGTGCAGCCGTGCGCGCTGCGCTGCCCGCCACCGGCGCTCACCGGCGACGATCTGATACTCGCGACCATGAGGACGAACGACGATCGGCTGGATCAGACCGCGCGAAGCGATCGATTCCGCCAGTTCGTTGAGTGCCGCCTCGTCAAACGTCCGGCGTGGCTGGCCAGGATGCGGGACCAGCGAACTGGTCGGCAGAGTCTGAAGTCCAGGAATGTCGCGCGCGCCAGAAATTGGGGCTTCCTGGGCGATGTCACCCAGCAATGCACTCAAACCGCGCCCTAGTCCCGATCGTGATTTGCGCGCGTCGCTCATGCTGCCTTGGTCGCTGCGGGTGGTAGTCGCTGAATGAGCTCACGAGCGAGAGCGATATACGCCTCCGATCCTGAGCAGCGATGATCGTAGATCAGGGCCGGCAAGCCATGGCTCGGCGCTTCTGACAGACGTACATTGCGGGGCACGACGGTATCGAACACCACGCGCCCCAACACGGCACGGACGTCGGCCGCCACCTGTTCGGTCAGGCGGTTACGCCGATCGTACATCGTCAGAGCAACGCCGACGATCGACAGACCGGGATTAAACCGCCCCCGGATGCGCTCAACGGTGTTGAGTAGCTGGGAGAGACCTTCGAGTGCGAAAAACTCGCACTGCAATGGCACCAGCAGGGAG
>Ga0210040_10006970_pt1 | contig 13855 bp, 11 predicted proteins | sample CryGeyCG12114_NA_FD_185462 | JGI IMG/M metagenome (GOLD analysis project Ga0210040, IMG submission 185462) | Groundwater microbial communities from aquifer - Crystal Geyser CG19_WC_8/21/14_NA (SPAdes) (version 2) | ecosystem: Environmental > Aquatic > Deep subsurface > Groundwater | place: USA... | reverse complement strand
CCCGTTCCAAACAGAGTTTACTAACACAAATTTCATCTTGCGTTTTCAGGTGATTTTAGCTTTAACATGTGCAGCATAGGGCGCTCCCGTTGGTAATTACCTGACTTCGCCTTCGGCTTCGTAATAAGGGAATATTTTTAGAAAGCTGAAGTAGGATATAAATATGCAAAGTTAGTATTACCACAACTTGAAGCTATCAAATCAACAAAAACCATTTTAAGATCATAATACTGGAATCAATGTTAGCTAAGACAAAAAGAAGTTTAAAAATTGGATACTATACTCTATTCCAAATTGATTGACACCTCTGCAATAGTGAGTTTGCTATTTTGGTTAAATGGTCATTTGTTAACATTGAAAGAAAAGTGGGATCATTACAGGAGTTTCAAAGAAAGAAAAAAATTGCGTGATTTTCAAGCAATTTTCTGAAAAAATAACTTTGTTCATCACATCCTTGTTCACACGGAAACCAAAAGAAAACAACCATTACCAAATAATTTGTCACTAAAAATTTTCCATTATTTTTTGAAACGGACTATAAAAAAAGCATTTAAATAATACACGGAGGTTGCCGATGAACGGCCGCAATATAAGTAATACGAGCTAATGTAATGTTTATTAATAAACCGAATTGTTGAGTTCATCAGGGTCTGTTTAAACTGCCCGTCGCATGAGTAGTCAACTCCTAGGTTCGGAGTGATTTTACTCTCTGTAGTTGTCGGTTGTCATGACAAGAAAAGAATGTTTAGTAAAAATTGGTTTTTATTTCATTTAATTCGATATTTATTTTATTTCCGTGACAAACATTGCATAATTTGAGGCCTAATTATCTTCAGTAACAGCTCACTTATGGATTTAAATAAGTGATAAATTTGTCCGTAAAATTTGGACAACAGTTTTTGGGCATTCACCATAGCAATCACGAGAGCTAAGCTAGTCTGTTTGCTAAATTTCAAAATTTCAAATTCTGTTGTTTGTTTGAAACAAACAGGAGCGTAGTTTTAGAACACAGCCACTCATATTAAGTAATGACATTAATTCTAAGCTATTCTAAGCTTTTTTAAAAAACTTTGCACTCAGGAAAAGGCCACGCTTCACTTTTATCGAGTTTTCTTAATCAGGCTGACCTAGAAATCTTAAATGTTCTTGCAGTTTGGGTGGGAATTGTTACATATAATAAACATTTTGATAAACACTGATTGAATTGTCCGAAGTTATGACCGTATGGTCAAAATATTTTAAGGTTCTGTTTACTATAGGTTTTGATATTGTGAGAGGATAATAGCGCTAAAACAAAATATACTCATTGTAATAAAGTCCCATCGTGAGTTACCTGTATTCAATATAATTTATGCAAGTGTTTGTACTCCATGCAGTAGAATAAATGTGAGCTAAAGCTTTCCTTCGAGGACTCTGGTACTGGTATCTATGCTTCTAGAGATAACAATTACCTGTACAGTGAAATTTGGATATATTTGCTTTGTTGCTAAATAAACTTGAGCTGAGTTAACACATATTACAAAAGTACTAATGATGAACAACTACCCAAAAACACTGATCCAGAAGAGAATAGACAGAATGAAAACGTTTTTAAATGATCCAAATGCAACACAAAGAAAACAACTGGGAGATAGTGAAATCATTAGACGCGTACCAATACCTTACATTGGGAAAGTTTCTACTGCTATTGCCCAAACTATTAGACGAACCATTGATATTGAAGTTTGTTTCCGTCCTGTGAATAAAATTTCAACAATGCTGAGCAACAAAAAACAGGTTACGAATGACCAGATAGGAATTTACAAACTGAATTGTAACGATTGCTCTACTATCTACGTTGGGGAAACTGGAAGAGATATGACATTCGAGCGAAAGAACATATGAACGTCATTAGGTTAGAAAAACCAACATCAGGTCCATATTCACACATTCAAGAATTTTCTTCACATCATTTCAGCCCGAACAATATTATCCTATTGGAACCAGAGAGACGAAAATTCGCCAGAAAGTTCAAGGAGTCTCTACATATACTAAAATCCGCCAACTACAATTGCAACAAAGAAGAAGGGATAAAAATCAGTCCAATTTGGACCGATCTATGGTTAAAAAATATGAAACCTCCTTAGTAACTAGTTTCCCCCAAATTGTAAACAGTATTGACCTAGCTCCTCATATTTTAATGTTGTATTTTTCCGTATTTTTGAATAGCTTTGGAGGCATTTCCAACAATAATCCAGTAATACTATTATTCTCACAAGGTACACAATACTTGTCCATATATTTTATGATCAATTATAGCATCTTATTATCTATATGTTCATCACTTTGTAGTATTTACCCTGACGAAGTTGAAAGATTTTCAACGAAAGCTTGGTCAAATAAAAAACTATGTCTTCCGTAAACCTGTCGAATAATCATATAAACTTGAGCTTGTTGGAAGCCTTACCTTTTGCTTCTTCACTCGCGATAGCATCCAACTAGAATCCTTTTGAATACCTGCATTCTTGATTTGATGTGACAGCAATAAAATTGAGAATAGAAATAAATATTGTGTGGTGAAGAGACATCTAACTACACCAACATTTTTTCCTTCCGGGAACGAAAATTCTCGGGATCATTATCTCTGTAAACTATATAATTCATTAAACAACTTTCACAAACAGTTTAATTTACCTACTTGTCTGTGATTTTTCCACACTTCGCTCAAAAAAAATTCAAGATTGTGACAGCTTCCTCATGTCAATGTCATATTTCGCAATCTATCATTGATGAGCATTAGTCATGAAGATCAATAAGATCATACTCGGTTAACATATAACAATGTTTAGGGTAGGTTAAGTAGATACTTCTCAGTACGTTACGTTATAATGTGTGATAAGCATAGTGCTCCAGTAATTACATAGTTAAGTTAGTATCCTATGCATAGCTTAGCTTTAAGAATAAAATATTTCGAGCGCTGAGTGAATTTGCTGAATGCATTAACTTACACGCCAAAGTGTTTGAACGGCATATTAAATTACACAAATCGTGATATTTAAAACTTGTGTAAGAATCATAATTCTGTTGTGACAAAAATTGATAAATACACTGGAACTATACCGAAAAACAGTACTATTTTACAAGCACTGAAGCAATATTATTGATTTCGAAAAAACAGTTGGTTTATTGTTAAATTTTTATATTCCTTAAAAAACAATTAAATCCAATTTTTTTTGCGACAGCATTTAAAAATTTTTTTTCTAAAATTGAGTTTACCTTCTCCACAAGCAATATAATTGACAGAAAAAAGGCAAATCCAAAAAATGACATGAACAACGACCTGACTCTTGACTCTAATTTCATGACTTCTGCTTCTCGTTTTGTCCGTATTCTTAAATTTCTTGATTTCAACCGTAGAAAAAAATTCTTCCACACATTAAAAATACCGGACTCAAAAATAGCTCTAAAATTTCTTGGTACTTTATCATCAGAAGTTGCCGAGCCCGTGTCTGGCAAACTATATCTTATGTTTGCTTCAAAACCATGGGTTTCACTTGTGAAAAATTTCTGCCCTGTTTTTACCGATCTAGTTGGCAATGCACGTTTAATTTCCTTCAAATATTCTACGACATCGACAAATACCGTATTGTTGCAAGACATAATTTCTTCAAATACGCCATTCAAATTTCTGGACTCAATAGACTGTGTTTGCTCATACAAGTATTCTGACAGAAACTTTTTACCTTCAGTTTCAGCTTGCTCAAATGTCAATTTCTCCTGAATGTATTTTTCGTACACAGGTATAATATTTGCGCTGTAAACATCCATAACTCGACGCTTAAATCCAGAAAAAATTTTCTCACCCATAATATCAGTATCAATATGAAACCGAGAATTTTTCCCTACCTTCTTGAATACATCGAAAAGTTTCCTTTGCGTTTCTTTTGATAACGTGTAATCAGCAGAACATTGTGTTCTCCTGTCGATACAGATTTTCAGTTGCCGATAAAATGCAGATTTGCTTATATTAAATATGTTGTCAAATGACTCTATAGCAAAAATGTGAAAGCTATGGTATTTGAGATCATCAAATTTTTCTGGATACTCGAAATTCTTCGGGGCCACAATATTTTCGACAACAATGCCTCTATAAAGGTTTGATAGAAGCATAGAAACCAAAATCCAGTAAAAAAGAAGCATTTTGAGGAATTTGGATTCTCCTAGAATCCTTCGGGCAGGTATAGATATATCGAACAAAGGGCCGCAGAACACGAATATTTCCTTCAGGGGCAAATAAAGAGCGAGCTTCCCTATTAAAGATAGTTTTTTCTTGTGTAGCACGTTCTATAATGAAAACTAAAGTTATTAAACTATTTATCATTAACACGCTATCCAAGTAATCACACCTCCTCTTTTAAATAAATAAATCACCTTCGACTTTGAATTTCCGGAGCATAAAATGATAATACGAGCCACAACTGCTGACATGGTTAAGGAAAGAAAAACCATTATCCAAGTTGTTTCATCGAATACGCTGAAATAGGTATTCTCTGGTCTTTTCGATAGACTTAAAGCACTGCATGTAATGAATTCAAAATGTTCTGTTATCCACATCACGAATGGCAAGTCGAATGATTTCAGGATTCTAATCTTGGGCATCCAATATGTATCCCAAAGGGCAGCACGGCCGTCATACAACGACATATTTAAGTGACTCATTGCAATGAAGATCGGGATACTTTTCAATTGGAAAAGTTTTCTCTTTTTTCTAAACAATCTATGTTGAGTGTCAAAAGTTAATTTAATCTGTGACGCATCACCGCGGTAGCTTTTTCTTACTTCAAGGCTCAGTGCCCATAAAATTAGTTTTGAATAAATTTTGACCACATCCAGTGGTGAATGACTCGTGTGAACAGTGATATCAGATCCTATGAAGTGAAACGAAGCAATTAATGCAGATAATGAATTGGATTGGTAATTGGAGTCGTAGGGTTCGTAACATTTTCCACACATGTATAATATTTTGTAGATTGATAGTAAATTTGATGTGTTTGAATAGGGTTTGTGTATGGCATAAAACAAGTGACTCGTGAATGTATTCAACAGGTAATCGTCCTTCCTACAAATTCAAATAAACCGATTACATAACACAGTCTCAAATTCAAGTTAATTACGTGCAAAACACTAACCGATTATCTAATATATGTGGTTTGTCACGAATAAACAGGAAATAGTTTGGTGATTTCAGCTTAAAATGCAAATAACGAGCTTGTAAAGAGCGGTTCTTGTTCTCAATGTCAAGGCCATATGGTGGGTCGAATGATCTTCGAAAATATGATTCAATGAGGGTACTCAAATTTCGAAATTTCGAATTGATATCTGGTGAGATTGCAATTGTGTTCAAAACGCATTCGAAACGTTTAATTCTCCAAGATGGCCATAAACTTGCGTTTCGAGGATTTAAAAGGTTAGGATGAAACCGCTCTAACGGTAATGGTCCTTCAATTGTGGTATGCTGGATAGGTGTGTTATGTAGAACAAAATTGGCAGTGAATCCAACGAATAAAGTGTTGACGAAACATCTATTTTCAAAAAGGTCAAATGTTTGTTCAAGTCCATGCAAGTGCTTCAGTTTGGCTGATGTGATGTGGCAGATGCTAAAAAAAACAAAAAAGAAAAGTCTCTTTATTTTCATGATTCTGGAAATTTTTCTCTTTTGAGGCCGCAACGATATAAATTGAACGAAAGCTGCTATTTAATGAAATCCTCTAGATATCCTAGAAAGATCCTCTAGAAATGCCCTAGGAAATTCCGATTGATTGGTGTTTGCACACGAGTTGGATACTAAATGCTCATTAGCTTTTCCAATGGAGTAAGCATTGCTAATTTGCAAAATTTTTCAGCAATGTTAGTGTTTTCGGAGTTTTTTCCGCACGGCTGGAGCCACTTACTGGGACAGCACCATGGATAAGATGTACACCTTTAAACCAAACTTAAATTCCCTGGTATTATCACGTTCGAGATTGTCAAGTGGTAACAGTCTTTCGTTTCATAAGTTTTTCTTCATTTAATTGTCGTGAAACGGTTAAGAATTCACGAAGGTACTCATGCATAAGCGACTGCTTTAGAAGAAATCAAACTTCTCAATTAACGATTTATAACAATAAGAGATTTGAAGCAATGACTGGATATTAGAATTTACAACTTCTGGTACAACTTGGCAGAGCCCAAGATAGAGACACACAAACGCACAATAAATGAAGTAAGGCTTGCTACAGTTTTCCAGCGCTTAGGTTTCAAAACGTTCTTTTGCTTAGTCGTCTTTATAGCATGAAAATTTACGTGTGAAAAATATAGAAATGGATTTAAGCGAGGAAAATAGTATATTTGGTTTCAATTTTACCTGAGTGTAATTTGCTCATTACTATCGATGGAAACTTCGGGTTTTAACTGCTAAAAGTTTTCCAGCGCTTGAATTTCAAACATTTTTTATCTTAGTCTTTTTTATAACATGACAATTTATTCGTGAAAAAATTAAAAATATTTTTGAATGGAAACTTTAGTATTTTTGATTTTTTAAAGTTGGTCTGTTGGTTTTCAAATGGGAATTTCCAAAGCCACGGTAGTATCTTCGTCCTGATCAAGCATATCTGAATTTTTAGTTGAATCATTCAGTAGTCTAAATTTTTGCTGTGTTTTTGAGCTATTTATTGAAGTAAAAAAAATCTTAAACTCGATGACCACGGTACGACTTTAGTCATGATCAAGCGTATCTGAGTTTTTAGTTGAATCATTTAGTGATGAACAGTAACTTTTTGCTAAGTTTTTGGGCTATTTATTGAATTTTTTAAAATTCTCAAACCCAATGACCCCGGCCCGACCATCAAGTGGAGTCCTACATAACTGAATTTCACTATAGCTTGTTAAACTGTAAAAACTAGTTTTTGTGCTCAATTTCAAGACGACCGCATATTGCCTTCAAATATTATAATTTCCATGGTCACGGTACACCCTTTAGGCATTGTCCGATATCGCTGCATTTTAATAGGTTCCTTGACATTTACAAAAGACACAAGTGTGCCAAATTTGGTGACAATTAGTTTATGCGTTCGACCGCAATCGGGTCTACAAAAAAGCGGGACAGACCGACACGATGATCGCATAAGCCTTCCATCTCGGGCTTAAAATTGAAGTTAAGAGACATGCGAGGCAGATATTTTAGTTGATTGCGTAGACATGTCAGTGGATTGATGCCTGATTCCATCGAATATTGAAATAAATTTTTAATATTCCATTACCATAGCTGATAAGTGTAAAAGCTTTTAATATGCTATCTATGCCACGAATCAAATTAATTTGAAAATTTTTGAGATGTTTTGTTTCTACAATACTGTCCATTTTGAAATGAAACATAGTTAAAACCCTGCGTTTTTAGTGGTCCTATGTTAATTAGCTATAAAAGAGTCCTGACAAATCCAATTGAAAAAAATGACAATGCTTCTTGATAAACGAACAGGAAAAAAATTGCGGTCTGTTTTGAGGCTTCATTAAAAATACCTTGCTTGAATTATTTTACAAAGAAATGCATTCCATTCATGTTGATCTAACAAACAACTGTTGATTGATTTAAAAACTAAAAAAGTGGTGTCTCATTGTTAGATTCCTCAAAAAGGATATCATTAGTAAGGCCTCTTCATCAGAAGTAGAAATTTCAACCTCTCCAGGTTTTGGGATCTCCATGGGCTAGTTGAGTGTGTCAGATATATATTCTTGAAGACAACAGTAAATTTTTACGCTATGGCAATTCATTTTCGCATGCAAACTAAAAGCTTATTTATTTTTTCCCTCTCGTTTGCTTTTTGTTTTGCATGACTTGGGAAATCAAAATCACCAAATTTGCTTTGCAATCTTCGACTTCGGTTACTTTGTTTGACAGTAGATTCATTAACACTACGATTAATATCATCAATACTACTATCAGAACTACTATTTAATTATCAAGAAATGTTTACTTTACTTCCACGCATCATATGCATTTGAGTTTTCAATCATTCAAAAAACAGGCTAAAGAATTGCTCGTATTTTTTTATGAAATGCATATGTGGATTTTATATTAGTAACCAAATCTGCTTTACATTCCGGTTTCCGGCAGCTGGTGGAAATATTTAGCTTTAAAATTTTAGATTCTTCAGCACCATTTGTAGATGCCTAAGAAATAGTGTAGGCAATCTATGTATGAAATACTATTATGTAACTTATGTACTTATGCTGATGTGAAGTGAGATGAACGCTATGCATCCTCGACAGTGAGTCAGTTCACATCATAAGTCAATTGCTCATACGAACCAAAGTCTAATTTTCAATTAGACTTATATAGACTTCATAGCCTGTAAAAACACTGGCATTATTCATGTCACACGTAATTGAGTCATTCACATCAGTAATAAAAAAATCAATTAATTGTGCATTATATGGAACAAACAGCTAAAAAATCAATCCACTTTAAGACAAAAAAATTCTCCTGGAAAAATGAAAAAAATAGGCAAAAATTGGTTAGTAACCAATTTCTTTAACTTCTAGGTAATTTGAAATCTATTGTGTTTTTTCCGTCCGGAAACCCCAGATACGGAAAAAATTGAAAGTCTATCATGTATTAGAAAATCAAAAGCTTTTAAGTTGTGCGCTTTTCGCACGAAGCAGAGGCACTAACAGTAGAGCAGTTTAAACAGCACGACTTTGTCAAACAAAAATTGCAGAAAATCCAGAAACACAGATTCATCAAACTTGTACAAAATCCAGCCAAACTCTGCTTCCAGTGACCAGAAAGTTTCCGCTTTCAACCTTTCATACTTTGACTTACTATTTTTCCTGAACAGTTGAATCCTACAAGATGATGCAACATGCATTTTTTGAATAACTCTCGACTCTTGAAAAGTTATCACAATGCCACCCAAAAACAAAACGCATCCAACCAAAACCATAACTTGATAGCCTTCCACTTTGCTCAAGCACTCAAAAGTAGTTACGATTCCGAAAAAATGAAAGTACCACAACAAATATGCCTGTTGATGGAGGTCAAATATATTCCTGAATGCTCTTTCATGATATTCGAAAGAACTTGAAAACCTTTATATTCCTGAAATGTAATCTGCTGGTCTGAAAACCATAAGTGAAAAAAATCATCCAAAAATCATTTATCCAAACTATATAGAAATATCAAAACTAATGATAACGAACATTTCTTTAATGCTATATGCTAACCTTCTCCCTGTGTTCCTAAATTGTTCCAAAAGATGACAATACATGGGTATGTAAGTAGTCTGGTGAGGCTGCACAATACTATATACGTACATCCTGTGACCGTCCAAAAGTTGACCAACAATACAATTAATTGCACAATATGGGGCACTTGGAGATTAAATGTGATACTAAGCTCGTGTAAACATATTTGGGATGGATCCACTTCAGCAATCCAGAACACAAAAGTGTGTGAAGGTACAATCAACAAAAACATCCAGACCAGAGTTAGAGATTCCACAAGTCCCATTTGTTTTCCATGCATGGACCAGGAAGCTTCACCGGATATTTTGGTCTTGAAATACCGTTCTGTAAAGTTAATAACAAACTAATAGAGAATGTGAATATAGGACATAACTAACTCAGATATGTAGAACTTACTAGTTAGTGAAGTATCCAAGGTACACATTTGTTGTAACTGTTTTGTGTTCTCCATTATAGGAACTTCGCCAAGAATGATAGAGATAGCCCAAATGATGGACGATATTTGGACGAGTGAAACAGCCCATGCAAGTAGCGAAAAAGAACCTGCTATGAAATTCCCTTTTTATATCATCCGATTAATGTTGCTAACTATGTATACGAGTCAATGTTTCCCAAATTAAGGGTTTAATTGTTGGATTTACCTCGTAAAATATGCAAGTCGCATAAAAAGATAATAGCCACGCAGAGTGAATATGATTGAGCGTACAGTTTTTTGAAAACTCGAAAAAATATTTAAGATCGTTGACCAAATTTGAACACTTTTGACGAATGATTTGGAAGTGGCATGTATTTGCCTACTTTGCTCATGAATGTCAAATATGGTTGCGTTTTTAGCACAATCATTCTGAAATATTCCCTGCAAACTTTATTTAAAAAGAATCAAATTAGAACAAAACGGATTCCTAAGGGGAGGCTATGGAAATTGATACACTAGTGGTACCCCCGATGCCGTGTAAACTCGTACATTTCTACGTGCGTAAATCTCCCAGCCAATCAGATCAGTAAGGAGAAGTTGGAAGTTTGCTCTGATTGGCTAGGAGATTTACGCACGTAGAAATTTACGAGTTTACACGGCATCGGGTGTACCCTTACTATATACTATAAGCTGAGGCATGGAATAAAAGGTGCATAAAAAAACCCCGCATGGATAATAAGAATATGAGATATCACATTTAGTTCATCTATGTTAAGAATTTGATGCAAATGTTTTGATGAAGACCAATGTTTAAATTGATAAGTATTCTGAACATTTAATTTGAAATACTTATTGACTGACGGTTTAATTTAATGTAATGTTTGAATGAACTCACAAGCATTTGCTTTAATAATGCCTTTGGATCTAAAACGTTCAAAAAGAGATTTTTTAACGAGCTAAACACTATTGACTGTTTTTAGATTTAAAAGATTTCAGCTTAATAAAAAACTCCTAATGTACTAAATTCAAGAACTCAGTTCAGGGTGATTCATGCGTTAGAGTTGAAAAGAAATTTGTAATCTAATTAAAATATATAATTTTAAAGACTTAAAATATGAAAAAAATACCGACAAGCGAACTGAACTGATGGAAAAAATAATCGTACAGTGAGCTGCAATGAAAGTTTAATTTCTTGATTTTTTGAGCTGATGTCAAAACTTGTTGTGCAATAAGCTGCAAACAATACAATTTTAAGGAAAATTTAACTGGTATCATGCAGTTTTTGTCATTATATGGCAGGTAATTTATAATAAATGTGCATTAATATAGTATGAGTTAGACGCCAATTACATGTACTGAATCTAATTTTTACCTTTGTTATGCAATCATGCGGCTCATCTAATCTTGCTCTCTCTGTGTGTGTGCTATATATACTGTCGGAAATGCAAACGATAATTAAACTACTAATGAACCTACACACAGTCTCTGTTGTCAATTTATTCTAAGACTCATTGTCAAGATCGTAACAGAAAAAAATCATGTCACAAGTCAGTATGTTTTTCAATAAATCGCAATCTTTTACAGCTGTTCAGTTTTTTAAAAATTAAGAAGACAAAATTCTATAAACTTACGAAGAATTTTTCTGATATTCTTTTTCATAGCATTTCATCATATGTTATTAGATAACGTAACTATATCATGATCGCACATACTGCTCAGAAAATTCAGAAACATTCCCAATTTGAAAATGACTGAAGAAAAACTTTAGCTTTGCTCTAATTCGGATAATTTTTCCTTTTTTGTGAATCATTTTTCTCCATATCAGGTGTACATTGGTAATTAAACAAGAAAGAGTGGTTACGGTTATGATGAATTTTTTGGCAGGATCGACTAAGGATTGATAGTTGAAGACCCCTGAACTAAGCTTACTAAACTATGTATATACTAGCGCTGCGATGAAAGAATCAATGCAATTTTCCCATCAGCTCAACTTCTACAGATCACGCTCACTCCATCAGGGATCGATCGATAGGGAATTGGCCGGACCCTTAACTTCTACATAACAATGAATACGAAACTTGTAGTTATAGGATATATATATGTGCAATTATACTTCACAGCACAGAGTAGTGTTGAGCGTATTCTTTGTACGATAACAACCCTTGGGTCGTGAAATTGTCACTGCTATTGACTAGCTACTTTGTGAGTTAGTGTACGAAATTCACCAGAAAGCCTTTCCATCGTAGTAGTAAATCCTGGAAAGACCATATTTATTCGCCTCATCCTAAACATTCCGTTTTCAAAGTAATTTTTAGCCCGAGATAGAGGGCTTATGGGATCACCGTGTCTGTCTGTTCCGCTTTTTTGTCAGCACGATTGCGGTCGAACGCATGAACCGATTGTCACCAAATTTTGCAGACTTGTGTCTTTAGTGAATGTCATGAACGCTATTGAAATGCAGCAATATCGGACAATGCCTAAGGGGTATACCGTGACCATGGAAATTAAGATATTTGAAAGCAATATGCAATCGTCTTGAAATTGCGCACAGAAACTAGTTTTCACAATTTAACAAGCTATATAGTGAAATTCAGTTATGTAGGACTCCACTTAAAGGTTGGATGGTGGTGAAGGAGTTTGAGATTTTTTTACAATTAAAAAAATAGCTTTTAGAAACCCAGCAAAAATTTACTGTTAATCTATGTTAATCTGCTTTTACTGTTAAAGTAATCATTAACAAATGATTCAAATAGAAATTCAGGTGCGCTTGGTCATAAATAAATTCGTATGATGTTTAGGAGTTTATAAAACTTCAATAGATAGCTCAAAAACCCAGCAAAAATTTACTGATACATTGCTAAATAAATTATTCAAATCAAAATTTAGATAGTGTTGATCATTACTAAGGTAGTACCGTGTGCAAATAACCGTAACCGTGTGGTGTACCGTGTGTGTGTGTGGAAATTCCTACTTTGAAACGGCCAAAATAACAAAGTTGCCACCTAACTCCATTTCCGATTTTTTCCCACATAAATTGTCATGTTTTAAGAAAGAATAAGCGAGAGAAAGTGAAATCTAAGCGCTGGAAAACTTTTAGTCCTGCATTGAAATTCAGAGTTTTTACCTATAAAGTAAGCTAAGCTAGTTACACTTAGGTAAATTTACATAATTAGTAAATTCATTATGTAAATTTAATAATTATGTCTACAGTTTTCAGAAAAAAACAGTTTGTGATCCTGACAAATTATAAACTTACTGCATTTTAAAAATACAACTATCATTATTGGCCACTTTTTCAAAATTTAAATTGTTATAGAAAAAAAGCGAACGTTAGGAATTTCATGAAATCACTTTTAGTCGATGTCACCAACATATTAGAATGTTTTCAGAAAAAACAGTTTGGGATCCTGACAAATCATAAACTTACTGCATTTTGAAAATACAACTCATTATTATTATTGATTATTTTTATCATGATTTTAAATCTAGTAAAAAAGGCTGCTATGGTTACCAGTTACATAAGTTTTGTCGATTCAATGTTTGATTTTAAAGGAGGATAAAAACCATATTGCAAAACGGAGCTGTAAGTTTGGAGACGAGCAAACATGGCTTCGCATTTATTTGCAAAAAAAATGACGCATGGTTTCACAACCTGGTCCTTTTCAAAAACAATCAACAAATTGGAAATGGATTTAAGTGAGAAATTGAATATTTCGGATTTCAAATTTAACTTATCGAAAATAGCCTATTAACTATAGGTAAAACACAGAATTTCAATTCATTGTTAAAAGTTTTCCAGCGCTTAGCTTTCAAAATTTTCTTTTGCTTAGTCTTTCTCATTCCATGACAAATTATGTGTGAAAAAATTGGAAATGGATTTAAGTGGAGACTTGAGTATTTCGGGTTTCAAATTTAACTTATTGAAAATAGGAGCCAAAGTTCTTCTATGGATAGTTCCTGTCACCTTGTTTGGTCCTCGAGGCAGTTTGGACACTTTCGCACTCCTGGATGAAGGCTCCACAGTTACTCTTCTGGATTCTTCTGCTGCAGAGATCATTGGAGCTGTTGGGACCCGTGATGCTCTCAACTTATGTTGGACAAATAATATTTCCCAAACAGACGAGGAATCCAAACGTGTTACTTTATCCATCTGTGGAGAAGACAAAATAGAACATCAAC
>Ga0210040_10006969_pt1 | contig 13855 bp, 17 predicted proteins | sample CryGeyCG12114_NA_FD_185462 | JGI IMG/M metagenome (GOLD analysis project Ga0210040, IMG submission 185462) | Groundwater microbial communities from aquifer - Crystal Geyser CG19_WC_8/21/14_NA (SPAdes) (version 2) | ecosystem: Environmental > Aquatic > Deep subsurface > Groundwater | place: USA... | reverse complement strand
GGTACCCATCCGGTGGGGGCCGCCTTGTCCCGCAGGTGAGCGAGCGGTCTTAAGCGTGCTCTTACGAGTGCGCTTAGGAGTGGCCGATGGGTCAGGTAACGGTGTTTTCCGGGCCGGAGCGGCGGCGGCGCTGGAGTGACGAGGAGCGGCTTTCGATCCTGGCGGAGGCATTTGCGCCGGGAGCCTCTGTCGCGGATGTTGCGCGGCGCCGCGATGTCTCGACCTCGCTGATCTACACCTGGCGGCGCAAGTTCCTGGAGGCGAACGAGGAGCCGGCGCCGGACGAGGCGCCGGAGCCCGGTTTTGCCGAGGCGGTGATGATCGAGGATGGTACGGCGGCCAGCTCCAGCGCGATCCCGGCGATGATCATCGATCTGGCGCGCGGTCGGCGGGTCAGCATCTTCGCATCGGCGTCGCCGGGGCAAGTGGCGGCAGCGCTGAAGGCGCTGCGGTGATCCCTTCCGGGGCGCGGGTGTGGATCGCGCTGGGGCACACGGATATGAGGAAGGGGATGCAGGGTCTGGCGCTGCTGGTGCAGCAGGGCCTCAGGCACGATCCTCATGGCGGTGATCTGTTCGTGTTCCGCGGCCGGTCCGGCTCGCTGGTAAAGATCATCTGGCATGATGGCATCGGCATGTTGCTCTATGCCAAGCGGCTCGAGAACGGGCGCTTCGTTTGGCCATCGGCGAAGGAGGGAACGGTGTCGCTGACGAGCTCGCAGTTGGCCTGCCTACTGGAAGGGATCGACTGGCGGAACCCGCAATACAGCTGGCGTCCGGCTAGCGCGGGATAGTCGCAGCCGCCTCTCTTTCGACCTTGCGGTGCCGCGTGGATGCTGATTCACTCGGGCCATGGAAGCCGCTACTTCGCCCCTGCCAAACGATGTCGAGGCGCTCAAGGCGCTGCTCAAGACAGCGCTGCGGAAGGCCGATGAAGCCGAGCAGCGCGCGGCAACCGTCGAAGCCCAGTTGGCCAAGGCCCAGGCCCGGCAGAGCGCCACCGAGGCGTTGATCGCCCATCTCAAGCTGCAGATCGCGAAGCTGCGGCGCGAGCAGTATGGCCCGAGCGCGGAACGCAGCCGGCGCCTGCTCGAGCAGATGGAACTGCAGCTGGAGGATCTCGAGGCCGATGCCAGCGCGGATGACCTTGCTGCCGAGGCTGCGGCTACCCGCTCGACCAGCGTCACTGCCTTCGAACGTCGACGCCCGGCCAGGAAGCCGTTCCCCGAGCACCTGCCGCGCGAGCGGGTGGTGGTGCCGGCGCCGTGCTCGTGCCCGGCTTGCGGCAGCACGCGCCTGTCGAAGCTGGGCGAGGACGTGACCGAGACGCTCGAGGTGATGCGCGGGATGCGGCGCTGGGAGGCGTTCACCCGCTTCCTCGAGGACGGCCGGGTCTGCCTCACGAACAACGCCGCCGAGCGGGTGCTCCGCTGCGTGCCGCTCGGCCGCAAGGCGTGGCTGTTCTGCGGCTCGGATCGCGGCGGCCAGCGTGCCGCCGTCCTCTACACGCTGATCCAGACCGCACGGCTCAACGCCGTCGATCCCCAGGCTTGGCTCGCTGACGTGCTAGCGCGCATCGCCGATCACCAAGCCAGCCGGCTTGAGGAACTCCTGCCGTGGAACTGGCAGGCCTCGACCCTGGTCACGAAGGCTGCCTGATGGCGGCGCCGTCGCGGCCCTCACCGGATGGATACCGCCGAAGTGCCGGATGGGCTGGCGAGTGTTTCCGGCGCACTTGAGCTTGGCCGGCGGCCGGCAGATATCCCGCTGCCCATGATGCCAGTCGCGGCGATCGCGACAAAGCCGGCGCGCTTCGTCCTGTTTCCAAGCTTCCTGTACCATGCCGCCCGCCCGTTCGCGGAAAGACAGCGGCTCTCCGTCGCCTTTGGCGTCGCACTTTTCCGTAAGCGCTGTGCGGCGCACCTTGTTGCGACGACGTGCCGCTTGGGGCTCTGGCGGCATGGATTGTGGTCTGCATGGAGAGTGCTCTCAGGCTAGACTCGCGCGGTGTTAAGAGCTGCTGCTAGCCGCGGCTGATGAGCAGGCGTTCCAAGTGAAGATCAGCCAACCCCTTCCGCTACTTCAACTCCTCACCCGAGGTGATCCGCCTCGTGGTCGTGATATATGTGCCCTTTCCGCTGAGCTTGCGGAACGTGGAAGACCTGCTGTTCGAAGCGCGGCATCGACATCTCCCAGGAAACTGTGCGGAACTGGTGGAACAGGTTCGAACCGATGTGTGCGGCCGACGTTCGCCGGCAGCGGGTCAGCCGGATGCGAGGGTTCCGCCACTGGAAGTGGCACCTTGATGAGGTCTACGTGAAGATCAATGGCGAGATGCACTACCTGTGGCGAGCAGTGGATAAGGAAGGCGAGATCCTCGAGAGCGACGAGGGACAAGGCGGCAGCATCTGCCGGCTACCGTACCAAGGCATCTCGAGGAACGCCGCGTCGATTGCGCGCATCCGCGCCAGCGTCTCCGCCTGCCCCGGAACCGGCGTGTAATATCCTGAGGAGCGGCTGATCGAGAGGAGCCGGCATTGGCGGGCGATCGGCAACCGATGGTGAGCAGGCTCGATCATCGATCGCCTCTGGGCTACGCTCATCGACCGGAGGCTCTGGCCGAAAAAACATCCCACTCCACCACCAGCTAGCCGATCTTGGCGTGCAGCTTCTCCATCTCCGCATGGCTGGCGGCTTCCGCCGCATCGCCAGCACCTGAGAACGTCGCCGCCATCCCCTCGACCGGGCCTGCCGCTTCCACGCTGCGATCATCGTGTGGTGGACACCATGCTTGGCAGCCAACTCAGCCAGCGCCAGCTCGCTCCGGATCGCCTCCAGCGCCACTCGCGCCTTGACCTGCGCACTGTAGCGCTTCCTCGTCTTCTTCATTTCCCGTCCATTCCTCAGGTCGGGATGAGCTTAACACCCGGTCCGAATATCCGGGACCACCTCACTTTGAATATGTGAGCCGGCCTCAGCTCCGATTAGCAAGCATTGCGCGCGCTTCTCGCGCGAACGTCAAGCAGTGTTGCCCATAGTGCCAGATGCTGATTGAGGCTCGCGCGACCAGACTAGATGGCAGGCTGTAGGTCAGTCGCCGAGAAATCGTCTCCAACAAACAGGAGCGAGGATGCTTGCTCATTTGTCGCATCCTTGAGGCTGAGCAAGCGTCCGAAGTTGGAGAGCGGCCGGCCAGCGCTGAACGTCCGCAATTAGGGAGCGCTCAGGCTCGGCTAAACGTCCGCAACTGGGTCTTTCCCGCGGCGCAGCGCTCGATCGGCAGCCGCCCAGTTCCAGCCGGTCAATTTGGCCCAAGTCGCGATGACCGCTATGTGAGACGGCAGTCTTGCGTGGACGCACGAGCGGCAGGTCAAATGATGCGGCTCGGCTCCGTGCCGTAGTAACTTGAGACACGATCCGCATACGCTTAGTTGAACTCAGGCTCATTGCTTGCCCAGCTTGGCCCGCCCTCACGAACACGGCGACCAATCGTTACGACGTATTCGCCGCTGCAGGTAAAACCAAGCTCATACTTTATTTAAGCTCGATATTTGCTTAGCGCTTTGGTTCGCTCCGAAATCGCTACTAAATTCTCGGAGGCTCTTGGGCGAAAAAATCTAGAACGAAACGGGTGCCAGGTTGCACGTCCTGCCACTGAGGCTTGCCACCGATCTGACCAGCCAAGCTGTTGATCAGCTTCATGCCCAGGCTTGTGGATGCTTTTGGCGGCGAGCTTTCCGGCAGGCCTATACCCTCGTCGCAAATCGTCAGGCGGAGGTGTCCGATCTCTTCTTTGCTGATCGAGACGCGGACAACGCCCTTGCGGACAGGGTAGGCGTACTTGAAGGCGTTCGTGACTAGCTCATTGACTAGTAACCCAAGCGGCACGGCCTGATCGGTTGCGATGGTCACCGGATCGAAGTGACAGCTCAACGTCGTTCCCGGAGGTGCGGTGGAGCGAAGTTGCTCAACCAGGTCCTGCATGAAGTCAGCGAGATCAATCGTGCTGACCTCCTGCGCACGCCACAGCCTGTCATGCACGCGCGCAATCGTCTGCACGCGACTTTCCGCGTCACCGAGTGCCTGCTCCACCTCGGCGTGAGGGGACGTTCGAGCCTGCATCTTGAGGAGACTTGCGACAATAGTCAGGCTGTTCTTGACGCGGTGGCTTATCTCGCGCGTCAACACCTCCTGGTGCGCAAGGCTTTGCTCAAGTTGCTTCTCGTTGTCGCGAAGGGATTCGTCGGACTGCTGCCGATCGACAGCAATGCCAAGGAGGTTTGCAAAGCTCTGCATGAAGGCGATGTCGGCTTCTGTGAAGCGCCCCTCTCCTGGGCTGTCTACCTCAAGCACTCCAAACCGCTCCCCATCGCCCTGGATCAGGACGTTGATCGCGCGCTTGACGCCATGCTCGACCAGGATCGCGGGCGTGCGGAAGCGGGTCTCGGCAGCAAGATGGTTGGAGATGACCGGCTTGCCTGACTGGAAGGCGTAGCCGGCGGGGCTCTCCAAATCCGCCCCTGCCCGAGCGTGGTCCACGACCCCGGGCTTCCAACCAACGCCTGCCCGCACGATGAATTGATGCTGGTCAGGCAGGTACTCCATGATCTTACCAAACTCACTCTGCAGCCCCAGCGCGCACATCCGGGTCGCCTCCTGAAGCAAAGTGGCAGTGTCCCGATATCTGAGCGCAAACCGCCCAAATTCGGCGGTGAGTTGCTGCTGCTGTAAGCGGTAAGCCAGTTCCTCGGTGGGTGCGGCGCCTTGCTCAGGAGGGATCGGCGCGGCGTCCGCGTGATGATCGTTCATTATGGTCTCTGCTATGATGTCTTGGCCCAGGCATAGGCGGGCCAAGTGAGCGGCAATGGCGTAATCAAACGCGAGCTGCCAATTGATTCTAACGCTTAGGCCAGTTGGGTCCCGCGGATTAGATTGAGCGTGTTGCACTTCAGGCTGGTGTAGGAAACGCTCGGCGCTTCAGCTGAACGCACTGTGATGCCGCTCCAGCCGTCTCAGGCAGGCAGCGCAATGGGAGCCGCTTAGACAAGGCCGCGTTCTCGCGCCCAAACAATCGCTGCCGCACGTCGGTTCACCCCGATCTTCCCGTAGATGCTGGCGACGTGGTTGCGGACCGTATTCCCGGACAGCGACAGCCTCCGGGCAATAGCCTTGTCGTCGAGCCCTCCGCAGATCAGCCCGAGGACCTCGCGCTCGCGCGGGCTCAGGTCTGTTGGACCCTTGAGACCCGCCTGCGCGCCGGGGTTCCTGAGGTTGGCAAGCTTGTCGAGCACCGAGCTGCTGAACCAGCTCGCATCCTTCATCACCGCCTCGATGGCGTCGGCCAACTCCAGTTCGCTGTGCCGGCGCTCGGAGATATCCTGATAGAGCCAAAGCGTGCAGCGCTCGCCCCTGATCTCCATCCGCTCTGCCGAGAGCAGGCAATCGACCGGGCGGTCGTTAGCATGGATAAGCCGCACATCGCGGTTGCGCAGGCCGCCGCTCCGGTCGAGCTCCCGCTGCACCTCCTCCCGCTGCTGCGGATCGGCCCATAGCTCCGGATCGCCGGCGACCCGGCCGATCGAGCCGGCAGAGCTGCGTCCGGTCAGGCGGACGAAGGCCTCATTGACATCGATCGTGCGGTGGCTGTCGGGCGAGGTGAGCACCATGGCCACCGGCGCCATCTGGAAGAGCGTGGCGAAATGGGTCTCGCTCGCTCGCAGGGCGCGCTCCGCCCTGCGGCGCGGCTCGAGGTCGGCGAAGGTGAACAGCATGCACTTGTCATCGCCGACCTCGATCGGCTGCCCCGCCACGATCACGAGCTTGGCCTGGCCGTCGGGTAGTGGCAGTTCGGCCTCCATCTGCGGGATAGTGCGGCCTTGGGCGAGGCGCTCCCTGGCGAACTCCACCCGCTCCGCCTTGTTAAGCACGTCGAGATCATAAAGGCTCCGGCCGGCGATCGCCTGAGCGGCATAGCCCGTCATCTCGAGGAAGCCGCGATTCGCGCGCGCATAGCGCTGGTCCGACAGGCGCATGATGAGGGCGGGCGCGGGGTTGGCCTGGAACATCGCCTCGAACCGCGCCTCCGCCTCGAACTGCTCGGAGACGTCCTGGATCACGAGCGCGAGGCAGTCCGGCTCGTCATCGCCGCCGGTCATCACGACGTCGCGCACATGATGCGTCCAGCGAGGGCCGTCGGAGCCGGCGGCCGTCACCTCCACCACCAGATCGGGAAAGCTTTCTCCCGCGAGCACGCGCATTACCGGGTACTCGCGGCTGGCGAGGCGATGGCCGTTCCTGAACCGCAGCGCGAAGATCTGCGCATACCGATCCGCGGTTCCGCCGAGCCCTTCCAGGCTGTCGACGCCGTGCATCGCCAGCGCTGCCTCGTTGGCCCAGAGGATGGTGCCCGCAAGGTCGATGAGGATGACGCCGGCGGTGATCTCGCCGATCAGCTGTTCCAGATGCCGGAGCGTGTCGCCCGCGAGGACGTGGGGAAGCGGGTGGGTCATGAAGGCAGAGCGCGGAGCCAGTAGCGATGTTCCTCGCGCAAATGGAACCGTTCACCCCGGATGCACCAGCGCGTCTGGTAGCAATGTACTATCCCACTGACTTTGCGGGCTTCCGCCTTGGGACCCTTTGGTTCGGCGCTCGCGTTGGGCAGCGGAATTGAGGGTGAACGATGCCGGAAGACTTGCGGATACCTATCGTCGAGGAGGAGGCGAGCGTCGTCAAACGCGCCACCGAGATCGAACGCGTGACCGTGCGCGTCGCTGCGGAGGAGGAGCAGGTCTTCGTCCGTGACGAGCTTCGCCACGAGCAGGTGGAGGTGTCGCGCGTTCCGGTCAATCGTGAGGTGGCAGAGGCTCCTGCGGTGCGCACGGAGGGCGATCTCACCATCGTTCCCGTGCTCGAAGAGCGGCTGGTGGTCGAAAAGCGCCTGTTCCTGGTCGAGGAGCTGCACCTGCGGCGCCGGACCGTCACCGAAGAGATCGAGCTGCCGACGACGCTGCGCCGAACGCGCGTCGATGTCGAGCGCCGGAAACCGAACGAAGAGGAGAGCGACTGATGGCAGACCAGCACGGCGAGCGTGGCTCGGGTGGGCCGAGCCACATCCACATCGAGCGGCAAAGGCAGCCCGGCTGGCTGAAGTGGCTCGCCTGGCTCGCGCTGCTGGCAGGGCTGCTCGCCCTGCTGCTCGCCTTGAGCCGGTGCGATAATGAGGACGAGGTCGCGACGGTGCCGGTCGATCCGACGATCACCGCACCTGCGGGCGGTGTCGTGGCGCAGACTGAGAACGCCGACGGATCGGCGGCACTCGCGGGCACATCCGGCCTCGGCGCCTATCTCGCGGGCACCGAGCCTGCGCCGCGCAGCTTCGTCTTCGAGAGCATCAACTTCGACACCGCCAGCAGCGACATCCGCCCTGCCGAGACGGCCGAGATCGACCAGGTGGCGGCAACGCTGCAGCAATATCCGAGCGCGCGGATCCGCATCGCCGGCTACGCCGATGCGCGTGGGCCAGACCCGGCCAACATGGCGCTGGGCAAGGCGCGCGCCGACAGCGTCAAGGCGGCGCTGGTCGCGCAAGGCCTGGACGCCAGCCGCATCGAGACCGTTTCGGGTGGGGAAAACGAACCCGTCGATACCAATGCGACCGAAAGCGGCCGCTTCGAGAACCGCCGTACCGAACTCGTCGTGACGGCGCGCTGATCCCTTCAGCCAGGAGAGAATATCATGTCGACCACCATCACTGCCCTGTTCGATAGTCGCGCCGAAGCCGAGGCCGCCAAGGCGCGGCTGAAAGGCGCCCGGGTGGACGCCGACCACGTCCACGTCCACGACCAGTCGAGCTCGGGCTACAACAGCAGCAGCTACTCGACCCACGAGGATCGCGGCTTCTGGGACTCGATCAAGAACGCCTTCCTCCCCGACGAGGATCGCCACGCCTATGAGGAAGGCGTGCGCCGCGGCGGCGCGGTGCTGACCGCCGACGTGGACGACGACTGCATCGACGAAGCCGTGCGGGTGCTGGACGAGGCCAACTCGGTGGATATCGACGAGCGCTCCAGCCAGTGGCGTTCGTCGGGCTGGGACTATCCTGCCACCGGCGCGACCACCGCAGGCACCGCATCGGCGCTCGGCGGCGCTTACGGCACCACCGATAGCGACATCGACTCGAACCGCTACGCGAGCACTGGCGAGCAGGAGGAGGTCATCCCCGTCGTCGAGGAGCAGCTGGTCGTCGGCAAGCGCGACGTTAACCGGGGCGGCGTCCGCGTCCGCTCCTATGTGACCGAGGTGCCCGTCCACGAACAGGTTCGTCTGCGTAACGAGCGCGTGGACGTCGCGCGCCGCGCAGTGGACCAGCCGCTCGCCGCTGCGGACGCAGACGCCTTCCGCGAGCGTACCATCGATGTGACCGCAACCGGCGAAGAAGCCGTGGTCGGCAAAAACGCGCGCGTAGTCGAAGAAGTGGTAGTGTCTAAGACGGCCGAGGAACATGTCGAGCAGATCGACGATACCGTTCGCAGGACTGAGGTCGACATCGATCGTAACACCGATATCGACACCGGCGCGACGCGGGGCGCAACCGACAAGCGCATCTGAACCAAAGGGGAAGGGTTGGCTGCCTGGGAGGGAGCGCAATCTCCTCTTGTGAGGAACGGGAGCGACGCCGAGGCTTCGCTCCCGTCGCCCTGATCACGGCAGTCAATGGTCCAGAAAAGTTACTAAAAATCTTCCTCGTTGAAGCGGTTAGTCGCCTGAACGCCTCGGGAGGTTCAAACACAGGTTAACAAAGTCGGTCATCCACTCTAAGCCTCATGGATATAAATTCAGGAACAACTATCGATCTGAGGGGCTTAGGTCCAACAATGCTCACTTCAGGAGAACCCATGTGACTCCAGACGACACAACTGCCTCTGGCAGTTCATCACCAACTTCTTCCGAAGTTCGAGAGGAACTTTCGGCGGACGCAAGCCGGCTTGCTCAATCTGCCAAGGAGCGTGCAACGCAGGAAGCGGAAACCCGCAAGCAGCAGGTGACGCAGACGGCCCGAGCGGCTTCGTCCGCCCTCGGGCGGGTGGCTGACGACCTTGAGCAGGATAATGACGTTCCCAGCTGGCTCAGCTCGGCGTTCCGGCAGACGGCTAGCGGAATCGAGCGGCTCGCTGGCAATGTTGAAGGCCGCGGCGCAGATGAACTTGCGCGGGACGTTACCCGTTTTGCACGGGAAAGCCCGGGAGCCTTCCTGGCGGCCTCGGCCGCAGCCGGCTTCGCTGCCGCTCGCTTCCTGCGCGCGGGTGCCACCTACAGCGACCAGCATCGCTATGATGCCCAGAGCGGGACTGCCGGCGGCGCCAGCGCTTTCGTCGGAGCGTCTTCTGACGCCGAGTTCGAGCAGGCTGCCTCGACGGGCGCGTATGGCAGCGACAATTTCGGCGAGACCACGACACAGCCCGGCACAGGTTACGCGTCGACCGTCGGCTATGGCAGCAGCACAAGCTCGACCGAACCCGCAGGCTACGGCTCCAATCCCGTGCAGGGAGGCCCCGCATGATGAACGAGCAACCCCCTTTCGATAGCACCGCGGCCGGAACGAGCGGCCCTGCTCAGCGCGATGGTGGCAACATCGTCGACCTGATCAGCCGCTTGACCCAACAGGGCGCTCACCTCGCCCAGGAACAGGTGAGCCTTGTGCAGGCCGAAATGCGCGAAGGCGTCAATGACATCAAGGAAGCCGTGGCGGCTCTGCTCGGCGCCGCCGTCGTCGGCATCGCTGCTTTGGGCGTGCTGCTGATGGGCGCAGGATACCTCCTCGGTGACGCCATCGATAATGTCGGGCTCGGCATCCTTATCGTCGGGATCGTCGCCGCGATTATCGCCGCAATCATGTTTGCCAGCGCACGCAAGAAGGTGACCGCCGCCAACCTGAAGCCAGAACGCACAATCCGCACGGCCGGGGATACGCCCGAGGCTGTGACCGGCCACATGCCGAACACCGGAGGCACCCATGTCCGCTAATGACACCAGAAGCCCTGACGAAATCGAGCAGGATATCCGCGCCACACAGCGCGACATGAGCAACACCGTCAATCAGATCGAGCAGCAGCTCACCCCGCGCAACCTTCTCAACAGCCTTCTCGACAAGGCGGACGAGAGTGGGGTCGACGCGCGCACCGTGCTGGACACGGCGCGGCGAAACCCGCTCGCCCTTGGGATGATCGCAATTGGCGGGCTATGGCTGGTCAGCGACAGTGACGCGCGGCCCTCTGCCCTGAAGCCGAACTTCGGCGGAAGCTCGGGCTCACGCTCGCGCACCGATTACGATTCGGATGACGACTTTCACCGCGGCTACGTCACTCACATGGGCAGCGTCGAGCATCAGCCGAATGAGGATTGGGAGGCCTGGCGTCGTCGCCGAGATCATGCACGCGCCAGCTATCTTATGATTGAGCCGCGGCACGATGAGGATGAACACTCGTTCCGGAGCCGGCTCGATGAGGCGACCGAGAGCATGCGCCAGCGCCGCGAACAGGCGTCGGAACGGGCTCGCAACTTTGCCCGGCAGAGCTATCAGGGCGCCGGCAATCTTGCGCATGGGGCATCGGACAGGACACGTCGCGCCGCCTCGCAGGCACGCAACCTCTACGACGAGAACCCGCTGCTCGGCGGCCTCGCGGCTGCTTTTGTAGGTGCAATCGCGGGAAGCACGATACCGGTGAGCCGGACTGAAGAGGAGCAGCTTGGAAAGCTCGGCTCGAAGGCAATTGATCAGGCTAAGGACACTGCCCGACAAGCGGGAGAGCGCGCGCGAGAGAAGAAAGACAACTTGGTTGAAGAGGCTGACCGCCGCATGCATGAAAGCGGCGACACAGAAGAGGCATCGAGCGTTTCCGCCACCTAAACGCAGGAGTTCGGTTCCGTTCCCCGCTAACAGGTAAGAAGTACTCGTGCTAAAAGCCGACCACCGCCGCGATTGCAGCTTGTCGGCTTTCAAGCAAGCACCGGTTGCCAGAAAGAACCTGCTTGATGACCTGGCGGTCGGTGCTGTTTTGCCCTGCATTCGCCAGGTCGTTCAGCCTCGCGAACCCGCTACTGTGAGCGCGCTATTGGCTCCGACATCCTCCACTCCTGGTGGCGACCGTTGGATTAGCGCTGATGGGCTCGCGCTGGTGGTCGGCGGAAGGTGATTGCGCCGTTTGTCACGGGCGACGGCGCCGTTCTCCTCCCGGCGCTCATACTTCGAATTTGCGTGCCGATCCCCGCTGGCAACGCTCAGCGCTAGATCGCCGTTGCAGTGCAGGCGAGCGGCTTATGCGCTGGACAGGCTGGTTGGCGGACTGGTTTGGCATGTGCCCCATGCCCTCACTGCTTACGACTTGGCAGTAGCTTTAGAGCGGTTTCTGACCGGCGTGAATCGGCAGGGATTCACAAGGGGCTGAAAGTCTGATTCAAGCTGCTGGCTGGGGATTGGAGGCCAGCATGGATGGGTCAGCCTCTTTCGATGGATTTGCGTACGCGGCTGCTGGCGGCGATCGACGCGGGAGCGAGTTGCCGCGCGGCGGCCGTACGGTTCGGGGTGGCGCCGTCGACCGCGATCCGGTGGCAGGCGCAGCGGCAGTCCACCGGGAGCTTCGCGCCCAAGCCACAGGGCGGTGACACGCGCTCGCGCCGCGTCGAGGAGCGCCGCGAAGAGATCCTGGCGCTGTGGGAAGCGCGCAAGGACATTACGCTCGATGAGCTGCGCCTGGAACTGACCGGCAGGGGCCTGTCCGTAGCCAACTCGACGCTGCACCGCTTCTTCACGCGCCACGCGATCACTCGGAAAAAAAGACCGGCCACGCGATCGAGCAGGACCGGCCCGACGTCCTGAAACAGCGCCGGGCCTGGTTCAGAGGACAGGTCGACCTCGACCCAAGGCGCCTGGTGTTCATCGACGAGACGTGGACTGCGACCAACATGGTGCGCAGCCATGGCCGCGCTCCCAAAGGCAACCGCCTGCGGATGGGCTTCCCGCATGGTCATCGCAAGACGGCAACCCTGGTCGCGGGCCTGCGCATGAGCGGGATGATCGCGCCGATGGTGCTCGACGGACCGATCAACGGTGAGTGGTTCCAGGCCTACGTCGCCCAGGTGCTCGTGCCCGAGCTCAAGCGCGGTGACGTGGTCATCATGGACAACCTCTCGAGCCACAAGCGCGGCTCGGTACGCGAGTTGATCGAGACCGCCGGCGCCAGGCTGCTGTTCCTCCCGCCCTACAGCCCCGACTTCAACCCCATCGAGAAGGCGTTCGCCCGCCTCAAGGCCATGCTGCGCAAAGCCGCCGAGCGCACCGTCTCAGGCCTGTGGGACCTCATCGGCAAGCTCGTCGACATCTTCCAGCCCACCGAATGCGCCACCTACTTCAGCTCGTGCGGCTACGATCCAGAATGATCGGAATTCGCTCTAGAGGCATCCTGAAGAAGGCCGAGGGGGGCGCGGTGGTGACCGAGCTATGCCGCAAGCACGGGATGTCGAGCGCAACCTATTATGGGTGGAAGGCGAAGTTCGGCGGGCTGGGGTGCCCGATGCGAAGCGGCTGCGCGCTCTCGAGGAGGAGAACGCGCGGCTCAAGCGCGTGCTCGCCGACACGATGTTGGACAACGCGGGTCTGAAGGACCTGCTACCAAAATATGGTAGCGCTCGCCGCGAAGCGGCAAGCGGTCGCGCATCTTCAGGCGACGCTGGGGATGAGTGAGCGGCGGGCGTGTGCTGTCGTCGGGGCGGACCGCACGAGCATGCCGTGTCGCTCGTGCCGAGCGGATGATGGCGACCTGCGGTCGCGGCTATGCGAGTTGGCACAACAGCGCCGACGGTTCGGCTATCGGCGGCTGCACGTTCTGCTCCGCCGCGACGGCATCACGATCAACCGCAAGAAGACCCAGCGGCTCCACCGCGAGGAGGGCCTGACGGTGCGTCACCGGAAGGGACGAAGGCGCGCCGGCGCGGGGCACCTGCGCCAGTGTTGGCGCTTCCCAATCAGCGCTGGAGCCTGGACTTCGTTCACGACCAACTCGTCACCGACCGACGGTTTGGCGTGCTCAACATCGTCGACGATGTAACGCGCGAATGCATCCGGGCGGCGGTCGACACGTCTATCTCGGCCGGCGGGTCGTGCGCGAGCTGACCGATTTGATCGCCGAACGTGGCAGGCCGAAGATGATCGTCAGTGCACCTCAAACGCGGTGCTCGCCTGGTCCGGTGATGTCGGCGTCGAGTGGCACTACATCGCTCCGGGGCAAGCCGACGCAGAACGGGTTCGTCGAGAGCTTCAACGGTCGCATGCGCGACGAGCTGCTCAACCAGACGCTGTTCTTCGCCATCGGCCAGGCCCGACGAGAACATTTGCGGCGCCGCACAAGATGCTCGTGGCACAACCGACAAGGACGACCTGGAAGGTCTCCCATCGACAAGCTCAACCTCCAACGAATGCAGGCGCGGACGAGCCTCAGATGGCTGCGTGGCGAATACGACGCGGCCGGACCTGCTGCTGCCGATGTCGTCCCCTCGGCTGAGCTAACCTTCGACTTCGGCAATCATGCCACCAGTGAGGCCGGAGTGGGCAATGATGCACCTCTATGCCGCTGCAGGCCTGTGAATCAGCCTGCAATGTTGACCCCGTTCGAGGGTGATCGGCGTGCAAATTTGACCCCTTGAGCAGTGGTGTTCACGCTTCCGGATTTACCGAGGGCCGATGGGGGATGCTGGTCGTGGAGACGGTGGCGCGGATCCGGCGCGAGTTTTTCGTCAAGGGCAAGTCGATCAAGGAGATCGTGCGGGACCTTGGCGTGTCGCGGAACACGGTGCGCAAGGTG
>Ga0210040_10006968_pt1 | contig 13856 bp, 7 predicted proteins | sample CryGeyCG12114_NA_FD_185462 | JGI IMG/M metagenome (GOLD analysis project Ga0210040, IMG submission 185462) | Groundwater microbial communities from aquifer - Crystal Geyser CG19_WC_8/21/14_NA (SPAdes) (version 2) | ecosystem: Environmental > Aquatic > Deep subsurface > Groundwater | place: USA... | reverse complement strand
TATAGAGACTGAGATTTCAATTCTATGAGCAGCAAAAAAATCGCATGACGTTAACTCCAGGGCAAACATAATTTCATAGATTAGATTTCAATTCGAAAGCAGCAAATAAGTTCATAGCTTGGATTCTATATGATCGCATGATTTCGTAACAACTTTGATTCTAAACTGGCAAAAAATTCATTTAGATTAGATTGTAAAGCATTGGAAAAAGTTAATTAGTATAAATCTAACATGACATGCATTTTAAAGCAGCGAAAATTTTATAGTTTAGCTAGATTCAAATGCAAAATACGAAAATTTATCTTTTTTAATTCGGAAGCAAACGAAAACTTAATGGCTAAGTTTCTAAAGCACTTAATATTTGACAAGCTTAACAAAAATGCTAAAGCATTGGATCTCAAAGTGTATAAAATATGTCAGGAACTAATGAATCTACTCATTTACGTCAATTTCACTGAAAACTGACCACGACCCAGACGAAAATACATTTACTAACTTGCGCAGTCAGCAAAAGTCTCATGATCTTTTTTTATATTCTCTCAATTTTTTTGCATGTTTAGTCCATATTTTAATTGTGTAGTCAGTTAGTTGGTTAATTGCTTCTGATGCATAGCGACAAGCAAGACGCCAAAAGTCAAAGATCACTTTTCACATATACGAGAGCAAAGTTCACTGGAGACTCATTTTAGGGAAAATTGTGCGCATTTTTTCCCTCACAATGAAATAAAAGGAATGTATGAGAGTAAAGACCTCAATTTTTTCGTTTCTATTCTCCAAAAAAAAAGATGTTGACGCCAACGACCGATATGGGCCATTTTTCCTATTTGGATAATTCTGGTTTTATAAGTGCTATCTGGATTTTAATATCAGCTGTAGTAAGTTAGTTAGTTAGTTAGTTAGGAGTTAAATGATTTGGAATTCGAACTATGGTCAAAGATTAAATGAAAAAATTGATGCATAGCAAGTAGAAGTTTCAAATGATTGCAAAAGTTGTGCATCGAAAACTGTATAGTAGTAAGTAAGTAAGTAACTAACTTTTACGATGCTTTTACACTCCGTTGGCCCAAAAATTTATGAGCTTTTGTTTCTTCACAACGCTTTGTTTACGACCGAGTAAAACGAGGATAAAAATATTTATCAAGTCAAGTTTGTACTCAATTGTATTTAAATGAGGCTGTTATTATTTTGATTTGGAAATTTGATGACTATTGCGTAAGTTTTTTAAACTGCTTGATTTTATGTTGGAAGTTGTGATGAATCGCGAATTAATAAATTAGCTAAAAACTACGATTCAAGTTTACATATATTAATGCGGGAAAATACGAATTTTTTAATCAACAAATTGTTTTTATAGTTGATATTTTAAAGCAATCCGAAATTCCGTGCTCAATATTATTAAGCAATAAAAATTTCATAGCTCAGATTCTAAAGCAGTGAAAAATTTAATAGCTCAAATTCTAAACTAGTGAAAACTTCATAGCCCAAATTCTAAAGCAGTGAAAAATTTCATAGCCCAAATTCTTAAGCAGTGAAACATTTCATAGCTCAAATTCTAAAGCTATGAAAAATTTCATAGCCCAAATTCTAAAGCAGTGAAAAATTTCATAGTTCGAATTCTACCACAGTGAAAAATTTCATAGCTCAAATTCTGCCGCAGTGAAAAATTTCATAGCTCAAATTCTGAAAATCTCGTGATTTAAACAAACAAAAAAAAGTCGCAACATTAAACATTTCCTACAATGAAATTGTAATCCCAATGTGTGGTTAATTTCAAACCTTGACTCACATCACATCCAAAATTGAATTTAGCTACCAAATCCTGTCGGCCAGTCCGTACAGACAGACAAACTTACTCACTCACGCTCATAATAATGAGATAGAACAAAACGAATGTGACAAAGCAACGGTAATCCATTATTCCGGTTACTTGAGTTCCTATAGAATCATTTCGGGGCAACCGATTTTTCTTCTCTATCGCTATCATACATTCAATCTAATGTTCTCGCACACACACATAGTTACTAGCTCTTTTCCCTGGGAGCAACAAAGCATGGGAAAATTCCATTATATACCAAACTAATACACATCATCTTATTCTGTAGCTTGTTAGTTACTTAAAGCATTTTTTTCAACTAACTAACCAACTACAAAGCATGTTATAAAACGAGTTTTACTGCGACACGCAATCTGATTACTCAGTTCATTTCCCAATCTCAGCCCTGCTGTTTGTCAACAACATTGCTGGATGCACAATGAGATTGGCTCAAATAATGTGTGCAATCTATAACTATTGTATGAAAACAATGTAAATCAAGGTTCAAGGGCATTCCTATCAAACTTATACTCCTGCTCGCAGCTTTGGTTCAATGCATTATAATTCTGCCAAATAAGCATTTCCTTGTGTATTACACAGCGTCATGTATTAATTGCGACTGACTGACTGAATGTGTAGTTTTTTGTTTGTATGGAATATTTAGGTACGCCAGTTGTACCTAACTTTGCCAACCCTTGTTGTTTACTACGCATTTTTTAGCGTCTTGAATGAAATTGCGTAGCAATTTACAGCCAGACGTAAAAGACGAGACGAACATCATTCATTTTTAACAGGGCAATCTGGTAAATGTAACTATTACAGTGTTAAATGCGATTCATTCAATAGTTTGGTGCCAGTTTATGGGGTCAATACATATAGACTTGTTGGTTGCTAACTGTAGTTAGTTAGTTACGTAGTTTTCAAGGAAGCATCTTTTCCGGGAGAAACTGCGTTTTAAACAGTAAAAATAAATCACGCTCAGAGCACACTGTATGCAGTAAATAACAGTCCTAAGGGCCCCGTTTCATTGTGAGCAACAATATGGGATGGAATACAAATGGACTTATTTGTAAACTGCTCCCATTTGGAAATATATAAAGTTAGGGGGGAATTTTTGAATTCGTATTATTAATGCGAGCGGTTTTCAGATGTAACTAGCTATCTAAGAGAAAATTTGCGTCCACTAAGATAGCGATTTTTTTTTTGGTCTAATGCTGGTTTAGAAATTTACGGTGTTCATGAATAATGCATGTCCTGTCGGGTCCATCCTGGAAAACAAACATTTGGGACGGGCCAAATGACGTTGTAAACTTTCATTCCTTCTGTTTGGAGTTCGTGCTCAAGTGGAAGTTAAAAAGGGAAAGTTTTAGCTATTCTTGCCAAAAGGATGTCCTTTTTTTGGGGATCCAAAGTGAAAGATCCTAAAACGAAGTAACTAACTAACTGTATTCAACAATAGTATCCCTAAGGCTGATTCCTTATCGAAAGTATATTGTTAAAAAGCACAAACTGCAGTGGGCTGTCCGCCAAATTTGCTGGACTTTTGTTGCCTATCCAGTTTTTTCACATTTTACGGTATGTCTACTGTAGTCAGATAGAGCACATACGTAATCTTGTTTGCTCTAACTAACTAACTATGTAGCTCTAGCTTTAGACTCTAGGGAACATGAAATGCTCTTAAACGGATCATTTGTTCCTATAGCTCCGAGCCGGCTGACGAAAAAGTACATGCTTACACACGAAAAAAATAGTAGGCCAATAAATAAGTGTTGGTGCCAACAAAATTTCACAGCATATCCAAGAAAATAAGAATTTCTGCTGACCCAAGCTATAGCTCACAAAGTATAAGCAAGTAACCAACTCCCAGTGCTGTATATTATTATGAAAGTGGAACATGAATTACGTAGGAAGAAAGTCTCAACTTTTTCCCCTCTCAAGGTGAAATGAGTGATGAGCATAGAAATTGCTTTTATCGCCCACACACTTATTCCGACAATAAATTTTGTATCGTCTCCCAAAAAAAGATGCCATAGTTAGTTAGTTAGCAAAACTCAGTGAATATATCATCCAATTTATATATTGCTTAACACGACTAGATAGATAGGAATGTGTGAAAAAAATGAATTTGAACAAATAGTTGGACAATGCATGGAGTTAGTTACCAGTTGCCTATACTATGAGAAACAAATGGTGCCAAAAAAAGGGACATGGGTTAAACTATGTGGAATGGGCAGACGAGACCACAAGAATAGGGAAAACATTTATGACGGTGAATTTATTTGGATATGACGACGGGAAGACTCCTTGTCAATGCAATGGCGTGAAAAGCTTGTACGGAAAGTGAATGTACATACTAGCTGCGTGTGGTCCAGGCATGTAGACGGCATTTGATCACATCTCTCTGTACATTTTGGTATCTTCTGGGTAGAAATGGGAAATCGATATTTCCCAGGGCGCACGAGTACAATCTCAAAGTGGAATCTACTTTCCCTATTCTGGCACTATTAGTTAGTTAGGCTAAACATGTTTCCCGAGCTACGTGTATGTATGGGTAGCTAGGGATGAGAGTTTGCTGTTTTATGCACCCCTGGCTGCACATTATCTTTTATTGTGGGCTCTAGATGAAGTGGCTCCCAAAATGGACAAGTTTTGAATAAATGTGGGAATATAAGACTAACTAATAGGGCTTAGAATGCTTGAATTTTTCATGTTCATGTAATTGGAGTAAATAATATCCATATAGAGGGAAAAAATTGCAATACTTTTCGAAAAAACGCATTGATTCTAATGCATTATGCATATAACTATGAACTTTTTCACTAAAGTTTGATACATAGTTTGGCTGAACACTATTATTTGTAAAATCGAAATTCTAAGTTGAAGCAGCGTGCAACTTTGATTGTGAGCATCCCATCAAAGTGGCATTTCAACTTTGATTTCAGTGAAGATACTCCTATATAGTTTTCACTCACTACTGCTTTCGGAGCACTTTTCTCTGCCATGTTCATTGTGCACTAGGGTGGAATCTAATTTGCGACTCATCCATTCAAATCCAGCATACAAAGTTCTTTCTGCCCACAACATGAATACGGCAAAACTTTGTGGTCTTGCCTTCCATATGCCACCATATCAATATCATCTATTCTATCTAACTAACTTTGTCACAGAATTTTTGTTATATGATTATTTGAAATGCTGTAACTATAGGACATTTCAATGCATGATTATATTATCTTCCTTGAATTCAACTAAAAGTAAGTTCTGACAGCACTACCATTTTTGTGTGTAAAAGTTTTTGTAATAATGGGGGAAGACGCTGTAGAAAGTTATTACGCACAGGAAATGAAAAAGGGTGGAATCAGATGGAGTGCCGACTGACTATGGATATATGAAATGAATGGAGTGTCGCGTAATAATGTTTCTTCCAAATTCACTTTCACGTTTACCGCTTTGTATTAGAGAATAGTAGGTTTTAGTACGAAAAGAGTACAGTATAATATGTGAAGCACTGTCTGTGACTCTGTATATGGCAGCTGTGTAGGCAGGGGGCAAACTAATTGGCACAGAGCTTGGGCAGGGGCTGCTCTGATTAGTCAATTTTAAAATTGAGCGCGCGTTTTGTATTTTACGGTTGTTAAGCAATCAATCACACTTTTATTGGATTTTAATCCTTTATAAATTTCACTTTACGATTAGTGGTTGTGCTGTGTTGCCCATATGCACGTGTTTTTTCAATTTTTGTTTGCAAAACAAATAAAAAAATTTCTTTTCTTATCAACTATGACACCAATAGTCAACTTGAAACAGTGATGCTTATACAGCCATGCTTATATAGGTAGCAGTATACGCAGATTGAATTGAGTTTGACTCAAATCTAGAGGCTAGGATAAAATAAACGTGACATTGAACTTTTCAAAAAATCGTAGATTTAAAAACGATTTATATTCTACAAACTTCTAACTATCTTAACTAACTTAAGCAAAATATTCTTTCTGCATACCTAGGAGCCAATTTACCAGGCCTAGAAGTAATGAAAAAGTACATCAACTGCTCGAAAAGTAGTTCTAGCTTTGATTGATCGAATTAGAATACAGCTGTGCAAGCAAGTAAAAAAAGCATTCACCCATCGGGTTGCCCCCTAGTAATTTCACCAATAGAGTTTGTTAGTTAGTTTGTTACCGCCATAGAAATAGATAGACGCAACGCAACAAAGCGTACAGAATGAAGTTTCAGGAATTTATCTCGCATGAAAAACATCATTCAAGGTTTTCAACTTTTGCCATACTAACTAAAAGTAACTAGCAAAATCTATTGTATAGGTGTACACTGATAAAGAGCAAAATTTTAGGCCAATGTTTAAGTAACTTTTTTATCATTTTTGTCAAAAAGAGAAAATTTATGGATTTTGAATGCTATTGACTTTGTTCATAAATCAAATTATTATTGGAAGCCTATTTGATTACAGCTTGCAATTTTCTATTACAGATTCAATGGACTTGGACCCAATGCAATTAGAACGAGGAGTGAAATTCGGTGTGAAATTTTTGGGAAGTGCTATAGTAGACGGGACAAGTAAATCTGATGCGAGCAATGCTATTAAACTTGTTCTGCAAATGGTGAGTAGAAATGTGTATATGAAAGTTTTTTTTTGTGCGTGAGTGTTGGATGGGAAATTTATTGGAATTTTATCATGTGTAGCTGAAAGCTGGTGCGAAACCATTACTTGTTGAGATGGATATTTGTACCAAAGGAATCTCACTTGTGGACTCAAATGGAGAGAAAAAACTTGATTTGTCGATATATGAGTAATTTTTTATACGTTAATAGCAAAATATTATTTTCTGCATTTTAATAATAAAATATATGAAAAATATAGTATTGCACATTGTGGAACGGACTCTAGTCATGCCGGGATTTTTGCTTTGATTGCCACCGATAAAAATGATGTGAACGAATGCCATTGTTTTGTCACTGCGAAACGAAAATTGGTAAGAAAAGCTGAAATTTTGATGATTTCACAATATTCTACGATTTAAAACAATGAAATTTAATTTTTTCAGGCGCGCACTATTACGTTGACTATAGCACAATCGTTTCAGCTAGCATATGAAATTTGGCGCAATAGTTCTGTTGATTCAAATCGGTCTGCCCAGTCTTCAAATTTCGAGTGAGTTTAGTCTGCTAATAATTTTAACAAACGTAAGCATAATCTTCAAATTTCGTTACAGATTTTGAAAAGGTTTTTTTTTTTGGTAGAATTGGACACCACTGGGTGAATTTTGAAGAAGATGAAAATGATTCAGATAGAGCTGAAGATACAAATATGGTTACTTTTACTACGTCCTTGGCTAAACCTATGCGCCATCCAAAATGTGTGAATCGTCCTGTAGATGAGAATATGATGATATTTGATTAATTTTGGTGCTTTCAAAAAAATAGCTCGGTTTTATATATTTTCGCATGTTTTTATCGCAGTTTTCTTATTTCATTGTTTTATATTAGATACTTTGTTAAAGTTATGTCTGATGTTGTTTCACGCTTTTTCTGCAAGGCAGTTCAGTGAAATCTGGAAAATTTATTGTTGCAAATATAAGAATATTTTACGAAACTTAAAAAATGTTCTTCTTTAAAACTCGAACAATTCACTGGAATAGAACGAATAGTCATCCAATTTTTACTTGCAATTCTCCGTATTATTGGAACGCTTTATAATAATGATTCAATCAATCAATCTTTGCTACTATCAATTCTGCTAACCAAGGGAATTCTAACATATTGATTAATTACTATACCTAAAAAAGCAAGAAAACAACTCTTTGTACCTATATGAATTCACCCTACATTAATGACTAATGACGTGTCAGTTATTTCTCAATACCGGATTCTGGTAGACCAAAACCAGAATTTGCGCCTTAATTTTCTACGAAACATTTTACCGCGGACCTTAATAAGCAATCGCAAATCATTTTGATGTTCATTCTTGCAATCAACGTGAGTTAACCAGGATATATTTTTTAATTTTCCCAGGATTTCAATATTCATAAATTTTAGAAACATAAAAATGGCTCATCAGAATCGAAGCAAACAAATTTCTCTTCTATTAACAATTTTCTGCTGCACTCAATTATCAAACAGCGCTTCAGTGTCTTCCCCTGCGATTTTTTTGGGCGATGGACTATCGGTCAAGACCACAAAAGTAGTGCAGTTACCAAACAAGTCTACAAAAGCCCCCGAAATTGAAAATGTTTACCCTGTGAAGAACAGTTTTTTCGTTCCTACTGATGTGAGTGTGCAAGGAAAAGTAACAGAATCTGGGGAACCACTCCACATGATTACACAAGTTCGACTGACTGGATCTGCATTTTGGGAGCCAGAAATGGACGTCAAAAATATCACTGATGACGATGAGGGCATGTTCGATTTTCCTATACAATTATCCACAGTAAAAAATGACGGAAACCAATTTATTAAAGCTGAAAAATTCAAAATTCCTGAAAAAGTCGCCAACTAATTATAATAATCCATGTGAAAATTATAAATAAATTATTACACCGACAGTTAAAAGCGTCTTCTGGAATCTTTATTCAATTTTTTAATTGCAAACAACTGTGCTCCTCCCAACCTATGAAATTCTAACATATCTTCGTAACATATATTTACTAATAAATAAAAATAAATTAATGGTTTTCAAGCACAGAGAATGGTATTATGAAAGACATTGATCAGTTCAGACCTACAATATGATTAAGTAACCACCGATGCAGGAATCAGAGTAAGAGTTAAGACTTTGAAACTTATACAAAGTAACTAATGATACATACAGAAATGAAAATTATTGTAAACATATACTAGATACCGAATCGAAGAAGTTCATATTATATTAAAACAAGAAAACAGCACAATAATACGCCTAATTATAATAACATATCTACCATTATGACCTTAGTAATTTTCAAAGAACTTGGCCATGGAATGGACGAATGGTTTAGAGTTGTAGGTTTCCTATTACCACGTTATTATTACATTTGAGAAACGGAAATTTTTTTGAAAAAAATCAGACTGTTTTATGGCGTAGGTACATTTGGTTCAGCGAATTACATTTCTTCATTATATTGCTACGCTCTATTATTAAAGGTTTCATAGTAATTAAGGTACAAAATGAAGCATTAACCTTAATTTATGAAGCTCATGTAGAGGGCCCTGCCATTTTCTCCATCCATATATCGTATTGTCCGTTTACTTTGTCCAACAAATCTTTATCGCTTTCAGGACCTGCCAAATATTTTCTCGTATACCAGAGGAAATATTCCTGCTGATCAGCGGCTGGATGATTTTTTTCATTCAACGTCTCAATGATAGCCTCACAAATGCACAAAATATCTCCCAATTGCGAGTAATGCTGATTAGTATTATCACAAATGAGAAGACATAGGAGATCCAAAGTTTCTAAAACTTGTTTCCAAGCGTAGGTTTTAGTCGATCTTAGAAGTGAATTCAGATGCTCTTTGCAGAAAATTTTCCCTATTTCTACAGCTTGCGCGATTTTCTTTGCTCTAACAGAAAATTCTAAAAAGTTTAAAATGGCTTGTTCGGCACTCAGTCTTACAATTCGACGATTAGCCATTTTTACCATATCTTGATAAGTTTGACCCTCTTGGAGCAGGAACTTTTCTTCATATACTGTGCGCCCGTTCTCCATGACAGGGACAAACTTGTCCATCACGTGAAAAGCATTTTGGAAATCCTCCTTGTCCAACAAGATTTTAGTAATCGATCTCAAGTAATTCCACATTGGCTCTAACTTTCCACTAACTTCATGTTGGGCACAAAACACAGATTTACTCTGCAAGGTAGTGGCAAGTGTGCCACACATTCCTGCAAAAAAAAACAATAATGTTCTTTATCCAGCATGTAAAGTGCAAAGTTTCGTGTGGCCGATCTGCCGACAGACAGACAGGCATACTTTTTAATAATAAGTAACTATATAGTCTCAAAACAAACAAAAAAAAGCTTCATACCCAAAATGTCAGTGTACTTATTGGGATTATCCTCCATCTTGGCTATTGCTGTCCCGTACTCAAGTCCACAAATAGCCAAACAAATGAGAGAAGATGTGGTTGGAAAATTCAATCCATACTTCATTTCATCAGTGTGCAATTCAATCGATTTTTGAAACTGCAAGGAAAGTAGCTGAACCGATTCGGCTTCATTAAACCCACAGCCCTTAAAGCTCGGAGCGATGTTGTGAATCATGGTGTGTGAAATGTCACCCCATATTGTGCTGCAACCCTCCATGAGATAGTTGACCAGTTTATTCACTCTATTCCATTTTGTCACACTTCCTTTTTGGACATAAGAGCCAGATTTGATGGTACAGGCTGTAATTGCACAATATAAGGACAACGGTTCTTCTACGAATTTCTTGAAACGAGTTATACTTTGAGAATAATAACGGAATTGGTCATTCCATGAATATGGTAGATAACTTTCCCAATAAGAAGAACATCGGACCATGTATTTGCTTAACAAGTCGAAAATGGACTCTAGTAACAACGCTTGATGCTTTTCGTGATTTTCGTCTGGTTCACATCGCTTGTTCAAATGATATTCACACATTTTTAGAGTTATTTTGTTGGCACCGTTCATTTTGGAAATCACAGCTTTGCTTTTGCATTTTTCTATCACTTTCACTGCGAGTTTATATCCCGGGCCGTCTTTCAAATTTTTATTTGGCGCCATGTTTGTTTCATCGTGATACGAGCACAATAAAATAGCATGTTGCGCCACTTCAAACGGATTTAGCGGACTTTGAGACAAAGGAATAAAACGGAAAAACGGTGGTAATTCTTCCCATGCTTTCTTTATAAGTGTGAAATTGGCATAGTCACATTCATCACCGGTTTCGACACAGTTACTTTGGTTCCAAACTTCCAAACTCGTAGCAAATAAATCACACCAGAAGTTTAAAACTGCTTCGTTCGTATCATCTTCTTCGTTAATATTGCACAAAGATAGATTATAATTGAGTTGGATTTGCTGTTTTACGCATTCTTCTACATCTTCCAAATCATTCATGGTTGCAAGATGTTTCAACCTTTCTCTAGCAGCCTGTCGACTTTCTCGACCCACAGTGTAGTAATCATAGTAGGCCTGACCAGTTCGTAATTGCAGCACAGGTAGTTCATTATCCTCAAAATATTGGGTCAAAAAGTCAGTATTTTCTTTAAAATAGCTCTCATCTACCTTACTCATGTAGAATGAAAGAGTAGCTGGGAAATGAGCACACGAGTCGAAAACTGGGCCATATTTCTTTTTTAAGTTCTTCACATACCTCCACAAAGCAATAGCATGCCTTTTCTTCCCATAAAAATCGTCCATTTCTCGACCTTCGAACCAATCCCAAACTGCCATCTTGAAAGCATCATTCAAAATAGTCTTCCAAGTTTCCGAAGAATAATCCTCTAAATTTTTATGCAACAATCGGAGTACCGTTTGAAGAAGTCGATGGATATTAAAGGTGTACCAATCAGTTGCTTTTGATACTGATACCCATACGTCGGAATTTAGTGTGACCAATGAGAATTTTGCCAACAAATGAATCGCTCGTTCAACCACGCTTTGCACGTTTCCCTCAAAATCCAGGATAGACCCCAAGTTCAAAAATGTCGTTTTCCCTATATTTTCTGGTTCATAGTAGGCGCACATGTTTAAAATGTGTAGGGCGGCATCGCGAACTTTTTTCGACGGTCCTGATTTTTCATTCACACTTTTAATTTTCTTGACTGAAATTGACAGCGTTTTCAAAACCGATCTCTCGTAGTCATCCAGTGCGGTTTCTTGCTCCAGTGGACTATTGTCACACTTGTCCAACTCATTGATATATTCTTGAACAGTCATCTTCTCTTCAGTGATGGTAGCTACTGCGTAGTTGAGTGCTAGTGGTAAATATCCTAAAGCTTGTGCTAGTCGTCTATTGGCATCCAAATCATCCAAAGGGAAAATTCTTGTTTCATTTTCGTTCTCACATTTGTGAAGATTTCTAACTTTCTGGAAAAAATCCGCAGCTTCCGCTTCTGTAAAAACTTCCAGCGATAATTTTGGGATTTTTCCATAACCGCCGGTTGATCCCCACTCTTGACTTCTTGAAGTAATGATAGTATGAAAGTTGTCCTCACTCCCAGGCAGCAAGTTTTTCACGGTCTCGTATTCATCCACATTGTCAAAAATGAATAGACAGGATTTACCCTTCAATATCTCACATTTATAAATTCGGGTTGCGATATATTTCGTTTCGGAGGCTTCGCTCACTTGTTCTTTCAACTTCAGAGTGGCCGCCAAATCTAACAAACACCGTTTCAAAGCTGGACCTTCGGAATCCACCCAAAAAATGTGCTCATATTTGTCTGCATATTTGATTGCATATGCCTTGGCCATAGATGATTTCCCGATTCCCCCCATTCCAGTTAAAGTTGTTTTCTTGGCCACAATCGCTGTTGTACCATCTTGAGTTAAAAATTTGCAAACTAGGTCCACCATGGAACTCCCATCGTAATTCTTTCGCTCTAAATATGTTTGTGGTAAGTACACTTCTTTTGGCCACCATTTCTCACTCATGGTCATTTTCTTTGCTTCGGCAGCTCTGCTTGATTCCAATGCTTTTTTCTGCAATTCCAAATTGTGCCGGTCATCATTTCGTGTTATCAATCTCTTTTTAACATGACTCTCAACTTCTGGAAAATCCTCTCGGGTCACTTGGTATTCATATCTTTGTTGATTTTCGAATGGGAAGTGGTAAGTCGACGTACATTCATGTTCCAATGGTCTCCGGTAAAACAATTTGTTTTGAAGACTGTTGAACTGACATTTACTGGCCTGTAGGCAATCTGACGGGTCGGTGCAGTCTTGACCATCAAATTTGCACGGAACGAAAGCAAGGATGGGTCGTTTAAAATAGTCGTTTGTGCTTATTTTCTTGTCATGTCCGATTGCATTGAAAATCAGAGTGTGTCCACATGGTTTTAAAATGGGCAACTTGTATCGAACAGAGTTCACGAGCGATATTTTGCCTGATCTACCTTTTAGAATGCCAGTGAGAATTTGTTGAGCTTCGAAACTTCGCTTTTCTTTACTTTCAACAAAGTAGTTGATGCTCCTGTGCGTAGCTTCTTCAGCCAACTTGATGAGTGCACGTTCGAGATTATTTTCCTTGGTCGGTGTTACATGCATGAATTGGAATTCCAGACTATGGAACAGGTCAAAACCGACAGAAATCAGGATTGACTCGATTAGATCTCTACCTTTATCTGTGTGCACATCCATGTAGGGCAGTCTTCTTACTTTGTCTCGAAGTTGTCTATTGTGTAGAAATGAGAGGGGGGCTGCAAAAGTAGAACCGGGGACTCCAAATCCTGAAGCTACCACACTCACCCCAGCATTCGCAATTTTATCTTCCCCAGCGGTCTCCCCACCACACCCAAGTTGATTCATGTACGCGGAATAGGTGTTGAAGTAGTACTTTACAAAGTTTGTAACGAAATATTGGCACATTTTCAGTGCGTTCGGTCCCGCGTCCGACATTTTGCAGCCAGTCAGTCACTCCTCACTCCAGCTGTGAAACCTGCAAGAATATTTTTTTACTCGTAATAAATGTTGTACCAGTGCATTGTAATGTATCTCATACTATTGAAATGTCATTCTATGCATTCATGGTGCGTATTTGTATAGCAAGCTGAGGTTTCGGAGATCTGCCTTCGACTAATATAATCATCTTGTTGAGACCGGAGTAATTAACAAAGGAGTAGATGACTCGATAACTCCAATGCACCGGTCTAACAAAATAACTAATTCCCTAACCAGAATTAGAAAAGCTGAAAACAAAACAAAAACTCCTAGATGGTTGGATTTATATGTCCCAAATGATTCCCTATCCTTATTTTCCCCAAAACCCCAAAAACCGGAAATAGTTGGTTTTTATAAAATTCCTAAATCCCTAAACATTGGAAATAAATATAGGTTTCAACCCCTCTATATGATTCCCATGAAA
>Ga0210040_10006966_pt1 | contig 13861 bp, 13 predicted proteins | sample CryGeyCG12114_NA_FD_185462 | JGI IMG/M metagenome (GOLD analysis project Ga0210040, IMG submission 185462) | Groundwater microbial communities from aquifer - Crystal Geyser CG19_WC_8/21/14_NA (SPAdes) (version 2) | ecosystem: Environmental > Aquatic > Deep subsurface > Groundwater | place: USA... | reverse complement strand
CGCCTTCCATTTTCCTGCATCTGCTCCTTCTTGCCCAGAGGCGGCTCTCTCGGCGGGGGCGTTGCCTCGGTCCAACTGAACCTAATCTTGAGTGCAAAGATGGTGGCGACTAGCGCCTGCCAGTCTTAGCACTTAGCCGATGCGCAGGTCCGCTTTGCGCCGGTGAGTTCAACCAGTCATGGCAACACTTTCTGCAGCCTATCGGCCGGAGTCTCGAAGTCCAGAGTTTTTCGAGGTCGCTGATTGAGCTTCAGAGCGACGGCATCGAGTTGATCCTGCGAGACGAGGGATCTGGCGACCATTCCAGCGCCAGCTTTTGCGCCACCAGCCATCGTAGCTGTTCAGAGCATGCCAGGCGACACCGCTTCGGGCGTAGCGCGCGTTCCCAAGCCTGTTTGTCAGCCCGAGTTGCGCGATATGTTTGTGCACCGCCATTGCGCGCGATCTCGCGACATATCGTTGATGGAGATCGTGCAAGGCTTCGTGCAATAGCACGCAGTGCAAGACCCGCCGCAATCCCGCGAAAAATCTCTTCGCGCTCCCTCAGCTCGAGCGTCCAAGCCGCTTTACGCCTTGCTGATGGAGCAATGCCGCCATGGACAGATACGATCTGCTGAACGCAGCCTTTGGTCCTGCGCTCAAGCGCCCGCGAGATCGACGAAATAGTCTGACCCCGCTTCCATCGCTCCCGAAGTTTAACCTTCTGTTCGGCGGTAAACCACACCCGTGACGTAACCATGCGACACCTCCTCATCTTCTCAGATTGAAGGTGTTGCGACGATCGGTTGAACCCACCACCCCATATCGGTCGTTGACGCTGCGCCTGCTCAGTCCTGAAAGCTGCCAGTCAGCTCAATGACGCTGGATCGGCTGATAAGGGGTAGAATGCCGACCGTCCGCTCACGGGCAGATGTGGACAAGAGCGGACGTTTACCTTCTTCCTGGTGGCATGTTCGGCTTCCAGCCGAGCAGCCGCATAGCATTCGCGGTGACCAGGACGGTCGCGCCGGTATCGGCCAGGATGGCGGGCCACAAGCCGGTGATCCCTGCGATCGTGGTTACGAGGAATACGGCTTTCAGCCCCAGGGCGATGACGATGTTCCGAGTGATGTTGGACATGGTAGTCCTGGAGAGGTCGATCATTGCCGGGATATCGGCGACCCGCCCGTGCAGGACCGCGGCATCGGCGGTTTCGAGGGCGATGTCGGTACCGCTGCCCATCGCAATCCCGATATCGGCCGCGGCAAGCGCTGGCGCGTCGTTGATGCCGTCGCCGACCTTGGCCACGACCTGACCGGCCAGCTGCATTTCACGGACGATCCGCTGTTTGTCCTCCGGCATCAGCTCTGCCTTGACCTCGATATCGAGCCCGGCGCCGATAGCCATCGCAGTGCGCCGGTTGTCGCCGGTCAGCATGACCGTCGCGATCCCGGCATCCCGCAGCGCCTTCAGCCCAGCAACGGCATCCGGGCGGGCCTCGTCCCTGATCGCGAATATGCCCGCAACCTGGCCGTTGGCCAGCAGTACGGAAACCGTCTTGCCCTCGTCGTTGAACGCCTCGATGCGGGCGGTCAGGTCAGCGGGGATTGCGACCATTTCCGAGGCCGCCGATGGCGAAGCCAGCAGCACCTCGACGCCACCAACGTTCCCGGACACGCCTTTACCGGCCAGAGCCTTTGCACCGAAAGCGGGCGGCACGGGCGCCTTGGCTTCCTTGGCCCTGGCCAGGATGGCAAGCGCCAGAGGATGCGAAGACCCGCTCTCTAGCGCCGCCGCCATGGACAGTAGCTGGGTTTCAGTTCGCCCGATCGAGACGATGTCGGTGACAACCGGCTTGCCCTCCGTCAGGGTGCCGGTCTTGTCGAAGGCGATGGCCGTGATCTTCCGAAGGCCCTCGAGCACGGCACCGCCCTTGAGCAGCAGTCCGCGACGCGCACCAGCCGACAATCCGGCAGCGATGGCGGCAGGCGTGGAGATGACCAGTGCACATGGGCAACCAATGAGAAGGACGGCAAGCCCCTTATAGATCCACTCGTTCCAGTCCCATTCCAGCACCAGGGGCGGCACGACGGCGACTAGCGCACCGACGAGCAGGACGCCGGGCGTGTAGACTTTCGAGAACCTGTCGATGAACCGCTCGGTCGGGGCCTTGCTCTCCTGCGCTTCCTCAACCAGTTTCACGACGCGGGCGATGGTGTTGTCAGCAGCAGCGGCGGTTACCTTTACACGAAGCACGGCATCGGTATTGATGGTGCCAGCGAAGACGGATTCTCCGACGCCCTTGCGCTTGGGAACGCTCTCGCCGGTGACCGGCGCTTCGTCGATGGCGCTAGTACCTTCGAGGATTTCGCCGTCCGCGGCGATGCGGTCTCCGGGTCGGATCATAAGCGTATCGCCGATCTGGAGGGCGTCGGCCTCTATCTCATAGGTCTGGCCATTCCGTTCGACCAGCGCAGTCTTCGGTATGAGGTTCGTCAATCCCCGAATGCTGGCACGGGCACGACTGGCGGCGACGCCTTCGAGAAGCTCGCCGACCAGGAACAGCAGCACGACTGTGGCGGCTTCCTCGGTGGCACCGATAAAGACCGCACCTATGGCGGCGATGGTCATCAGCGTCTCGATCGAAAATGGCGAGCCGTGCATAGCGCCAAAGATCGCACGCCGACCGATCGGCATCAGGCCAGTAAGCAGCGCCACTAGGTATGCCCAGTACCCGATCTCAGGCAGGACCTGACTGATCAGGTAAGCAGCCGACAGTGCAAGTCCGCAGCCCCATGTCGACATCGCCTTGCGGGTCTTCCACCATGGGCCGTCGCCCAGCGCGAAGTGATCGTCGTCATGATGCGCCTGCGGGTCCGCGGGGGCATTGGCGGGAGCGGCCGTGTAACCGACGGCCTTCACGGCGCTACGAATGGCAGCGACTGGAACGCCGGTGTGGGTCACGGTCATCGACTGCGCGGTATAGGAGGCCCCCACCTCGCTGACGCCGGGGATTCGCGAAACTGCGTTCTCGACCTTGCTCGCGCAGTTCGCGCAATCCATGCCGCCGACGCGGAACTTTGTGACGATAGCTTCGGTCATGACTGGCCCTTCCAAACGAGTTGGCAAGATGCTAACCCCTCTAGTCACTAGAGCATCAAGGGGTAATCTGATGAATTTTCCTATCGGCGAGCTATCGAAACGTACCCGCGTGAAAGTGCCGACGATCCGCTTCTACGAACAGATTGGATTACTACCGGAACCGCCCCGCACGGAGAGCAACCAGCGCCGCTACGGAAAGGCAGAGGCCGAGCGGCTGAACTTCATCCGCCATTCCCGCGAACTCGGGTTCGAGGTCGAAGATATTCGGACCCTCCTCGCCATGACAGCGGAGCCCCAAGCATCCTGCCACCAGGCCGACAGCATTGCGCGCAGCCACCTGTCCGAGATCGACCGGCGCATCGCCAGCCTCCAGGCGCTCAAGGGCGAGTTGACCAGGATGATCGAGGAGTGCGGGCACGGCCGGATCTGCGATTGCCGGATCATCGAGGCGTTGGCAGATCACAGTCACTGCAGCACGGAGCATTGACGGTGCCGTTTACACGACCACTGCGGGCGCGTAAGCGCACCTTGCCACAGGTGGTGGGCATCATGACCGGAACGAAATAAGCGCCGCCTTTTACGAATGGTTTCAACGACGGCCGGCCGAGGCGATCGAGCTATATTCGGGCGCTGATTACATCCAGCACAATTCCCATGTTGCGACTGGCAAGGCGGACTTTTGTCGAAGGCCTCGGAGAAGCGGACGGTGATTGTACCGCTCATGCCGCTCCCCCGGTGGCCAGCCGCATGAGGTCGGTGTCGAAATCGACCTGATCATTACCTTGTTCGGTTCGTGCAGCACTGCTTCCAAATTGATGCTGATAACTGCCCCAGGCCTTACCGGCTATGGCTTGGCCGACGCCGGCTGCCACGAAGGAGGCCAGCTCCGCTCCGGCCCGATCGATGCGACGCCCGAGTTCGGTTGCGGACCAGTCCTCAGGTGCAGCAAAGATGGACGTGGGCACTGGCAGAGCGCGCATGAAAGCGAAAAGAGGGCGCATCTGGTCGTCCAGAACCATGGCGTGTCGAGCGGAACCTGCCGTCGCGGCAAGCACCATTGGTCTGGCAATCAAGAGGTCATTGTCCATCAAATCAACGAAGGATTTGAAGAGACCGCTAAGACCTGCCTTGTAAACCGGTGTTGCCGCAATGAGCGCATCTGCACCGGCGACCTTCTGCAGCGCTTTATTCACGACATCATTGGAGAAACCCGCAACCATTGCCTGGGCGATGTCGGTTGCCAGCGGCGCAAGATCGATCATCGAGATGGTGGCTGTTTTGCCGAAATCCCCCAGTCGTTCGACGGATCGTTGCGCAATCCGCTCGGCGAGCATGCGAGTGGATGATGGATCGCTGACACCAGCATTGATAACGACGAGGCGAACCGTGTCACCATTGGTCTTGGTCATTTTCTTCTTCCCGTTTTCTGGCCGCATCACTGGAAACAAGGCGCAGGCAAAAATCCCGCAGGGCGGCCAGCTGGTGGTCATCCAGTTTCCCAGCGAGCCTCTCGGTAACGTGACTTCCGTGGGCAGCACCCACGCGCTTTTGCTTGCGGATGCCCTCTGCCGAAAGACGGAGGACGCTGGCGCGCCCGTCTTCGGGATCGACCTGGCGAACGATCAGTCCCTGTGCTTCGAGCCGGGAAACGAGCCTGGACAGCCCGGCCTGGCTTAAAAGCACATCTTCGCCAAGCTCAGACATTCGCAGCCCGGAGGGTGCAGTCGAAAGCGCATAGAGGACGCCATATTCGTTCTCGGCCAGCCCACCCCAGACGTCTCGTGCCGAGAGCTCACGCGCGATGGTCGCCTGGGCGCGGAACAACGCCTCCCAGGCTTCATTGGCAAGCTTGTTCCGGCCTTTCATGCTAACCCACCAAGGGCAAGCGCGCGGTGACAGCGTCAGAGGTATCCTGATACGGCCGGGCACCCGCCAGGTTATCGCCACGGTTCGGATTCGGAGTGGGCTGGCGCGGGGAAGCACTCCCGTATTTGGCACTCACCAAGCTCTGGTGCGTGGGGGCTTGTGCAGCGTTTGGCGAACGACGCGACGCCATTTCTCTGCGGAGCACCGGAACGACTTCAGTTCCAAGCAACTCCACCTGTTCGAGCGCCATCTCGAGAGGCAGCCCCATGCCATCGACCACCCAAAGCTGCCGCTGATAGTCGCCGAAGGCTTCCTGGAAAGTCAGTGTTCTGTCGATCACCTCTTGGGGGCTGCCGACGCTGAGGGGTGTTCCCTTGGCGTATTGCTCCAAGCTGTAGCTGTTGCCGTAGAGCGGGTTACCTTCAAAGTAGGGCCGGAACGTATCGAATGCGTCCTGCGAGTTTCTCGATATGAACGCGTGACCGCCAAGACCCACAATCGCCTGTTCCTTGGTTCCGTGACCATAATGGGCGAACCGTTCGCGGTAGAAGTTGACGATCGGCACAAACTGGAAATTGGGCGCGAAGATGTTGTTCGCAAAGAACCCATTGCCATAATAGGCCGCCTGCTCGGCAATTTCGGGCGTGCGGATCGAGCCATGCCAGACAAACGGCGGCACATCATCGAGCGGACGAGGCGTGGAGGTGAAGCCCTGGAGGGGCGTGCGGAATTTGCCTTCCCAATCGATGACATCCTCCCGCCAGAGCTTATGGAGCAGATTGTAATGCTCAAGAGCGAGCGCCACACCATTGCGGATATCCTGCCCGAACCAGGGATAAACCGGCACTGTGTTGCCGCGCCCCAGCATGAGGTCCATGCGTCCCTTCGAGACATGCTGGAGCATTGCATATTCCTCGGCAATGCGGACAGGATCGTTGGTCGTGATCAGGGTCGTCGAGGTGCTGACGATGATGTTCTTGGTGCGCGCTGCGATGCTGGCAAGCAATGTAGTCGGCGAGGAGGAAAAGAACGGCGGATTATGATGCTCGCCGATTGCGAATACGTCGAGGCCAACCTCGTCAGCCCGCTGGGCGATCTGAAGCATCGCGTCGATACGCTGCGCCTCGCTCGGGGTAACACCCGTATGAGGGTTGCGAGTCACGTCACTGACGGAAAAGATGCCAAAATGCATTTTTGCCTCCTCGGCAATCAAAGTCGATCGATATATATGCGTGCGCATGCATTTATCAAGAGACGAAGATCAAGGCCCCGGTCCGAACCGGACCGGGGCGTCGACTTTGAACAGTCGGCGGCAGACGGCGCTGTGGAAGCTGCGCAGCAGATCCGAGGAATGGGTGGGGACACCCCCGGGCAGAATCTCTGCAAATTCCCCAGGGTTGCTGATGGATATCGCCCTGTCGGGCGCCGGAATTGCGCGACTGGCCCGCCATCTGGCGCGACCCAAGGTTGCATCGCGTCATTTGGTGCGGGTGCTGTCGGACTGGAACATGCCGGAAATCCCGGTCTGGGTAGTTATCCCTGGCCGCCGCTTGGTGCCCACTCGAACGCACCTGCTTATCGAGGCACTCAAGCAAGACCTGAACGTGTCGTGACGACCGGATCATGCGGGGTGCTCCCAGGCGTTGCGGTGAAACCGCGCGCTGCGGCCGCAACCAATTCATCGATGATGTAGCGATGCCGAGCGCTTTGATATGACTGCGTCGGCCAAAGCAGATGGATCTCCACCGGGATTACCGAGAAGCTCGCCAAAATGGGCACAAGCTCACCCGACGCGAGGTATCGTTCGACGATCGAAAACGGCATCTGGCAGATCCCGGCACCGGCGACGGCCGCTGCGACGATAGCGCCACCGTCGCTCAATCTGTGAGACCGCTTTGGGGCGATGCTCTTGATCTGTTGGTTGTCCCGCACCAGCCATTTGCGGGGCGGCCCCTTCGAGGTGCCGACCACGCCGCGGTGTTGGTTGAGGTCTTCCAACGTCATCGGCACACCGTGGGCATCGAGGTAGGCAGGGCTGGCGCAAATGACGCGGTTTTGCGTCGCCAAGCGACGCGCAATCAGCTGGCTGCTGTCTTCAAGCGCCCCGAAGCGGACGAGAAGATCGACATCTGTCGCGGTCGGGTCAGTCAGCCCCTCGCTGAAGGTCAGCACAAGTTCAAGCTCTGGATGAAGCCGGCAAAGATCGATCAGGATCGGCATCAAGATGTCACGTCCGAAGGCCGCCGGCATGTCAATGCGGACTTGACCGACCAGATGGTCGTGTCGCGACCTCATCGAGGTCTCGATCGCGCCGATCTCTTCCAATGCTTGCGCGCAGACGGCGAAATAGGCCTTGCCGTCATCCGTGAGTTTGTTCGAACGCGTCGTTCGCTGGAACAGCTGGATGCCCAGTCGGCTTTCCAGCCGGGCGATCGATTTGCCGACAGCCGACTTGGATATGCCGAGTTGCTCAGCTGCCAAGGTGAAGGTGCCGAGCCGCGCAGCGGCCACAAAGATGTTGATGCCGGCCAAGCTATCGCCCGGCACCTCAAAGGATAGCTTCATTGTAGACCTTATCTCTACTCAGATGGGCGGACGAACACATTCAATACTCGCCCTGGACACAGTACATAGCTCCGAGCCCAAGCGCCACGTAGTGTGGCGTCGGCAATAGCCAATTATGGAGGCAGCCATGCCCGTTGTTCGTGTCAGCTGGTTTGAAGGAAAAGATCATACGGCCAAGAAGGCCGTAGCCGCGGAAATCACGGAAAGCATCGTGAAAAACACCGGCACGGATGCGGACTACATCTACGTCATCTTCGAGGACGTCGCGCCCTCCGACTGGGCCGGTGCGGGAAAGTTGTTCGGCGAGCCCGAAAAGACTTCCTAACCTGCATTGATAGCCGATCGGCTCCGAGCCGATCGGCACTCAAGGCAAGAACTAGTATAATGGCCTAATTGATCCTCAGGGAAGCAGGAGCACTCTGCCCTTCACACCTTTGCCCTCAAGCAGCGCATGTGCTTTGGCTGCTTCTGAGAGTGGGAATTCGGTCCAGGATGGCGTTGCGATACTACCTTCCAGGAGCCACGTGGTCAGCTCGGCGACGTCCTGACGTAGACTGTCCCCAGTCAGGTTCTCTGAGGAATAACCCGTCAGAGTTATCGGCCTGATCAGTTCCCAAAGGTCGAAGCCAATGTCTCCGCCGCTTACAGCACCCACGACAGAGACAATGCCCCCCGGCTTCAGTGCTGGGACGTAGGACAGGAAGAGCGCGGCCCCAACAGTGTCGAGAACGCCGTCGATGCGGCCCACCGGGATCGCTGCCGAGCCATTAGAAGATGCAATGAGCACAGTCTCTGCACCCAGGTCACGGACGAACTTAACCTGCTCTGCTCGAGACACGACGGCTGTAACAGTGGCGCCCAATGCCCGGGCAATGGAAACCGCGGAAGAGCCAACGCCACCTGCGGCCCCTGACACCAAAACAGTGCGACCATGAATGTCCCCCAGGCGGCGCAACCCTTCCAAAGCTGTGACGCCACTCAGGCCGATCGCGGCCATGGCGAGAGAATCAACACCTATGGGTAGGCGGGCCGCATCGGCAGCGCTGACTGTAACATGGGTCGCATAACCACCGGCCCGCGCGGCACGGACCCCGCCTAGCCCTTGCATCATGGTGATGACGCGATCACCGACTTTGATATCGGAAACGACGTCTCCAATCTCCTCGACTACCCCTACGACCTCGACCCCGGGAACGTAGGGAAAGGGCTTGTCCTTGCGGATCGGCCAGTTGCCGGCACGGATTTCCAGATCGGTGTGGTTCACGGCAGCTGCGATCGTGCGGATGCGGATATCGCCAGGAGCGAGTGGTGGCAGGTCGATAGGTCCGTAAACCAGGACTTCCGGCGACCCATACTGCTCGACTTGCACGGCGTAGTACGTATCGGTGGACATCGGCGCTCCAATCATCGTTGCCCGCGTGGGTGGGCAGTTTCGGGCATCGTGAACAGAACTGGCAAGACGAACAGGGCCACCACGGCGATCATCGCACCGGGCACCAAGGGCCAACCGGTGATATCGAAAATGAACTCACCGGTCAAAACCTGCCATTGGCCTGCCGCTTGACGAACGGCAGCTATCCCCAGCTCCATGACTTGGAGCGGATGGTCAGCTCCCGGCCCCAAACTGGCCATCCTCACCAGCCGTTCCGCCTATTAGCTCCCTCCGCCCACCCAGAAAGGATGCCAACGTCGGCCCCAACCCTCCCCGAGTAAGTACCTGAGTTCGCTGCCTTTCTCAGAAGCGCACCGAAACGACCAAGTCCACAGCTTTGTCACGAAAGTCTCGGGATTGCTGGGCTTATCAGCCCCGGCGATCAAGCGCGGAGAATGTTTGGATCGTGGGGAGTGGCGGGTGGGGAGGGATTCGAACCCCCGGGACGCTTGCACGCCCGCCGGTTTTCAAGACCGGAGCAATCGACCACTCTGCCACCCACCCGATTGTTCGCATTTACCCGCTCCCGGCGGGACTGTCCAGATGACCTCGCCAGGTGAACTCTGCGCAAGAACCATCCGGCAAGCGCGTTACGGGATCAGCACCACCGACCCCGTGGTCTGCCGCGATTCCAGCGCACGATGCGCGTTTGCAACTTCGGCCAGCGGATAGGTCCGGTTAATCTCGATCTTCACCTGCCCGTTTCCGACAACGCCGAACAGCGCGTCGCAGGCCTTTCGCAGTTCCGCAGGGTCGGCGAGGTAGGTCGCGGTGGTCGGGCGGGTCACAAAGAGTGACCCCTTTGTCGCCAGGATGCCGAGATTGGGAATGCTGACCGGACCTGACGCATTGCCAAAGCTGACCATGAGGCCGAGCGGCTTTAAGCAATCGAGCGACCGCTCAAACGTTGCCTTGCCGACGCCGTCGTAAACAACGTCGACGCCCTTGCCCGCAGTGAACTCCGCGACCCGAGCGACGAAATCCTCGGTCACATAATTGATCACCTCGTCACATCCCAGCGACTTGGCCAGTTGTGTTTTTTCCTCCGAGCCGGCGGTGCCGATCACCCGGGCGCCGATGGCCTTGGCCCACTGCGTAGCAATTTGGCCGACCCCACCTGCCGCTGCATGCACCAGGATCGTGTGCTGCGCTTCAAGCTTGAATGTGCGGTGCAGGAGATAATAGGCCGTGGTCCCCTTCAGCATCATCGCCGCCGCGGTCTGGTCATCGATGTAATCCGGCAGCGGGATGGCGCGATCGGCCTTGAGCAGCCGCTCGTCGGCATATGCCCCGACTGTGCTTGAGTAGGTCACGCGATCTCCGGGCTCCAATCCGGTTACGCCCTCCCCTACGGCCAAAACCACTCCGCTAGCCTCGTTGCCGGGAACAAACGGCATTTGTTGTGGGTAAAGCCCCGAGCGTTGGTAGGTGTCGATGAAGTTGAGCCCGATCGCGGTATGGCGAACCTTGATTTCGCCTGCCCCCGGCTCGCCAACCTCGCGGTCGGCGAACTGCAGCACTTCCGGGCCACCATGGGCCGAAACAAGGACGGCGCGGCTCATCGACGAGCACCGCCCGGCTTGCGCGGAGCAGATTTTGGTCGCGATTGTGCGCGGGCCGCCGGTGTGTTCCTTGGTTTCGGACCTGTTGGCACCCCGGCCACCGCTGCAGCTGCTGAGTTGGTGGTCACGCCTGGCGCAACAGCCGCAACCGCCTCGGGAGACATTCCCGAGCGGCCAAGTTTGCGCTGCTTGACCAGGATGTTGATCGCCTCAACCAGCACCGAAAAGCCCATCGCCGAGTAGATGTAGCCCTTGGGGATATGGAAGTGCAAACCATCCGCAACCAGCGAAACGCCGATCAGCAGGAGAAAGGCCAGTGCCAGCATCTTGGTAGTGGGATGCTTGGCCACAAAACCCGCAACCGGTCCGGAGGCGACAAACATGATTCCTACCGCCACGATCACGGCGGCAATCATCACTTCCACCTGTTCGGCCATGCCAACAGCGGTGATGATCGAATCGATGGAAAACACCATATCGATCACAATGATCTGCGCGATGATGGCGCTGAACGAGGCCTTGGCAGCATCAGCGAGCCCAGGTTCGTGCGGGTCCTCCATCGAGGCGTGCATTTCGTGCGTTGACTTGTAGATCAGGAAGCCGCCACCCGCGATCAGAATCAAGTCCTTCCAGGAAAGGCCAAGCCCGAACAGCGTCAGCACGGGATTATCGAGCGCGATGATCCACGAAAGGACCAGCAAAAGCAGAATGCGGAAGATGAGCGCCAGCGCCAGTCCGAGTTGACGGGCACGATTGGCTTCCATCGGCGGCAGCCGCGAAACCAGCACCGAGATAAACACGATGTTGTCGATGCCAAGCACGATTTCCATGAGGGTCAGCGTGCCGAACGCGATCCAGGCGTTCGGGTCGGAAAGCAGCTCAAGCATTGCGGGCTCCATGGAAGTCAACAGTTCACCCTATCTAGGGCGGAGTGCTTGAGCTGAAAAGCCTTGTTGATCCGGATTCGGAAAAGCACGCCCAGCCAGTGTGTGGCAATTGTACTCGCTCCGACGCTGGCCCGTTTGGAAGCCTGGTGCTAATCTCACATCCTTCACAGGCGAGCCGGAACATGGACACTCTTTTTAACCCCTCCGCCGTTGCCAGCGCCTTGCCCGCTCACCCTGCCGCGCCCTCGCGGCCAGAAGAACTCGGAACGTGAGCATGCGTCGCGCCGAAGCCGTTGTTGTAGGGGGTGGCCTTGCCGGCATGGCGGCGGCCTTTGCGCTCAGCAGTGCCGGCGTTCAAACCATTCACGTTGCACCTGCAGCGCCCCCCGACCGGCGCACCTCGGCGCTGATGATGCCAGCCGTCGATTATCTCACCGGTGCCGGCCTGATTGATGATCCCGCAAGCATCGGTCACAAACTTGCGGGCATCCGCATAATCGACAGCACGGAGCGACTGCTCCGCGCGCCCGAAACCTTGTTCCGAGCCAGTGAGATCGGCCTTGAGGCATTTGGCTGGAACTTCCCCAACGTTGCGCTGATGGAGAGTTTCACCGCTCTCAAAGCCAGTCCGGCAACGCTGACCACAGTTGAGACCACCCTCACCGCCTTGGATCGAACGGCCGACGGCACGCGCCTGACCCTTGGGAATGGCGAGGTGATCCTGGCCGACCTGGTTGTTGGAGCGGATGGCAAGAAGTCACTGGTCCGCGAAACCGCCAACTTTCGCGCCCGGGAGAATGGCTTCACTCAGGCCGCGCTGGTGTGTGATCTTCTGCTTGGCCGCCCCCTCGGGGATACGTCGGTGGAGTTTCATCACGCGCAGGGGCCGTTCACGCTAGTGCCGGCAGGCGGCAACCGCGCCAATCTGGTATGGATCGACGATCGTCGCGTGCTCAAGGACGCGCAACGCGCCGGCAAGGAACACCTTGCGGCGCTGTTTTATCAAAAGTCACAGCACTTGTTTGGCACGGTCGAACTCGCAACGCCCACGCACATGTTCATGCTGAGCACTCTAACCGTAGCCACGGCCGGGCTCGATGGCGTGGTGCTTGTGGGTGAAGCGGCCCACGCCTTTCCCCCGATCGGGGCGCAGGGTCTTAACCTCACCTTGCGCGACGTGGCGGATCTTGCGGCGACGCTGGCCGAAGTCGATCGTACGGAGCCGCGATGGGCGGAGGCGGTCAGCCGCGACTATGCCAGGCGGCGCAGCGGGGATCTTGGGCGCACGGGCGCCATGGTGGATGCGCTGTTTCGTTCGCTGCTCATCGATATGGTGCCTGTGCAGGCAGCGCGCGCCGCAGGGCTTTGGGCGCTCAAACTTTCGCCGCAGCTTCGCCGGCAGGCTTTCCAGTTCGGCATGGGACAGCGCTAGCCTCGGTGGGGGTAGGGCAGCCGAACCATTCAGGATTTCTCGGCGTCGGAACGACCGCCAAAGCGGCAAACCCGCTGAAACGAAAAAGGAGCGTGTCGCCACGCCCCTTTTTAACTTCGTCTGGTAACCGGCTTACGGTGCCGGGGTTGCTGCGGCGGCGGGTGCCGCGCCATCAGCCGGGGCGCCCGTATCGAGCTGGCGGCGCAGTTGCTCGGCGCGATCCTGGAGCACCTGCTCCAACGCGTTCTCGCCCGTTGTTTCGCGGCGGAACTCGTCAAAGGTCAGCGCTGCCTCGCCGTCATAGATCGACGTGAAGCCGGCAAGATTGATCTCGATCGTGAGATCCTTGTTCTGCCGGTTCTTGGCTGTGAGCTTCAGCTTTCCGCCCTTTTTCAGCGAGCTGACATAGGCCTCGTTGATCACCAGCTGGGTGGCGCAGGACTGCGGGTCACACAGCATGAACGGCACGCGTACCGGCTTGTCGCCGTCGATCTGCCAGGTCAGCCCAAATGGCAGCAGCACTCCCAGCGGAACGGCCGCAACGGCGAGCAGCCGCGACTCCTGGCCCGGGTCGTCGCGCAGGAGGAACGAGCCAAGGAACTGCCCGTTGGCCAGCACGACCTGCCGCATGATGCAGGCCTTCTTGCCGTCCTCCAGCGGGTCGCACACTTTCAGCCAGTTTTGCTGCGGCGTTTGGGCCGCAGCCGAAGTGTCGGTGGTTCCGGCAACAGGTGCCGCCCCCGTGCTGTTGGCTGGTGCCGCCTCAGTGCTGTTGGCAGGCGCTGCCGTGGTGTTAGCAGGCGCCGCCGCGTTCGCCGGTGCAGTTGTGGCGTTCGCGGGTGCAGCGTCCTGGGCAAATGCCGCGGCCGGCGGCAGCATCAGCGCAGCAACGGCAAAACCCGCGACGAAGATCTTCTTGAGGGTCATTGACAGTCCTTGGGATCGTGGGCGGCACGGCGCCTTTTGTAGGGGCACTTTCAATGTGGAAATTCGGGCAACAACATGACCGGGGCGGGCGCCCCACGATAATGCCTCC
>Ga0210040_10006965_pt1 | contig 13863 bp, 7 predicted proteins | sample CryGeyCG12114_NA_FD_185462 | JGI IMG/M metagenome (GOLD analysis project Ga0210040, IMG submission 185462) | Groundwater microbial communities from aquifer - Crystal Geyser CG19_WC_8/21/14_NA (SPAdes) (version 2) | ecosystem: Environmental > Aquatic > Deep subsurface > Groundwater | place: USA... | reverse complement strand
AACAGCATTTATAGCAGGTAAAACAGAAATATTTCCATACTTTTCAAATTGTTGCCTGTTAATTACCCCGACTGCCCCTGCCGTTTCATTTAATCTGCGGTTTTGTTCGTATCCTCTTACTACTACATCCTGTAATTTTTTTACAGACAAAGTATCTTTATCTGTTTGCGCAAATACTGTAACTGATAAAAAGAAAACGGTTAAAAAACAAAGTAGGTTTTTTCTCATAAATTTAAATATAAATTGAAGCAATAATTGTACATTTTTTAGAGATATTGCAATTATTGTTCATAAACAGTCCCTTTCTTGTAAAACATCTTTTGGGGGGTATGAATAGGGATAGGCACAAAACTAACAAAGTTTGTATGAATATGTAAAATGGAAACAGTATATGAAATACCCATTTTAAGTGCTCTTACCACTTGTTAAAAAGTAATATTTGTTTGAAATGAATAGTATGAAACATCGTAAAGTTGTATTATAAAAAAGCATCAAACAGTGTTAAGAAGAATTTATTTTTCTTTTTTTATAAATATCTAATGTAAAATCATTTATCATAACAGAATAATGATAAATTGCCCCTGAAGATTTACATAACTTTCTTCAATACTTTATTTTAAGATTTTTACAACTACAAGAATCAAAGGAAAGCTTCCATGAAAAGATTAAAACCCGCTGTAAATGAACTGTTTACTGCAAAATGGTATTTGATAGTACCAATGATTTTTACAATTTTATTTGTTTTATCCTGCAGTAAGAGATCGGGCAGACCACATGTATTGGTTTTTAGTAAAACAAGCGGGTGGCATCATACATCTATACCCAATGGAATTGCTGCTATTCAAAAGTTAGGGCAGGAAAACGGCTTTGATGTTGACAGCACTACTAATGCCTCGTACTTTAACGATGACTCTCTTAAAAATTATTCTGCTGTTATATTTCTGAGCACTACCGAAGATGTTTTAGATTCATACCAGGAGGTAGCATTTGAGCGGTACATTCAGGCTGGTGGTGGTTATGTAGGGGTGCATGCTGCTGCTGATACCGAGTATGACTGGGGTTGGTACGACAGGCTTGTGGGCGCTAATTTTTACGATCATCCCGGCATTAATGATACGTTTCACAACGTACAGGAAGGTATCATTAATGTAGTAGACACAAATAATATTGCTACCAAACATCTTCCGAGACAATGGAAGCGAACAGATGAATTTTATAGTTTTAAAAAATTACCTGCCGATGTACACGTTTTAATGACAATAGATGAAAACAGCTACAAGGGCGGAAAGAAAATGGGCAATCACCCTATGGCATGGTATCATGATTATGACGGAGGACGTGCTTTTTATACCGAGCTTGGTCACACAGAAGAGTCATATACCGATCCGGTGTATTTAAAGCATTTGTTGGGAGGTATTCAATATGCAATTGGAAATAATGATAAGCTGGATTATTCAAAAGCCAAAAGCCAGCCTATACCAGAGGAAAACAGGTTTGTAAAAACAGTACTTCATGAAGGCACTTTTGTCGAACCAACAGAAATGGCTATTCTGCCAAACCTTGATATTCTTGTAGCACAAAGAAGAGGTGAAATAATGCTTTATAACGACAAAACAAAAGCGTTAAAACAGGCAGGATATTTAAACGTATATTATAAAACGCTTCATACACCGGGCGTTAATGCCGAAGAAGGTGTTCTTGGTATCACCACTGACCCTGATTTTAAAAACAATAACTTTATATATGTTTATTATAGCCCTGTAGATACTTCTGTAAACAGGTTGTCTCGTTTTACTTTTAGAAATGATACTATTGACAATAATTCAGAAAAAATAATTTTGCAGGTAGCTTCACAACGTGAAATTTGTTGTCATACAGGCGGCTCTCTTTCATTTGGCCCGGATAATAACTTATTTCTTTCTACTGGCGATAACTCTACTCCGTTTGATGAACCAAAACAAACATTTGTAAGCCACTCTTTTGCTCCTCTGAATGATGCGCTTGGTCACCTTCAATATGATGCAAGAAGGTCGGCAGGGAATACAAATGATCTTCGTGGTAAGATATTGCGTATAAAAATAAAACCAGACGGTACTTACGAAATTCCTGAGGGTAATTTGTTTCCGAAAAATGAAGCCAAAGCAAGGCCAGAGATTTATGTGATGGGAGACCGTAATCCTTACCGTATATCTATAGATAAAAAAACTGGTTTTTTGTATTGGGGAGAAGTTGGTCCTGACGCCGCTGCCGATAGTTTTGCTACCCGCGGACCACGTGGATATGATGAGGTAAACCAGGCAAGAAAAGCGGGTTTTTTTGGATGGCCATTATTTGTAGGAAATAATTTTCCTTACCGTGCCTATGATTATACCACAGGCAAAAGTGGTGAAGCTTTTGATCCCTTAAAGCCAGTAAATAATTCAAGAAACAATACAGGTTTAACAAATTTACCTCCTGCACAGCCTGCTTTTATCTGGTATCCTTACGGAGCGTCAAAAGATTTTCCTGAAGTGGGAACAGGCGGTCGTAATGCAATGGCCGGCCCTGTTTACTACACAGAAAGCTTTCCAAAAGATACCCGTTACCCTGACTATTTTAATGGCAAATTATTTATTTATGATTGGATCCGGGATTATATAAAAATTGTTACCATGCTGCCAAACGGAGACTTTGATAAAATGGATCCTTTTATGGCGCATACCAAATTTGATGCTATCATAGATATGGAAACCGGCCCTGATGGTAAAGTTTATATTTTAGAGTATGGTAAAGGATGGTTTACAGAAAACCCGGATGCAGGTTTATCAAGAATAGATTATATATCAGGTAATCGTCCGCCTGCCGTAGATAGTTTGGTGGTAGATAAGTTAAGCGGCTCCCTGCCTCTTTCCATTTCTGCTAAAGTTTCCGCAAAAGACCCTGAAAACAATTCACTGTCGTATGTATGGACAGTTGGAAATAAAACACAGGAAACGAAAGAGCCTTCTCTCAACTATACTATTAAAGAACCCGGAGAATACCCGGTAAGTGTAGTAGTAAGGGATGACGAAAAAGCATCTTCAACAAGTAGCGTAGTAACAGTTTATGCCGGAAACGAACAACCGCAGGTAAACATTAACCTGGAAGGTAACCAAAGTTTTTATTTTCCTGGTCAACCCGTTAAGTACCGGATAGATGTGACTGATAAGGGCGATAGCGTGGATATGAAAAATTTATTTGTAGGAAGTGACTATGTGCAGGGTAATGAAGATTTGGCAGCTGAAGGCCATCAGTTTGTTCCTGATGAAATTATTGGTAAAAATCTGACAATGAGTTTAGATTGTAAATCTTGTCATAAAGAGCAGGAAAAAGTAATTGGCCCAGCTTATGTAATGGTTGCCCAAAAATACCGCAAAGACCCAAAGGCAAGTGATTATCTTATGCAAAAAATTCAGAAAGGTGGTAGCGGTGTATGGGGAGAAGTTGCAATGCCTGCTCATCCAAATCTTAAAGGAGGTGACTTAAAGCAAATAGTACAATATATTTTATCATTAGGAACAGTTGCAAAAAATAAATCCCTGGCGCCGACAGGAACAATTTCACCTAATCCACCTGTTGAACAAAAACAAAACACTGCATTTATACTTACAGCTTCTTATACCGATGTTGGTGGAGCAGGTGTAAAGCCACTGACAGGCTCTCAGAGAATTCTTCTCAGAAACAGCAATATTGATGCTGGAGATGTACAAACAGTCGCAGGTTTTACTATGAAAGATTCATCAGGCAGTAAATATTTGGTTTGTCCGGGTAATGTGGGTTCATTTAAAGTTGAACATGTTGATCTTACAAGCATAAAAAGCATTGTGTTATCAGGCTTTGGTTACGGACAAGCTGCTAACTACCAGGTAGAAATAAGAACAGGTGCTGCAGGTGGAAACCTTGTCGGACAAGGCACTGTTTCTTTCGATGCAAATAAACAAGGCGTCTCTTCATCTATCCCCGTTAATACAACTGCTGGCCAAAAATTTTATGATGTGTTTATAATTTTAAAACCAGAGGGAAAAATAAATTCAGCACCTTTAATAAAAACGATCAAATTTAATGGATAACTGTAAAAGCTCGTAAATTTTGGTCATATTAATAGTGAAGCCTCTGAAAAGTCAGGGGCTTCACTATTAATAAACTATAATTACAGCAATAGAGGAAAGAACCATTTTAAAAATTTTTACCACACAAAAGTTTGTGGGAAAATGATCCTTTGTTCACTGAAGAGTCTTCTGTTGAGACACATCGTTCAACCCGGGTTAATTTTACTTTCTTACTTTACAAATATTTATTATAACAGTCATAAAGGTTCCAAGACTTAAGATGACAAATAAAAGCAGCCATTTATCCTCGTAATAAAATGTTACATCATGTTGCCCTTTATCAACAGGTACAGACATAAAGGTGATAAAAGATTTGTTTACAGGAGTTGAACGTCCGTCTACTTTCACCTTCCAAAACTTATAATAATTCTGAAGCAGTACGAGCGAGTCTTTTCGTAATGCATTAACTGTGATACCAATTGATTGTGGCGTAAAAGAATTAACCGTTATAATTCTATCCGAAGATGGAGCCTGATACGGATAATTATTAATATCTTTTTTAAAAAAAACATAAGGTAAATTATTGATAGTATCACGTTGGCTGCTGTTAAAATACGTTTCAGTATTTGAAAAATAAGATGGATAATCTGTAAGTTTGGTAATACCAATTTTTTTATTGTAAAAAGATGCGTTTCCTACAAGACCGGCTTTTTCTACAGAAAAAGTATCAATGTTTTTTAAAGCAATTTGTGGCGGAATCGTTATTCCTTTTTTTTCTGTATTATAAACTTTTTGAATTTCTGATAAAGTTACCTTTCCGACTCCTGTAAACGGCAGATAAATAATACTGTTAATAATTAGCTCAGCTATTATAATCCAGGTTATTCTCTTTGTATCGGTTTTTGCCCAAAGCAAGATTACAATAACAAAAGATTGAATAATTGAACTTATCAGAAGAACGTTATAAAAAGTCAGGTTATTAATAAAAGTTTTTATAGCTGTTACAGGGGCTGTTATATTAACTATAAATAAATCGGATAAGCTGCTATAACTTTTAAATAAGGCGAAGCAAAATAATGATAAGCTAATCAGCAGTAGTATTTTAATGAGATTTCTATATCGAAGGTAAAGGCTGGGTTTAGTAATATTTATCTCATTTAATCCAAAGCCAGCAACAACACAGAAGCAAAGAATACTAAAAATTCTATATTCACCATTTGTTCTTATATATGAAAGCAATGGAAGGTACGAATATAGTATACCTTTTATATAACCTCCGCTGCTTAGGACTAACATAACCAGAGCACATATAAAAAAAGACCGTACTAAATAGTGCTTATTTTTCAACTGGCAAATAACAAATGCAAAACCTGTTAGAGAAAAAAATACATTTCTCATAGACAAGTCATCAGTTGTAAATGAAGCATCTTTTACAGTGGCAAAAGGATAGAGAAAAGATAAGTATGAACCGGGTGAAAAGCCATACGCTGTCTCATTTAATTGATTTAATGCCGCACCTCTTCCATATTGATTGATAATACTCAGGTAACTATATATAGGTGGTGAAAAAAGCAGGATAAGTATGAAAATTGATAAGAATTGATGCTTCAGCAATAGTCTCTGGTTAGTTGATGCTGCCTTATTTAAAAAGAATATTAAAATATTTAGTGTTAGTAAAAAATAAATGGCTCCAACAGCAATAGCAGGATGGCCCCCAGCAAAAACCATGTACATAGCCAGGGATAAAAGAAAAGTTTTTTTATAATCAGGCTTTTGAAACAAAGCAAGAAATTGCTGTAGCAGCAATGGAAGAAAAGCAGCGGATGTTATAAAATTAATATGCTGTAGTTCTCCCAAAAAAAATCCTGAACACATGTACATAGCAGCAACGGCAATCGCGATAATGGAAGGAAAATTAAGGTATGTACTTAACCTGTACATAGTAATGCCAGCAATATATATGTATAATAAAACTTCGGTAGTAAGGGTATATGCATTATAGCCGGTAACAGCACCAAAAAACCAGGTAATGGGATTCCAAAATGCAAAGCCAGGATCGGCATAAATTGGAAAACCAAAGTTGAGATATGGGTTCCATAAAGGGAGAAATCCTGAATGAATTGCTTCTGTAAAAAAAAATTTATTTGGAAAATTATCGCTGAAAGCATCATTTTTCATTCCGAAATAAAAAGTGCTTACAGGCAGAAATGCTGTCAAAAGTATAACCAGCAGAAACAAATATGGTTTTAGTTTAGCTGGTTGTAACGTCATAAATTATTAAAAATCCTTTTAGTTATATCTTAAGGAAGATCAACATAGAATGAATATAAGCAAAGAAAAGTTACCTAAATCTAAATATGAATAAAAGCCTTACAGCAAATAGTTTTATGAATATTCCGGATCAAAATTCCTGTTTTTTTCTAAATCCAATAAAACTTTAAACCGCAGTAAAAAAACATCTTTTAATGCAGCGATACTATATCATCTTTTTATTTCACTATAATATCTTAGCCCTTTGATATAATATTCCCATACAATAGATTTCTTTAGTACAAAAGGGATAGAAAGTAAAGATTTTTTTTTAAACGGAAGTTTATTTTTTTCAGTAAAAATCCATTTAAAAAAATCTCTGTATGCTTTAAAAACTGCTCCAAAGTTTTTGCTGTCTTTTTGTACTAAAAACCGTAATGAAGCAATTGTATCTAAAACAATTCTTACCGGCAGCAGCCAGATAAGAACGTACCAGGGAGAATTGCGAAAACACATTATGATGTTGTTTCTGAAATTAAGATATGTTTTTTGAGGAGACTGGTAAGCCAATGTGCCGCCACCTAAATGATATATGTAAGCCGTAGGGCAAAACATGATCCGATATCCTTCAGCTATCAGCCGCCAGCACATATCTATTTCTTCAGAATGCATAAAGAAAAACTCATACATACCATTTATCTTCCGGTAAGCATCTTTTCTTATCATGCAACAGGCGCCGCTTGCCCAAAAAATTTCTGCAGCAGTGCTATACTGATTAAAGTCTTCTTCTGATGAGTCGAAAATTCTTCCCCGGCAAAAGGGATAACCTAAAAAATCAATCATTCCGCCTGCTGCGCCACCATGTTCCAGCATTTTAGGATGTAGCAGTGAAAGCAGTTTTGGCTGACAAATGGCAATCTTTGTGTCTGTTTCCATCATCTCGACTAATTCTTCTATAAACCCAGGAGGCACTTCAACATCTGAATTAAGCATCAGATAATAATCTTCATGCATCTGCCCAAATCCCCTGTTGTATCCGCCTGCAAAACCATGATTTTTATTTAAGGCAATAATTTGCACTTCAGGATGAGATGTACGGATAAAAGATAACGAATCATCACTGCTGTTGTTGTCTATAACATAAACTGTAAAATTATGATAAGTAAGATTTTTAAGCTGTGGCAGTAATGATTGTAAAAATTTTTTGCCGTTCCAGTTTAAGATACCTATGCCAACAGAAGGAGCACATTTGTTCATATTATTTTGGTAAGGCTAACATTCTGTTTACATATTTTCCGATCATATCAAACTCTATATTAACGGTGCTTCCTTCTTTTACCTGTTGTATATTAGTATGCATGTATGTGTAAGGAATAATGGCCACAGAAAATGAATTCATATCTACATTAAAAACCGTAAGACTTATGCCATTTAAACTTATTGACCCTTTTTCAATTACAAGCGCTACAAATGATGGCGGAAACTGAAAGCGAAATTCCCAGCTTCCGTCAAGGTCTTTTTTTTCGGTGCAAAGTGCAGTAGTATCAACATGGCCCTGTACCATATGTCCGTCAATACGACCATTCATGGTCATACATCGTTCCAGGTTTACCAGGGTTCCTTTTTGCCAGTTAGATAGATTGGTTTTTTTTAAGGTTTCTTCTACCGCTGTAACCTGGTGGCGGCCTTCACTTACTTCTTCCACTGTCAGACAAACGCCATTGTGCGAAATGCTTTGATCTATTTTCAATTCATCTGATATAGGAGATGATATGTTGAAAGTAGTGTTACTTCCTTGTCTTTCGATAGAATGTACAATTCCAAATGCTTCTATGATTCCTGTAAACATGTATGCAAATTAATGCTCTTTTTAAATTTTTGATAGTTTTTTGGAAATTTCAACACTTGCCTTATCTTTGCTATCCAAAAATTAATCAAAGGAGATATATTATGTTGATTATAGATTCAAAAGATTGCGAAAATATAGACAAAGCCCTTAAAAAGTATAAAAAGAAATTTGAGAAATCAAAGGTGTTATTGCAATTACGTGCACGCCAATCTTTCATGAAACCTTCTGTTGAACGCAGAACTGAAGTTTTAAAAGCTGTTTACCGTCAAAAGATGGCAAATGGTGATTTTGAAGATTAATCTCAGTCTTTTATTAACATATTAAACTGATAGGATAAAGTATATTAGCTTTATCCTATCAGTTTTTTTATGCTTACAAACAATTATCCGCAACTGCAGTTATTTATACAATATCTTCAGTTTGAAAAACGCTACTCTCAGCATACCATTATATCGTATCGCACTGATCTTGAGCAATTTTTTGCTTTTCTCATTAGTCAGTACGATGGTCCGCCGCTTGCTGCTATCTCCGCCGGCTTTATACGATCATGGCTTGCAGAAATGAGAAATGAGGAAATCACCCCCAAAAGCCTCAATCGAAAGATATCTTCCCTGAAATCTTTTTTTAAGTACATGATGAAACTGGAAGAAGTAAAGCAAAGCCCTATCACTACGATTGTGGCTCCAAAAGTAGGTAAACGTTTGCCATCTTTTGTTGCCCAAAACGATATGGAAACGCTGCAACAGTATGTGGTATTTCCTGATAGCTGGAAAGGTCTTACAGATAAATTGCTGCTGGATTTATTTTATGCCACAGGAATGCGTTTAAGTGAACTTATCAACCTGAAAAATAGCCAGGTGGATGCTGCAAACTGCCAGATAAAAGTAATTGGTAAAGGAAATAAAGAAAGAATTATTCCCGTTTCAAAAGATTTTATGGATCGGTTAACTAATTATGTTAATAAAAAAAAGGAAATAGCAGGTGAAAAGATTTATCCCAATTTCTTTATAAATGAGAAAGGGAAGCCATTGTATCCAAAATATGTGTATAATATTGTAAAGGCTAATCTCTCGCACGTAACTACTTTAAAAAAGAAAAGTCCGCATGTGTTAAGGCACACGTTTGCAACACACTTAACCAATAATGGAGCCGACCTGAATGCTGTAAAAGAATTACTAGGTCACAGCAGTCTTGCAGCTACACAAATTTATACGCATAATACAATTGATAAATTAAAAGACATCTACAAAAAAGCGCATCCAAAAGCGTAGTTTCACTTCCTCTGCACTTTTTTAGGAAAATGCTTTTTTATTGCAATAAAAGCTATAAAAATAAGTTTTGTACGTTTAAAACGTAACGTAATAGCTTTTAAAAATGAGAATTACTATTGCAAAGCCTTTAATTCTATTAATATTAATTCTTAATACTTCTTTTTTATCTGCACAACTAAATGCTGATTTTGATCCTGATAAAAATGGTGGATGTTCGCCGCTGACTGTCTCTTTTAAAAATGCTACAACAGGCGCTTCTGCATCTGCAATTTACAAATGGGATTTAGGAAACAATAACACTTCAACTCTCACTAATCCCGGAGCGACTTATCGCGAAGAAAAAAACTACACCATTACTTTAACAGTAACAGACGGCGGAAAAACATCAACCCAAACAAAACAGATAACAGTATATAAAAAACCTGTTGTTGATTTTTCTGCATCTAAGACAAAAGGATGTTCACCACTTTCAGTTGATTTTACAGACAAGTCAACAGCAGGTAACGGAGCGATAGCAAGTTATTTTTGGGATTTTGGAGACGGCAATACTGAACAAACAGAAGGCAAGCAATATTCACATACATATAACTTTGCTCAAAAAGCTGCGGTAAGTTTAACTGTAACTAATAGTTATGGCTGTTTCAATACTTTACAAAAAAATAATCTGATAGAAGTTTTTCCTGGAATAAAACCATCCTTTACTGCAGATAAAACCGTTCTATGTAAAATTACCGATGCGGTCAAATTTACCAATACCAGTACAGGTCCTTCAGATATCACTTACTTGTGGGATTTTGGTGATGGTAAAACTTCTGCTGAAAAAAATCCGTCATATGTATATAACAAAAAAGGAGTTTTTACAGTAAAACTTACAGTAAACAGTGCATCAGGATGCTCAGACAGCTATACAGAAACAGATTATATTAATGTAGCCAACTTCAATACTGATTTTAGTGTGCCCTCACTTATTTGCCAAAATACAAATACTACTTTTACGAGTACGGGTACTCAGACCAATAACAGTTATTGGGAGTTTGATAATAATAGATTTTCCTCTTATAGCAATTCTATAGATTATAATTTTGCTGCTGCAGGTAGCTATATCGTTAAACTTACCAATATCTATGGAACCTGCCAGGAAAGTGTTTCTAAAAATATTACTGTTAAAAGTTCCCCGGTTTTAAATGGTTTTATTGCAACGCTCAGTCAGGCTTGCGGAGCTCCGGTTACCATAAATTTTAAAGATACTGCCAAAACATCCGTTAAATGGTTATGGAATTTTGATTATCCGTACGGACAAAACACTTCCACCGTAAAAGAGCCATCTTATACTTATAATACAGAAGGTTATTATACTACAGGTCTTACTGCAACCAACGCTGAGGGATGCAGTGCCACTGCTATGCAAACATTCAATATTTCCAAGCCAAACATTTCGATAAGTGTAGTTAGCTCTAACGGCTCTAATTATTTATCAGGTTGTACCGGGCTTACAATAAAATTTGCTGCAACACCTGCTGAAGAAATATCGGGATATAAATGGGATTTTGGAGATGGTACAACATCTGCGGCAGCACAGCCTGCACACACTTTTAATAAAGAGGGAACATTCACAGTAAAACTTAATTATACTACTGCCAGCGGTTGCAAAGGTGAAACAACATATTATAATCCCGTAACTGTTTCCCAAAAACCTGATTTTGATTATGCAAGCCTTCAGGGGACTACTATTTGTGCCAATACACCGGTAACCTTTTCTGTAACCTTGAAAAATAATAGTGTTGTCAACAATTGGTATTGGATATTTGGTGATAATAACTATTCCTCCGATTATAGCAGTTCCTCTCCCACTCATCTATATACAAATGACACAACTTATACAATTTCTCTAATTGCAGCCAATGGTGGTTGTACTGATACTGTTACAAAACAAAATTACTTGAAAATTCTGCCTCCTTTTCCTAAAATTGTAAGTGCAACAAATACCTGTGAAGGAACAAGAGGCACGGTAACATTTTTACATGAAACAGAAAAAGCGATAAGCGGAACGTGGAATTTTGGAGATGGCACTACTGCTCCGCTGCAGCCTGGTCAATCAACAATAAATCATACTTATAAAAAAACCGGTAGTTATAAAGTCTCCTTAACGGCAGTGAATGGACAATGTTCGGTAACTGATACAATTAATACAAATGTATTGCTGAAGCAAAAGCCCTTGCTTACTTCAAACCAACCAGTAATTTGCGGCAGTGACAAGAATGATATAAAGATTTCAAATCTTGAAAAGAATCCTGTTCCTTACTATTATAACAATACGTATCAAATTACCTACTTACAGTATGGAGATGGAACAAATTATAACGGTACAGCCTTTTCATACGACTATTCCTGGGATACCGTTTTTAATGGCTCTGTACAAAACCTGGAAAGTGGAAAAAAAGATTTACGCGCAATTTTAACTTCCGGCTATTTTGGTTGTAATGATACCAGCAATATTATACCTCTTAAGATAAAAGGTCCTAACGCTAATTTTAGCATTACAACAAATAATGTTTGCTATAAATTCCCAATTGTATTTACGGACAGTTCAAAAGGAAACAATAATGTTGCAATAAAATCGTGGGAGTGGAATTACGGGGATGGAACAACAAAGACTTTTAATACTAACAATTCGACTAATTATATTTACAGTAATCCCGGTTCCTACTATGTTACTCTAAAAGTAACAGATGCCGACGGTTGTTCGGCAATTACCGATAATTATACCAAAACTGCCGAGGTGAAGGGACCTAAGGCAGATTTCAGTTATTATCCATCCAGTGTTTCACCCAATACTACTGTTTCTTTTTATAATAATTCCAATACTTACAATAGTTATAATTCGCAGTTCACGTGGCTTTTACCAAATGGCACCACTTCTTTAGACTATTATCCCTCTTATACCTTTACTGAAGCAGGGGCAAATACAGTGAAATTATTTGCTCACGATGCTACAACAGGTTGTACGGACACAGCTATTCAAATTATTAATGTAAAAAATGTAAATGCAGCCTTTACTTATACCTCGTCTTACATAAACAACAACAGTTGCCCGCCTGTAGTAGTTAAGTTTACAAACACATCCTTAAATTCTACCAGTGTTTCCTGGGACTTCGGAGATGGAAGCAGAGCAGATAACCAGAATTATCCAAGTCACACTTATTACAACCCTGGAGTATATATGGTTACCATATGTAACAGGAATAGATGGTTTGACAGACTCAACGACAGATTCGATAACTATAAAAGGTCCCTATGCAAGATTACATGCAGATATATTGTCAGGATGTATATCACAAACAGTAACACTAAATGCAGAAGTGAAAAATGCTGTTTCTTATACCTGGGATTTTGGTGATGGCAGCTTGAAAGATACAAAAGATACTTTTGCTGTTCATGAATATGAAAGTCCCGGCATTTATATTCCAGCTTTAATTCTTAAAGACGAGACAGGCTGTTCGGGTACTTCAGAGTTAAATAATAAAATTGTTATTGACACTTTACGTATAAAAATCAGTAAAAACCTTCAAATAATTTGTGACTCATCCCTTGCATTTTTCAATCCTGAAATTTATAGTCTTGCGGAAGAGCAGATGCAAAAGAATTTGCAGTACAAATGGGACTTTAATACGGGTAATCCAAAAGACACTTCAAACCTAAAATCACCTTATTTTTTATACAACAACGCAGGTAAATACGCAGTTAAATTAAAAGTTTCCTCACCTTATGGATGTGAAAAAGAAACAACTGATACAATACAGGTTTTGCCAAGAGCCAGGGGAAAAATTCAGTCACCTCCAGAGATTTGCCAGGGAATGACAGCACAATTTTCGGGAACCGCAGATATAAATAACAACGTTAGCTGGATTTGGACATTCAACAATGGTAACACTTCAAATGCTCAAAATCCTCCTGCACAGTTGTATAATGATGCAGGTAATTTTAAAGTTATGTTGGTAGTTAATAATGCCGGTTGTTATGATACAGTAACTAATAATATTCTTGTTCATCCAAAGCCTGATATCAATTTAACTCCTGAAAAATCAACTGTTTGCTTTGGAAAATCTATACAATTAAATGCAGGAGGAGGAGATACCTATTCGTGGAGAGCAGACGAAGGTTTAAGTAATTATGCTGTTGCACAACCGATAGCAACACCGAGAAAGAATACCACTTACAAAGTTGAGGTTACCAATAGTTTTGGATGCAAAAATGTTGACTCTGCTATAATCGAAGTAGCTGCACCATTCAAAGTGCAGGTACCTGCAGAATCTTTTATTTGCCAGGGAAAAAAGTTGCAGTTATCTGCAAGCGGAGCTTTTTCTTACAAGTGGATAAATAATACAACAGGAATAAGTAATACTTCAATTCCGAATCCTGTTGTTGC
>Ga0210040_10006964_pt1 | contig 13863 bp, 14 predicted proteins | sample CryGeyCG12114_NA_FD_185462 | JGI IMG/M metagenome (GOLD analysis project Ga0210040, IMG submission 185462) | Groundwater microbial communities from aquifer - Crystal Geyser CG19_WC_8/21/14_NA (SPAdes) (version 2) | ecosystem: Environmental > Aquatic > Deep subsurface > Groundwater | place: USA... | reverse complement strand
AGCCCGAGGTCGGTGCGCGGCGGGTCGAGGGGGAAGGTGATCTCGCGGACGTCGCCGCCGTGGACCCCCGACTCGTGTCGGTTGTCGTCGAACGTGCCCTGCCGCAGCCGCTCCTGCCGCAGCCGCAGCAGGTCCACGTCGGCGACCGAGCGGCGCGGGCCGTCGGGGAACCGCTCGGTCTCGGCGAGCAGGTGACCGAGCTCGTAGACCATGGTCTGCCCGTCCCAGGACAGGTCCGTGCTGGACTCGCCCTGGCCGGCCGCGGCGTACAGGTAGGCCGACAGGCAGCGCGCCGACCCCGACCGCACCAGCAGCCGGCGGTCCTCGGCGCGGGCCACGGTGATCGGACTGCCGGAGAGGTTGGCGACGACCGTCGCGCCGGCGAGCGCGAGGGTCGCGCTGGGCGGCAGCGGCACCCACATGTCCTCGCAGACCTCCACCGCGAGCACCAGGCTGCGCACGTCGGAGGCCGTGAACAGCAGGTCGGGACCGAAGGGGACGGTGCCACCGAGCAGGTCGATGTGCGCGCCGCGCTGGTCCGCGCCCGACGCGAAGTGGCGGGCCTCGTAGAACTCGCGGTAGGTGGGGATCATGCTCTTGGGCACCACCCCGAGGACGCGGCCGCGGTGCACGACGACCGCGCAGTTGTAGAGCCGCAGGCCCTTGCGCAGCGGTGCCCCGACCACGACCACCGGCAGCAGGTCCGTGGTCGCCTCGACGAGGTCGGCCAGCGCCTTCTCGACGGTGTCGAGCAGCGCTTCTTGCAAGAACAGGTCCTCGACGGCGTAGCCGGTCAGGCACAGCTCGGGGAACACCGCGACCGCGACCCCCTGCTCGTGGCAGGCGCGGGCCTCGGCGAGGACCGAGGCGACGTTGGCGTGCGGGTCGGCGATCGTGACGGGGACCGTGCACGCGGCCACCCTCGCGAAGCCCTGGTCGTACACCGAGTCGAAGTCCACGCGGCTGAGTCTGCCAAACCGGCGCCGGACCCGCCGAGTCGGCGCGTCCGGCGGTCCGGGCCCGCGCCGGGTCGGCGCGTGTGGCGACCGACACAGCGCCGGCCGCCGCCGACGGCACTAGCCTCGAGGTCCCGGTCCCGAGCCAGACAACGAGGTCGACATGAGCGAGACCACCGCGCCGTACGGTTCCGGCGCCGTGCCGACCGGCTCCGCGCGCAAGCGGGTCCGCACCCACCACCTGCGCGAGCGCAAGGAGCGCGGCGAGCGGTGGGCGATGCTGACGGCGTACGACATGTACACCGCGCAGGTCTTCGACGAGGCCGGCATCCCGGTGCTGCTGGTGGGCGACTCGGCGTCGAACAACGTCCTCGGCAACGAGACCTCGCTGCCGGTGACCGTCGACGAGCTGCTCCCGCTGGTGCGCGCGGTGACCCGCTCGGTGCGCAGCTCGCTGGTCGTCGCCGACCTGCCGTTCGGCTCCTACCAGGCCTCGCCGGAGCAGGCGTTCCACACCGCCGTCCGGTTCATGAAGGAGGCCGGAGCGCACGCGGTGAAGCTCGAGGGCGGTGCGGAGATGGCGCCGCAGGTGCGGCTGCTCACCTCCTCGGGCATCCCGGTGATGGCGCACATCGGGTTCACGCCGCAGTCCGAGCACACCCTGGGCGGCTACCGGGTGCAGGGCCGCGGCGAGACCGCCGGCCGGCTCCTCGCCGACGCCACCGCACTGGAGGAGGCCGGCGCCTTCGCCTGCGTGATGGAGATGGTGCCCGGTGACGTGGCGGCCGAGATCACCAGGACGCTGGCGATCCCGACGGTCGGCATCGGCGCCGGGGTCGGGTGCGACGCGCAAGTGCTGGTCTGGCAGGACATGGCCGGCCTGCGGACCGGGCGGATGCCCCGGTTCGTCAAGCAGTACGCCGACGTGCGCTCGGTGCTGCGCACCGCCGCCGAGGAGTACGCCGCGGACGTCGCCGCCGGCACGTTCCCCGGCCCCGAGCACACGTTCTGAAGCGGCCGGCTCAGGCGCGGGCCGTGCCCAGCACGACCACGAACCACACCACGGTGGCAACCACGGGAACCGCGACGGCGGCGCGCGGTCGGGTGCTGAACCACCGGCAGGTGACCAGGAACAACACGAGCCACACCAGGGGCAGCACCACGCTGATCAGCGGGCTGGGGAAGGCGAACGCCGCGTAGCCGTACATGAACGCCACCACCGCCATCGCGCCCACCGCCACGAACGGCCACGGGGAGACGGGCGGGCGGGTGCGGCGCACCGCCCGAGCATAGGGGCGGGCGCGCGTCGGCCCGTCAGCCGAGCGCGTCGTAGGAGCCGTCGGCCTCCGCGGCCAGCCGCTCGACCCGCAGCACCCCGGCCTCGTGCTCGGCCTCGCCGGACATCACGGCCGCGAGCCGCAGGTGCGGCAGCGCCTCGGCGTACCGCGACTGGCGCTCGAGCACCCGGCCGAGCGCGAACCGTGCCCACACGTCGGTCGGGCATCCGTCGACGAGCAGCACCAGGTCGGCCTCGGCACGCTGCAGCTGGGCGCTCTGGAAGTAGGCCCAGGCGCGCAGCGTCCGCAGGCTCGCCGAGCCGGGCTCCGCCTCGAGCGCCGGGTCGAGCAGCGCGATCGCGCGCCTCGGCTCGCGCTCCTCGAGCAGCTGCCAGGCCTGCCGGTAGGCCTGCACCGGGCTCGGGTCCAGCCCCGGCGCCAGGAACGCCGGCAGCTCGGGTACGTCGTCCATCGCTCCTCCTTGCCTCACCGGTCCCAACAGCGTGCTCGGGCGGCGGATTCCTCCCGCCGCGCCGCCGCACGATTCCCAGGGTCCCCTGGGAATCGTGCACCCTCCCGGCGTTGCAACGCAGGGTGCGTGCACGATTCGTCGGGAGGGTGCCCGGTACGACGGACGCGGGCCGGCCACCCTTCGGTAACGTCGCACCGGTGGACGTGGACGAGACCGGTGAGGGCACCGGGACGTGGCTGCGCACGCACGGGTGGAGCCTGGCCTGGTGCGTGCTCGTCGCGGTGGCCACGGTGCTCCTCGCCGCCGCCACGCACGAGCCACGGATGCGGCACAGCAACGTGCTCAACGCCGTCTTCGACACCCGCTGGATGATCGCCGGGTCGCGGGTCCTCGCCGTCACGGTGTTCGCCTGGGCGATGGTCTCGATCGGGATCCGGGTCAGCCGCGGTCAGTGGATCCGCACCTTCGGCCCGGTCTCCAGCGACGTGCGGGAGGGTGCCGAGCAGCTGGTGAGCTCGCAGGAGGAGCTCGAGGCGCGGCTCCTCGCGGCCGACACGCGGATCGCATCCCTGCAGCAGCAGCTGCGCGAGGCGGACCTGCGGACGCGGCCGGTGGCTACCATGGACGAGACCCGTCCTCCCGACGCCCGACCCGGAGGTGACCCCGCGTGACCGAGGCAGAGGCCCAGCGCCTGCACGAGGACAACACCGCGGCGCTCGAGGCCGCCGACGCGGAGCGCGAGCGCATCCGGCAGGCGCTCGCCGAGTCCAGGCGCGTGCGGCGCACCGCGATCCCGAAGCTGCGCCGGGCCGGGCTCCTGCGCTGAGCGCCCCTGGGGCGTGCGGCAGGATGGCCCCATGACCGCCTACTGGATCAGCGTCTACCGCGAGACCCTGGACGAGGACAAGCTGAAGGCGTACGCCGCCCTCGCCGGCCCTGCGCTGGAGGGCGCCGGTGGCACCTTCGTGGCCCGCGGCCTGCCCGGGCAGGTCTACGAGGCGGGTGAGTCGACCCGCACGGTCGTCATCCGGTTCGAGTCCGTCGAGGCCGCGGTCGCCGCCCACGACAGCCCGGCCTACCAGGAGGCGCTCGCCGCGCTCGACGGCGGCGCGATCCGCGACCTGCGCATCGTGCCCGGCGTCGACTGATCGCCCTGCGGGCGAGGGATGAGCCGGCCTGTAGGCCGGAGACAGACCCTGCACAGGTGGCAACCGTTGGCACGTCATCACAAGGGCCGCTGACCTGCGCGGAGGAACAGCTCGCGCTCGATCGGTGGTAGCCGGGCCATCCGTACTGGGGTGACGACGGGTGAGGCTGCGGAGCTGCTGGGAGTCACCCGGCGCGCCGTCTACACGACGGTGGCCACCGGTCGTCTGCCGATGGTCGAGCACGGTGGTCGCCGGTTCTGTCGCCGCCATCACGTCGAGGTCATCGCCAACGCCGGTGAGAGCCTGCTGGGTCACCGGCACGGCAGGTGAGCGCGTCGGCCGGCCGAGCCGTTCGGCGGGTAGACGCAACGTTCGGACAACTTCGTCGCACGGCGGGGCGGTATCGGTCCGATCGAGCCCGAGACAGCCTGGTGACTAGCAGCCTGTTCACCAGATGCGACTTCAACGGGAGGGCGCCATCGTGGAGGTGTCGCATGATCCAGAAGTTGACCTCGTCTCGGTTCGGGCTAGTAGCGGCCTCCACCACCGCACTGGTCCTGATGGGCGGTATCGGCACCGCGACCGCCGCTCACCTCATCGGGTCCAAGTCCATCAAGGACCAGAGCATCCGGTCCGTCGACATCAAGGCGCAAGGGGTCGGCACCTCCGAGATCCGCAACGGCACCATCGACCTGCGAGACATTTCCAAGGCGACCCGCAAGGCGCTCACCGTGGCCGGGCCCAAGGGAGACAAGGGCGACCCCGGCCCGGTGGGGATGCCGGGCGTGCAGGGCGAGAAGGGCGAGAAGGGTGACGCCGGCCAGGCGGGTGCGCCTGGCCCTCAGGGCGAGGTGGGCCTCACCGGCGCGATGGGTGATACCGGGGCAACCGGGGCCACTGGTGCCCAGGGTGCGCCCGGGACAGACAGCGTCTCGGAGCTCGCCGAGTTTTTCGCGCTTGCGCCGCCCGACAACGCCGCGATCGTGGCGCCGGGCTTGGATGTCTCGTTCCCCCAGGACGGGCCCTCGCTCGGCTCGATCCAGCGCACCGGCCCGAGAACGTTCAATCTGCCGGACGTCGGCATCTACCGGGTGTCGTTCTCCGTGCCGGTCAGCGAGGCCGGTCAGCTCGTGCTCACCCTCAACGACACCGAGCTCGCCTACACAGTCGTCGGTCGTGCGACCGGAACCACGCCGATCTCCGGCACGGCTTACGTGCAGACCACCGGCGTCGACTCCGTCTTGACCGTGCGCAACCCGGCCGAAGGCTCGAACGCGCTCACCGTGACGCCTCAGGCCGGCGGCACTCAGCCCGTCGCCTCGACGCTCACCATCGAGCGGCTGCACTGAGCAGGCGATGGAGAGGAGGAGCCAGCACCCAGACGTGAGGGACCGGGCCCTCCAGCGCAGGTCAGGCCCTGCGGGCGAGGGATGAGCCGGCCTGTAGGCCGGGTTCTGTCCCCGCGCACCTCGCGGTGCTGCGGTCGGCGACCATCCATCTAGGGCTGCCGTTGCCGACAGCCTCGTGCGGTCTACCCGCGAGCTCGGGCGGGCCGCCCTCGAACGCTCACGCGAGGGTCCGGCGTACCGGCTCCTCTTCTTGACCTTGCTCCAGGTGGGGTTTACCTAGCCGCACCGGTCGCCCGGCACGCTGGTGGTCTCTTACACCACCGTTTCACCCTTACCGCGCTGCCGGAGCAGCACGGCGGTCTGTTCTCTGTGGCACTGTCCCGCGGGTCACCCCGGGTGGGTGTTGCCCACCACCTCGCCCTGTGGAGCCCGGACCTTCCTCGACGGGTTGCCCCGCCGCGGCCGCCCGGCCGGCTCATCCGGGGTCGAGTCTAGGCCCCGCCGAGCTCGAAACGGACCGTGCGGGTGTGCGGGTCGGCCTCGACGAGGCGGGCGGAGACGTCGGTGCCGAGCGGCAGGTCCGTCGCGGAGGTCACGCGGGCCTCGATGGCGGGGTCCTGGACGACCAGGTCACCGCGGTGCGGGTCGTCCTCGTCGACCGCGACGACCACGCCCGGGAAGCTCTCCCCCACCCGGTGCTCGAGCACGGAGGCCTCCACCAGGCCGAGCACGGCGTTCTCGTACTGGTGCGCCCGGTGGTCGGCCTCCTGCATCTCCCGGGGCAGCACGTCGAGCTTGGCCAGCACCCAGTCCGGTACGTCGTGCCCGGCACACAGCGCGAGGCACACCTCGCCGGCGTAGCGGTCGGCGAGCCGGCGCAGCGGAGCGGTGACGTGGGCGTACTCCGAGGCGAGGCCGGCGTGCTCGGGCTGGTCGGGGACCACGCCGTTGAAGCCGACGTAGCCCGCCCCCCGCAGCAGCCGCGTGCAGGCCACCACCATCGCGGCGTGGTGCGGCTTCGAGGGGTCCAGGGACCGGATGAAGTCGGGGTAGAGCAGCTCAGCGCGCCACTCGATGCCCAGCGCGTGGGCGGTGCGGTGCAGACGCTGGACGTCACGCGGGTCCGGCGGCGGCAGCGTGCGCAGCAGCCCGACCCGGGCGTAGACCATCAGCGAGGCCGCGGCCATCCCGGTGAGCAGCGAGATCTGCGCGTTCCACTCCTCGACCGGCTGCATCTGCCGGAAGCTCAGCGACCACCCGTCGGGCCCGACGTCGACGACCTGCTCGGGCAGCGGCAGCGACACCCCGCCGCGCGCGGCCTCCCGCTGGAGGCGGAGCTCGCCGACCTCCTGCAGCAGGACGATCATCTCCTCGGCCTTCCCGGCGTCGACCTGCGCCTGCAGGGTCTCGTAGTCCAGCTTGGCGCGGCTGCGGACCAGCGCCCGCTCGACCTGGGCGTCGTACCCCTCCCCCTCGGCGTCGACCTTGATCGTCCACAGCAGCGCGGGGCGGATGGTGTCGGGCAGCAGGGAGGCCGACCCCTCGCTGAGCACGGTCGGGTGCAGCGGGATCTTGACCCCACCGCCGTAGAACGTCTCGCCGCGGCGGTTGGCCTCGACGTCGATGGGGTCGCCCGGCGAGACGAACGCCGCGACGTCGGCGATGGCGTAGTGCACGACGTACCCACCGGCGGGGTCGCGCTCGAGGTGCACCGCCTGGTCGAGGTCGAGCGAGGACGCCGGATCGATGGTGACGAACGGGATGTCGGTGCGGTCCAGCTCCGGCAGGCGCGGATCGCCCGCCGCCTGCCGGGCCGCGGCCTCGACCTCCGGCGGGAACTCCAGGCTGAGGTCCAGCTCGTCCCAGATCAGCGACACGCCGTCCAGCAGCGGCCCCTCGGGCGCACCGCCGTCGGTGCGGTGCACGTTCACGACCCGTCGTGGCACGGGACTCACCCCTCGCTGTGGTCTGGCGGCTGGCCCGGTCGACTCGAGCATAGGGTGAAGCGCGTGCTCGTCCTGCTGCCCCCGTCGGAGGGGAAGACAAGTCCGCGGCGGGGCCGGCCGCTCGACCTGGCGTCGCTGTCGTTCCCCGGCCTGTCGACGGCCCGCGGGACCGTGCTGGACGCGCTGGTCGGGCTGTGCCGTGACGACGCCGGCGAGGCGGCCAAGGTCCTGGGCCTCGGCCGCACCCAGGCCGACCAGGTCGCCGTGGACGCCGCGCTGCGGGAGGCGCCGACCGCGCGGGCCGACCACGTCTACAGCGGGGTGCTCTACGAGGCGCTCGACCTGGCCTCGCTCGAGGCCGCCGCCCGGCGCCGTGCGACCTCCTGGCTGGCGGTGACCTCCGGCCTGTTCGGCCTGCTGAGGCCGGGCGACCGGGTGCCGGCCTACCGGCTGTCCGGTGACGTCTCGCTGCCGGGCGTCGGCTCGGTCGCCGGCTGGTGGAGCGCGCGGCTGGACCCCGCGGTGCGCGAGGCGGCAGGTCGGGGCCTGGTCGTGGACCTGCGGTCGTCGACGTACGCCGGGTTCTGGCGGCCCGCGCCCGACCTGGCCCGCCGCGTCGCGACCGTCCGCGTGCTGCACGAGGTCGCCGGCACCCGCAAGGTGGTGTCCCACTTCAACAAGGCCACCAAGGGCCGGCTGGTGCGCGCGCTGCTCGAGCACGGCTCCTCGGCCGGGACTCCCGCGCGGCTCGCCGACGACCTCGTCGACCTCGGCTGGACGGTCGAGCGCGGCTCCGCCGGGAGGTACGGCGTCCAGCTCGACGTCGTGGTCAGCGAGCTGTGAGGCTCTCGGCGAGCTCGGTCAGCCGCACGTTGTAGGTGCGCATCGAGCCGGTGCGGGACCCCTCGGACGGGTCGTCGAAGAAGGTCAGCACCGTCACCGACGCGGGCGCCAGCTCCATCCGGAACACCGACTCCAAGGGCGCCCCGAGCGCGGTGGCGACCAGGATCTTGATCGGGGTCACGTGCGAGACCGCGAGCACCGTCCGCCCGGCGTGCTCGGCCAGCAGCCGGTCCAGGGCTGCCAGCACCCGGCGCTCGACCACCCGGAACGACTCGGCACCGCCGGCGGGCTCGTCCAGCGACCCCAGCCACGCGTCGAGCCGGTCGGGGTGCCGCTCGTGCAGCTCGGCGTAGGTGAGGCCGTCCCAGGTGCCGAAGTCCATCTCGGCCAGCCCGGGCTCGGGCACCAGCGGCTTGCCGAGGCGTTCGCCGAGGATCTCCGCGGACTCCTGGGTCCGGCGTACCGGCGAGGCGACGAGCACGTCGATCCCGTCGGCCAGCGGCGCCAGCCAGTCGGCGGTCGCCCGCACCTGCGCGCGCCCCTCCTCCGACAGGCCGGGGTTGCTGCCGGTCAGCCCGCTGGAGATCCGCTTGCCGACGGTGTGCACGGTGACGCCGTGGCGCACCAGCACCAGGGTGGTGCTCACGGCGTCCGAGCCGGGCCGGATCGGGGCCCGGGCGGCGCTGCCCACCGGCTCCGTCACCGGTGGGCGGGTGCCGTCGAGCGCCTCGTTGAGGATGCGGTCCGCATGCCCGTTGCGCTCCCGCGGGATCCAGGTGTACGTCGTGCCCTCCGGCGCCAGCGCCCGGGCCTGCGCCGCGAGCGGCCGCATGTCGGGGTGCTTGACCTTCCACCGCCCCGACATCTGCTCCACGACGAGCTTGGAGTCCATCCGCACCTCGAGGCCGGCGTCCGGCGTGTGCTCGCGGTGCAGCTCGAGGCCGGCGATCAGGCCGCGGTACTCCGCCACGTTGTTGGTCGCCCGACCGATGGTCTCGGCCGCCTCGGCGATCACCTCGCGGGTGTCGGCGTCGAGCAGGACCGCGCCGTACGCCGCCGGCCCGGGGTTGCCGCGCGACCCGCCGTCGGCCTCGACCAGCACCGCCCGGTGCTCGCCCGTCATCGCAGGCCCGTCATCGCAGGCCCGTCATCTCAGGCCCGTCATCTCAGGCCCGACTCCGCCGTCCGCACCAGGATCCGGTCGCACTCCGGGCAGCGGAGCACCTCGTCAAGCGGGGCCTTGGAGACCACACCGAGGTCGGCCGCGGTGATGTCCATCTGGCAGCCGCTGCACCGCCGGCGCAGCAGCGCCGCGGCCCCGGTGCCGCCCTTCTGGGCGCGGATCCGCTCGTAGAGCGCCAGCAGGTCCTCCGGCACGCCGGACGCGGTCCTCGCGCGCTCCTCGGTCGCGGCCGAACCGTCGCGGGCGATGTCCCCGGCCAGCTCGTCACGGCGGGCGGTCACCTCGGCGATCTCGGCGTCCAGCTCCTCCAGCCGCGCGGTCAGCCGGGTGTGCTCGGCCTGGGCGGCCTCGAGCCGCTCCATCACCTCGAGCTCGGTGTCCTCGAGGTCGGAGATCCGCCGGGCCAGCGAGACCAGCTCGTCCTGCATCCGGGCGAGGTCCTTGGGGCTGGTCACCAGGCCGCGGTCCATCCGGTCCTGGTCGCGGGTACGACGCGCCTTGACCTGCTCCACGTCGGCGTCGGCCTTGCGCTGCTCCCGGGCCAGGTCGTCGACCTCGATCCTGGCGTCGCGCGTCTGGCCGTCGACCTCCACCCGCTCGGTGGCGAGCGCGGCCAGCCGCTGCGTCTCGGGCAGCGAGCCGAGACGGTGGCGCAGCTGGTCGATGCGCCTGTCGAGCTCCTGGACGTCGAGCAGCGTGTGCTGCGCGAAGGCATCGGCTCTCACCGGCGGGCTCCCTGAGGTCTCGTGTGCAGTTGTCCGGGCCGGCGCGTCAGCGCCGAGCGCCCAGAGCGCCACCGTACCGCCCGGGCGGACCCCACCTCCGCCCAGCCCGGAACCACCGCTGCCTGCCCCGACCCGGTAGTCCGTGACGTTCCGCCGTTGAGAACGGACATCTCACCTGCGAACCGTCACGGACTACCGGGCGTCAGGGTCGGAAGGTCCACGGGTCGGTGACCAGCGTGCTCACCCGGGGCTCGAGGCCGTCCCCGGCGGCGCGCAGCTTCGCCTCCAGCACCGGGAGCCACGTCCACTCCGCGGCCCAGTGCGCCACGTCAACCAGGGCGGGGCCCTCGTGCTCGCGGAACTCCGCGGCCCGGTGGTGACGCAGGTCGGAGGTCAGGTAGACGTCGGCGTCGGTGCCGAGCACCGTGTCGAGCAGGTGGTCGCCCGACCCGCTCCCGACGGCGACGGTGCGCACGGGGCGGTCGGGGTCGCCGGAGACCCGGACGCCGTGCGCGGTCGCGGGCAGTGCGTCGCGCACCCGCTCGGCGAAGCCGCGCAGGGTGGTCGGCTCGGCCAGCGGACCGATCCGGCCGTGACCGCGGCCGGTGCCCGGCTCGCCGCCGAGCACGTCCGCTGCGGTGATCCCGACCGCACGCGCCAGCGCCTCGTTGACACCGTCGGCCGGCACGTCGGCGTTGGTGTGCGCGGTCAGCAGCGCCGTACCCCCGGTCACCAGGCGGTGCACGAGCCGGCCCTTCGGCGTCGTCGCCGCCACGCCGTGGACGGCGGTCAGCAGCAGCGGGTGGTGGCAGACCAGCAGGTCGGCGTGCCAGTCCAGCGCCTCGGCGACGACGGCCGGCGCCGGGTCGACCGCGAGGAGCACCCGCCGGACCGGTTGCGCCGGGTCGCCGCAGACCAGCCCGACCGCGTCCCAGTCCTCGGCCCAGGCCGGGTCGTACCAGCCGTCCAGGAGCCGGACCACCTCCGCGAGCAGCATGCGCCGAGCCTAGTGCCCGGCCGGAGGTGCATGACCCTTGCTTCGGCACCCGCCCACGTGGACAGATGTGCTTGTTGAGTAAAGGTTGCCGAGATTTGGCTGAGAACACCGGACATCGGGATCAGCAGGTAGTTGAATAGTTACTGCAACGACCGCTGGTGACCCGAGACGCCAGCGGTCGTTGTTTCAGTTGTGGCGGGCCGCGCCACGGTCCCGCGGCCAGAGTAGGCTGAGCGCCGCTCGCCGGGCCCGACACGGTCACCGCCCGCGACGTCCGGGCGTATAGCTCAGCGGTAGAGCCCCTCGCTTACAACGAGGTGGTCGGGGGTTCGATCCCCTCTGCGCCCACTCCGACTTCAGCGACCATGTGGCTGGTCTACATGAGCACCGACGACGACCTGCTCGGCTGACTGTCGCTGGCGACGCTGCTGCTCGTGGCAGCGCTGGGCGACGTGGTGCTGGTGACCTGGGTCCAGGACCGGCGCAAGGAGCGGAAGAAGCCCATGATCGCGGTCTGCACCCACCCGGTCACCGCCAGCGCGCGACGACCCCGCTGGTGCTGCTGTCCTGCCTCGGGCTGGGCCACTGATCGGTTCGGGCTACAACGTCGCCAGCACCCGCACCTGCTCGTCGAGGTCCCGCGCCTCCCCCGGGGCGTTGTCCACGCGCCAGCGGAGCACCCCCTCGTGATCGACGACGAAGGTGGACCGGCGCGCGGAGCCGGACTGGTCGTCGAGCACGCCGTAGGCACGCGCGACCGTCCCGTGCGGCCAGAAGTCCGAGAGCAGGGGGAAGCCGAGGCCGTCGCGCTCGGCGTACGCCCGCAGCGAGAACACCGGGTCGCACGAGACCGCCAGCAGCTGCACGGCCTCGGACTGGAACGACGCCAGCCGGTCCTGCACCCCCTGCAGCTCGTCGCCGCACACGCGGCTGAACGCGAAGGGGTAGAACATCACCACCACGCTCCTGCCCGGGTACGTCGACGGGCCGACGGTCGCGCCGTGCTGGTCGCGCAGCTCGAACCGGGGGGCGGGGTCGCCGACGCGCAGGGGCGTCACGCCGAGAAGCCTGGTTCGGCAAGCTCGCGCTTGAGCACCTTGCCGGTGGCGTTGCGCGGCAGCTCGTCGAGGAACACGATCTCGCGCGGCACCTTGTAGCGCGCGAGGTTCTTCTTCACGTGGTCCTTGAGCTCGTCCTCGCTGGCGTCGGCGCCGTCGGCCAGCACCACGAACGCCCTCAGCCGCTTGCCGTAGTCCTCGTCGTCCACCCCGATGGCGGCGACCTCCTCCACCGCCTCGTGACGGGCCAGGCAGTCCTCGACCTCGGCGGGGAACACGTTCTCGCCACCGGAGACGATCATCTCGTCGTCGCGACCCTCGACGATCAAGCGACCGCCCTCGTCGAAGCGGCCCACGTCCCCGGTGGCCATCAGCCCGTCGACGACGTCCTTGCCGCCGCCGCCGGTGTAGCCCTCGAACAGGATGCTGTTGGCCACGAAGATCCGGCCGCCCTCGCCGCGGGGCACCTCGTGGCCGTCCTCGTCGAGGATCTTGACCGTCGTGGCGTAGGGCGGCTTGCCGGCGGTGCCGGGCGCCTCCCGCAGGTCCCTCGGGGTAGCGATGGTCGCGTAGGCGACCTCGGTGGAGCCGTAGACGTTGTAGAGGTTGTCGCCGAACGCGTCCATCCACTCGACCCCCAGGTCACCGGGCAGGGCCGAGCCGGACGCGGCGACGACCTTGACCTTCGAGAGGTCGTAGGAGGAGCGGGTCTCCTCCGGCAGCTGCATGATCCGCTGGAGCATCACCGGGATGACCACGAGTGAGTCGCAGTCCTCCTCGGTCAGCACCTCCAGGCAGCCCTGCGGGTCGAACCTGCGCCGCAGCACCATGGTGGAGCCGAGCAGCATCGACAAGGCGAAGTGCGCCCAGCCCCAGGTGTGGAACAGCGGTGCGGCGATGTGCGTGCGCCACCCGGACCGCAGCGGCAGCCGCGACAGCAGCGCGGTGGCCGCCTCGATGCCGGCGTCGCTGCGCGGAGCACCCTTCGGCGTGCCCGTGGTGCCGGAGGTCAAGATGATGACCCGGCTCGGCTTCGACGGGGCGTCGAGTTCGTCCGCGGACCCGCCCTCGATCAGCGACTCGAGCGTGGTGCGCCCGTCCGTGCCGTCCTCGTCGTCGACCCACGCGAGCACCCGCTCGCGGGTGTCCGCCTCGTCGAGCAGGCCGTCGAACTCCTGGTCGTGCACCACGACCCGGGGGTCCTCGCGCTCGAGCACCTCGACCAGCTGCGGACCGGCGAAGGCCGTGTTCAGGTAGAGGATGTCCGCGCCGAGCTTGGCCGCGGCCAGGCTCGCGTCCACGAAGCCGCGGTGGTTGCGGCACATGATCGCCACGCCGTCACCGGGCCCGACGCCCTTGGCGCGCAGCGCGTCGGCGAGGCGGTTGCTGCGCTCGTGCAGCTCGGCGAAGGTCAGCTCCCCCAGCTCGTCGGCGACCGCGAGCCGGTCGGGCACCAGCAGCGCCATCGCGGCGAAGCCGCCGGCCGGCCCCATCCCCCAGCGCCGCAGCCGCACCGCGACCTGGGCCAGCCGGTGCGGCGGGTAGGGCCGCACCACGCCGGCCCGGGTGATCACGCGCAGCATGGTCGGCGTCCCGACGACCATGCCGGCCGCCCTGGTGAGCGACGGCGGCAGCAGCCGGTGGACGTCGGTGGGGACGGCGGGCAACGCGACCTCCTGCGGGGCGGGTGTCTCGGCAATGTAACGGCGCGTCACATCGACAGGTCACGCCCGGTGGCGCGAGAGCCGCGCCACCCTCACCGCGCCCGCCTCACCGCGCGCCGTCGGTGGAGCCGGTCAGTGACCGGACTTAGGCGCCACCAGCCGAGTCGCGGCCCAGTCCTGGCTCACCGCCGCGGTGGTGGTCGTGGCCAGACCGGCGATGGGAGCGGCCTCGGCGATGTCGGCGG
>Ga0210040_10006963_pt1 | contig 13863 bp, 21 predicted proteins | sample CryGeyCG12114_NA_FD_185462 | JGI IMG/M metagenome (GOLD analysis project Ga0210040, IMG submission 185462) | Groundwater microbial communities from aquifer - Crystal Geyser CG19_WC_8/21/14_NA (SPAdes) (version 2) | ecosystem: Environmental > Aquatic > Deep subsurface > Groundwater | place: USA... | reverse complement strand
TGATCGGCCAGAAAGTTCTCAAATCGGGCAAGGTGCTCAACCTGCTTACGCCACTTACGAGCCTGGAAGAATCGGATTACGAATTTGCCAATATACTAGCCATGGATTTAAAGATGGCTTATAACGAAGTGATTGCCCACATTAACGGCAAAGGCACTGGAGGGCAACTATTGGACTTATTTAACCAAGAGGAGGCAGCTTAATGGAAATAAAACGTCCTGTCCTACGCTACCACGGCGGCAAGTTCCGCTTAGCACCCTGGATTATATCCTATTTCCCTAAGCACCGGATTTATACAGAAGTATTTGGAGGTGGTGGTAGTGTATTGATGCAAAAGCGGCGCTCTTACGCCGAAGTATATAATGATATATGGGACATAGTTGTAAATGTATTCCAAATATTACGAGATCCGGAACAAGCCAGACAATTAGAGAACCTATTGCGGATTACCCCCTACGCCAGGGCGGAATTTGAAAACTGCGGAGATGAAGATATTAACCAGATCATTGACCCGGTTGAGAAGGCCCGCTTAACCATTTTTAGAAGTTTTGCCGGCTTTGGAAGTGCCTCCACCAATGCAAAACACGCTACTGGGTTCAGAGCCAGTTCCAACAGGTCAGGAACCACGCCTGCGCATGACTGGGCAAATTATCCTGACCACATTAAATGTTTTACTTCGCGGTTGCAAGGGGTGGTGATTGAAAACCGGACTGCTGTAGAGGTTCTGCTGCAGCATGATACACCCGAAACTCTGCATTATGTTGACCCGCCTTATCCTCACTCTACCCGCAATATGAAGCGGGGCAATGCCGCTTATGCGCACGAAATGACAGATGCGCAGCACCGAGAATTAGCGCAGGTACTGCATTCTCTACAAGGGATGGTAGTACTATCCGGCTACGCATGTGAATTGTATGACCGGGAGCTTTTTGCGGACTGGAAAAGAGTGCAGCGACTTGCCAAGGCGGATGGGGCAAAAGATAGAATTGAAGTGCTTTGGCTAAATAAAGCTGCTGCTACTAAGAAACTAGAATTATTTGATTTGCAAGAGGAGGCAACTACATGAATGAACCAGAAACGGTACTGATACCCGATTGGCTGACCAAAGACCGGTTCGGCTGCAACAAACAGGCGTATTTCGATACCTACATTAAAGGCCAGCGCTTAGAGGTAGAGCGGGTTTACGGTAAAATCTACGTGCTTCGGGATGCAAATAACGAGCAATGGACTTTGCACGAAACCGATTTGATCCAAGAGAAAAAAGAAGCGGAAAACAAAGATTACAGCTGGATGCCGCAAAAACCATATAGTATTAATTCTAAAAAAACTTAAAACTAATGAACCTAAACCTAAAAAAACCATTGGTCTGCTTTGACCTGGAAACTACCGGGCTAGACTTTTCCCGCGACCGCATTGTCAGCATTGCCCTAACGAAGCTGTTGCCCAAAGGACGCAAGGAAGTGCTAGAAATTTTGATGAATCCGGGCATAATCATGTCGGAAGAAGTAATTGCCATTCCCGGCATCACCAACGAGCAGGTGCAAGGCCTTCCCTTCTTTGGTCATTATGCCCAAAATATATACGAGTTCTTACAAGGCTGCGACTTGGCCGGTTTTGCCCTGATTCAATTTGATGTACCCATGCTCGCCGAACACTTCTACCGGGAAGGTATTATGGATTGGCCAGCGCCGGATACCCAGATTATCGATGTGAAAAACATCTTTATGAAAAAGGAAGAGCGCTCTTTAAAAGCCGCCCTGAAATTCTACTGCAACCGCAGCCACGATAACGCCCACAACGCCGGCGCAGATGTAGCGGCCACCATCGACGTACTAGAAGCCCAGATCAACCGCTATGAGGATTTAAGCGGCGAGGTGGAGGTGTTGGCTGCTTACTCCAAAATGGATGAGCGGGTGGATCTGGCCGGTAAGATTGCCCGGGATAAGGACGGGGATTACATCTACAACTTCAGTCAGAACAAAGGTACGAAGGTGAAAGATAACAAGGAGTTTGGTTATTGGGTTTTGGAGCGCGATTTTTCCAGCAACACGAAAATGCACCTGCGCCGGATATTGGCAGAGATGGGGGAACCGCCTGAACGGGAGTTTTGGGGTAATGAAGACTGGTTTTCTGAAAGCACTTAAACATGCACCTAAGCCAAGCCCTACCCATCGCCCAGTCCATCCGGGAGCACCTGGCACCAGCCTGTTACCGCATCGAAATAGCTGGCAGCATCCGGCGCAGGTGTGCCCAGGTGGGTGATATTGAACTGGTAGCCATACCCCGCTACGAGCAAAAAGGCGAACCGGTAAAGGACATGTTCGGCAATGTCATTGCGCCCATACCCCGCATAAACATGCTGGTGGAGGCTTTGCGCACCATGAGCCGCACGCGCTGGATTAAAACGGGCACGAAGGAAATCATAGACTGGCCGCTCAAGCCGGACGGCAAGTATTACCGGGGCCTTTTGCCTTCGGGCATCAAGCTGGATTTGTTCTGTGCTACGCCGGAAAACTGGGGTTACATTTTTGCCATCCGAACCGGCAGTGCGGAGTTTTCGCAGAAGCTGGCGGGTAAGTGGGTAGCGGCCGGCTACAAAGGACAGGACGGCATGCTGACCCGAAACGGTAAGCCTTTCCCGGTAAAGGAGGAACAAGATTTGTTTAACATGCTCCACGTGTCTTACGTGGAGCCGGAATTTAGAAAGTAAGCATGATGAAAATTTATGTAGCAAGTAGCTGGCGCAATGATTACCAGCCGGAAGTAGTAAAAGCCTTGCGGGATGCCGGGCATGAGGTTTATGATTTTAAAAACCCACCCGGTAGATCTGGATTTAGTTGGTCTGAAATTGATCCTGATTGGCAGAACTGGACTAATGAACAGTATCTGGCAGCCTTAGAGCACCCTTTAGCCGTGGCAGGCTTTAAGAGTGATTTCGATGCCATGCACTGGGCGGATGCCTGCGTGTTAGTATTACCCTGCGGCAGGTCTGCGCACACTGAAGCTGGCTGGATGCAAGGCATGGATAAACCTACCATTGTGCTCCTTTCACCTGATGAACCTGAATTAATGTACAAAATTTTCGAGGCCTGTTATTCTTCCTTGGAGGAGGTTAAAACTCATATTAATATTTTACAAATGGCCGATGAAACTTCCGCTCTTTAGGTTTAAAATTTAATAAGTAATACATGGCCAGGATAAGAACGGTTAAGCCGGAGTTTTGGGAATCGGAAACAGTAGGCTGTTTAACATTTGGTGCACGACTTTTATTTTTGGCTAGTTTAAATCTCGCTGACGACGAGGGTTTGTTGCGATGGAACACTTCTTATTTGTCCTCGCACGCCTTCATGTACGATGATATAGACCCGAAAACAGTCGAAAAGTGGATGAAAGAGCTAGAAGACGGTGAATTGGTTTTTGCTTATAAAGCAGGCAAAACAAACCAATCATTAGGTTGGATGCCCAATTTTTTAAAGCACCAGGTAATTAACCGGCCGCAGCCATCGAAGTTACCAGCTCCTTCTTTACAGAATGCCAAGGTTAAGCAACTCTATATTCACAGAGATAACAGCATTTGCCAAATCTGCAAATTAGAAATTGATCAAACGGCACCATTAAATGTTGTTGGTAGCAAAGCTCCTTCACTTGATCATATACTACCCCAGTCAAAAGGTGGATCTGACTACCCATCTAATATCAGGTTATCTCATGTTTGCTGTAACAAATCCAGGGGCAATAAATTGGATGAATCAAACACTGATAATAAAAAAACCAATTCACTGAATAATTCAGTGAATGGTTCAGTGAATTATTCAGTGCTGGAAGAGGAAAGGGAAAGGGAAAAGGAAAGGGAAAGGGAAAGGGAAAGGGAACTGGAAGAGGAAGTGGTAATCGCGCGCGAAGAAATTCAACCACCTCCACCACCACCTTCTTCCGAAAAAAAAAATGAACTTGAAAATCCTGCTCCGCCTAAACCGCAAAAAAAGGCTGCGCAAACTGGGGGGGCGGCCGCGCCGGCGTTGCAAGCAGCAGAGGAGCATCTTTTTCGAGACTCCTGCCTGTTTGATGAAAAATTATTTCAAAAACGCTTTCAGGAATCTTATCCGGACCTGGATGCGAGCCACTACTACCGGCAGTTGCTGGTGTACAGCGACGAAGGGTCGAAAAAAAAACGCGGCCCCCAGCTTTCGCATAACTGGCTGCTAACCATGCACAACTTTGTAAAAAACGACCGCAAGGAAAACCGACTGGTCGAAAAGAAAATTAACAACAAAACCGCTTTACATGAACCAGAGCGCACTTATGAGGAGCTCCAAGACGAATACCGGGTGCTATGAGCATTTCCTAAACATAGCCAAACTGGCTGTGCATGAATTCCGGGTAGATGATGAAAACCGGGAGGTGGTGAACCTTCTTTACCTGTACGCTACCCGCAATCCGCAATTTGAGCAGAAAGGATATTCGCTGGACAAAGGCCTGATGCTGATCGGCAATGTGGGTACCGGTAAAACCGGCCTGATCAAAACCCTGCAAAGGTTTATGCTCCACAAACAGGAGCAGTTAGCCTTTGCGCTAAAGCCAGCCTGGGAGGTAGCGGCTGGGTTTGGTATTGATGGTTATGAAGTGTTTAGCCGGTACCGCAAAAAACACTGGTGCTTTGATGAACTGGGCCTGGTGGACAAGGAAACCATCATGCACTTTGGCAATAAACTCAATGTTTCCGAAATGCTTATTCTGGAACGTTACAACCTGTTTACCCAGGGGTATTTAACGCACTTTACTACGAACCTAAGTGATTCCCGGATTAAGGAGGTTTACGATTTGCGCACCTATTCTCGGTTAAAAGAAATGTGCAACTTTCTGGTTTTAATCGGCACCGACCGCAGGCGTACTGCTGTACCGCGACCGCTTGCCCCGGCCGGCCCCGAACCGCTTGCCCCGAAGAGCTACAACCTGGAAGCTTTACTGCAAAATTTAATCTCCAAAATGAAAAAGGGTTACGAACCTAGTGAACTAACATGGATTTGCGAAACAGCTACCCATTACCAGCGCCTGGATATCGCCGGCGCTTTCGGCCTGAGCCTGGAAGATAAAAAACGCATCTACGCCGAAGAAAAAATCCTGGTGGAGCGCAATGCCAAGTATAAGTTGGAACATGTGCAGCCGGTTACCAAAGGCGCCTTTGCCCTTTTCACCAGCAAAGCTGATGCCGCTAACCCTTACGAAAAAGAAGTGCTTACCAATTGCCGCATCCGGGTATTCCGGGAATATGTGGAGAAACAAGTAAAACGATGAAAAAAGAAAAAATACGTTTTGAGCGGATTAGCTTGGTGAACCGGTGGAAACAAAGGTCTTACTCCCGGAATGGAGATTGGGTTATAGTCGGCATTCACCAGCGGTATGCAAGTTATGACAGCTTTTGCATCAAACTATGTTTTTTCGGGCTTGACTTGCAAATTTGGTTTAAGAAAAAATTTATTAGTTAAAATTTAAAAAGTAATATACTATGCCAACCGGATACACTCAGCCTTTATACGAAGGCAAGGAATTAACTTTTGAACAATTTGCCTTGAATTGCGCCCGTGCTTTCGGTGCCTTAATCGAAATGCGCGACGAGCCACAAGACGCACCCATACCAGAAAGCTTTCAGCCAAATTCTTTTTATCAGGAGAAATTAACCGAGCTTGAAAATAACCTGCAAAAGTATACCGCCATGAGCGATCAGGAAGCTGATACTTTAGCTGATGCCGAATACCAAGCAACTCAAAAAAACGCCCGAAAAGCAATAAAGAAAAAAGAGGCCATGAAAGTTCGGTATGAAGGCATGCTGCAACAGGTTGAATCCTGGGTCACGCCCAGCAATGAACATGCAGGCTTAAAAGAATTTATGATTAAACAGTTAAAGGAAAGTATTGCCTGGGATTGTGAAGGTGACTTTTACAATAAACTTTTAGCCCAGCCTAAGTTATCCGGTTCTGACTGGCTGAAAGAGAAATTACGAATTACCAACAAAGATTTAACTTACTACCGAAACGCGCATGCGGAAGAAATCGAACGCATAACAAGCCGGAACTTATGGGTAAGTCAACTCAGAGAATCCTTAAGGCCTCAAACTATATAAAAACATGAGCCGCAGCAACGACTTAACCGAAGCCATTATCACGTACCTGAACCTGAACGGCTGCTTTGCCTGGCGGAACAACACGACGGGCATTTACGATCCGGTAAAGAAAGTCTTCCGCAAAAATCCCAAGCAGCTCAACGGCGTGTCGGATATCCTGGGCATAGTAAAAGGTACTGGTATCATGGTGGTTGTGGAGGTTAAAACTGGCAAAGATTTTTTGAGCGATGACCAGGTAAAGTTCCTAAACAACATCTACCGGGCCAAAGGTATCCGGATTGTGGCCCGTAACTTAAATGGCTTCATCAAAGACTTCAAGTTGGAAATGCAAAAAGCAAAAGAAACCAGCAAGCCCGCCGATCCAGTACCCGCTTCTTCTCCGGTAAAATAAGGCGGTATTTTTTGGCCTGATTTATAAATAATATATATATATTTACTACTCTTTTATAAATATTATATTTACATCTTGGAAAAGGGAGCACTTAGCAATGCAAACAAAAGTAATGGAGGTAGGCCATCGGTTTACACGCCATTACTTGCCGCTGCTATATGCGAAAGATTGATGCAAGGTGAAAGCCTTAGAAGTATTTGCCTGGATGAAGATATGCCTGACAAGGCCACTGTTTGCCGTTGGTTAGCCAATCCTAAGAAGCATGCTAAGTTTTGCGACCAGTACGCGCGCGCGCGCGAGATTCAAGCCGAAATGATGGCTGATGATATTATCGACATAGCCGATGAGGTGCAATATGATACCACTACTAATGATAACGGCGATAAAACGCCCGATCGGGAATGGATCATGCGCAGCAAACTAAGAGTAGAGGCCCGGCAGTGGGTTGCTTCTAAATTGCTGCCTAAGAAGTATGGCACCCATAAAGCGGTGGAGGTTAAACACTCGGGAGAGTTAGAGATAAAACCGATTACAGGAATGGTTATTAAATAATGAATCTTGAATTCGATACCAGAGGCAATGAGAAACAAAAAGAGTGTTGCCGTGCGTGGGTTGACCCGTTAATATTTGATATTACTTACGGCGGATCAAAAGGATCTGCTAAGTCTTTTACTGGATGTTCTCTGATTTTTGGAGATGGGTTTACTTATCCTGAAACGCATTACTTTATTGCAAGAAAGAAATTGAATGACCTGGTAAAGTTCACGATTCCTTCTATACATGAAGTATTTCAACATTGGAAATTGAACGATTCTTACTACCGCTTCAATGGTCAATACAATTACTTCGAGCTTTATAATGGTAGCCGGGTTTATTTATTAGAAGCAAAGTATTTGCCTAGTGATAAATTGTATGCCCGTTTCGGTTCTATGCAAATGACCCGCGGCTGGATAGAGGAAGCTGGCGAATTTGAAGAAGCAGCAAAAAATAACCTTGCAGCATCAATAGGCAGGTGGAAAAATGATGTTTACAATTTACCTGGAAAATTGCTTCAAACTTGTAATCCTTCTAAAAACTATTTGTACCGGGAGTATTACAAAAAATATAAAGAAGGAAACTTAGAAAGCTGGAAACGATTTATTCAAGCTTTGCCGGAAGATAACAAATGTTTGCCCCCAGGCTATTTAGTTAACTTAGATAGAACCCTGAATAAAAACGAGAAGCAACGCTTATTAATGGGTAACTGGGAATACGATGATGATCCCGCTACCTTGTGTGAGTATGATAAAATTTGTGACTTGTTCACTAATGATTTTAAAGAGTTGCACGGCGATAAATATTTAACCTGTGATGTGGCCAGGTTAGGTTCTGATCAATTTGTTGTTGGCAAATGGGATGGATGGAGGGTTAGAATATCGAAGTGGGATAAAAAAAAGATAACTGAATCTTACGATTATGTAAAAACCATTAAGCAAAACGAACGGGTTGGTACTAGTAATATTATTGCCGATGAAGATGGAGTGGGTGGTGGTTTAGTCGATATGATTGGCTGCAAAGGATTTGTTAACAATAGTCGACCGCTTCCAAATCCAAATGAGAAAGATCCTAAGAAAAGAAATCAGCCAGAAAATTACGAAAATTTGCAAGCCCAATGCGCCTATAAATTGGCGGATAGAATTAATAATAATGGGCTTTTTATTGATTGTGATGATCCTGAAATCAAGGAAATGATTATTGAAGAACTGGAGCATCTTAAACAAAAAAATGTAGATACGGATGGTAAACGCGGCATTGTTGATAAAGAAACGGTGAAAAAAATAATAGGCCGCTCACCTGATTTTCGAGATATGCTTTTGATGCGTGAGTGGTTCGAATTAAATCCGAAGGGAAAAGTTAAAATAGGTAAGCTATGAAAAACAAACTAAGGGCTATCTGGAAAATACTAACCAGCCGGGCTTACGTGGTGCTCGTGAGCCAGAATAAAGGTGACCTGGCGAGTTTTCACAACGTCGACCTTCCTTCTACCCGCATCATGTTTGCTTTTGCAGATAACATGCGTACCCGGCGCGAACTGGAACTGGAGGCCAAGCAGATAGAAGCACAAATTGATAAACAGATAGAAGAGATATTAGGATAATACTATGTTACAACTAGGCCAAAAAGCAAAAGATAAGATTACAGGTTTTGAGGGTATTATTACGGCAAGGGCACAATACCTAACCGGCTGTGACCAATACGGTATTACGCCACCGGTTAACAAGGAAGGCACAATAGATTCGGTGGAATTTTTTGATGAAGGAAGGATTGAAATTACCGGCCGCGGGATGTTGCCGGAAGAAGTTCAAACCGAAACGAAAGGTGGCCCAAATAGAGATGCACCCAGAAGATAGTTTATGCTACCCTTAAAACTAACCATATCCACCACCAACGAGCAAATAAGCGTTAACGTGCCCACTGCCTGGCACGATGTATCGGTGCTGCAGTTTGCCCAGATCCAAGGCGAAGATATTATGTCGCAGGTTGCGGTGCTGTTGGGCCTGGAATTGAAACAGGTGCTGCAAACAGATTTTGAGTCGTTGGATGTGATCCTGGATGCCATGGCGTTTCTTACCCAGGCTATTCCCGATAGTGATCCAGATCAATTTAAAAGAGCCATGGTGCGGGAGTCTTGGCGATTCAGGTTGGTAAACAAGATAGGAAATGTTTTAAGTTCGATTGGCTTTCTAAGATCAATCAAAGAAAAAAAGGCGGTATTCCCGCCCAACATCGGCCGGGAAAGTATTGGCCAGTTAGAGCTCGCCAAAAAGTTTGTCCTGGCCCTGGAAGGGTATAACATCTGGCACATGGCGCCTTACATCTACGCTATTTACATGTGGCCGGATCGCTACGACATAGAAGCCGCTTTTGCTTCCTTGTCGGGCTTTCCTGCGGCGTTGGTATTAGAAGCGCAGCAGGTACCCATTACCAAAATGTACAACGCCATTCTTTTTTTTTCGACGAACTGCAAAGGATTCGAAACAGCTTTGCTCCCGTGCTGGACCGGGAACCCGATGCTGAAGAAGAAATGGCCGGCATCGACCGGTTCGAGAAGTACGGTTTCTTCGCCGCCATCGTGAACCATGCGGAGGGCAAACCGTGGCGGTACAAGCTCATACTAGCCACCATGGCCGAAAAGTATTACATGACCCAGTGCGTAGTTTTAGAGCGCCAGGATTATGAAAAAGAGCTACACGAAGTAAGGAATCATAGTAATAATAATTAAAACCCACTACCATGACTGAAAACAATTATAGTGCACTTATGCAGGATCAATTTGCACAAATGTTCAATACAACTGGCCTCTCCTCTAACCAGGTTAAATCCGCTACTCAACTAAGAGAGCAAGGGGTTGAAGAAGAAGAAGTACCAGCAGCTACTGCAATTAAGATGCGCATTTATGCTGCTGAATTATATAAAAAAGGTGTGAGTGCAAAAACAGTAAAAATGAAGGTTTGCAAAAAGTTTAATGTAACCATCATTCCGGAATAAGATGCCAAAGCCAATATTTTTAATCGGGGTTCCTGTTGATCAGTTTGAGGGATTTTTGGAATCATTGACCGCGAGCAAATGAAAGAAAGTTACCCGGATTATCACATCCTGTATTACAGTCACGGCAAAGGTGACGAAGTAGACTTCCGGGTAATCTACGAAAAGGATTTCGACGAAATGAAGTTTGAGGAACTGAAAGCCCTGGTAACGGAAAGTATTAAAAAGCAACAATAATTAGAGTGAGAAGCAACGAGGAAATAAAACAAAGGCTACGATTGCTTGAATTGGAAGTACAGCAGTATCAAAAGGAGTTAGATATACTAGGCATGAGCGCTGAATTTACTAGGCAACAAACGGAGCAAAAAGAATATTATCAAAAGGTAATATTGAACCGGAATGTTAAAATAAGGGAATTAAAGTGGGTTTTATCATAATATATTAGCCATGACTACCACCGAACTAAAAGCCAAGATTAAAGCCGCTGCCGAAAAAGCACTGGTAAACTATGCTTTCTTGTACGATCACGAAGCACCAGGTACCTTCTTCTACGGTATTCGGGATGAGCAGAACCTGCAGTACAACGAGCCGATGCCGCATATCTATTGTGATCCGATTGCGGATAGTTACAATCCTGGCACCGGCGTGATCAAGTGGAAAGATATTCGGCTGGCTTGCCTGGATCAGGATGCGTCCGATAATGTGTCAGAGCAAATCGACGGGATATTAACCCGCATGGATTGGCTTTCGCTGGAGTTTCTGCGGCACTTGCTGGCCGAAGATGATGAGTTGCAGGATGATCTGGAAATACAAAGGGATGATTTTATAAAGTTCGGGCAGGGTTTGCTTACGGGTAAACTGATACTGATACCAAAATTAGAAAGTGTGGAGGCTATATGTTAGAAGCTACAGATTTAAGGATTGGAAATAAGGTTGCAACAGTTAATGGCGAAACGGAAGAAATTAAATCCATTCTTTCGGATGGTGTACTAACCAAATTAGGTTGTGCATGGGATTATAATGAAATATACCCAACTCCACTTACAGAGGAAAGGTTAAAGCGTTTTGGCTTTAAACATGTACCTAATTCAGAAGATCAATATTTGTTACAACTTAAAGAAGGGGAATTATATGCAACCCCGGATCAGGCTGGTTTATACGGAGCGTTTTTAGTTGTAGCAGGTAACGTTCTAACCAAACCTAAGAAACACGTCCACCAACTCCAAAACCTTTACCATGCCTTAACCGGTCAAGAGTTACCATGCTAGAACTAACCAAAACCATACTGGAAGCCTGGGGCGAAGAAGCGGTTCTATTGATACAGGACAATATCCGCTCCTTGCCTGTCACCAAATACGGCCCGATGAATGCCAGCGGTAAAACGGCCGCCTCGGTGCGGTATGAGGTGACGGAAGCTGGCTTATTCCTGTATGGCATCGGGCACATCTTCGCGCTGGAAACCGGCCGGGGCCCTTCTACTAAAGCGGGTGGTGGAGGTGGTGAAACCTTACTGGTGCGAATCCGGAAATGGATCGACGAAAAACCTTTGGTACCAACCAATATTACCAAAGATTCGCTGGCTTTTCTTATTACCCGCAAAATTCACCGGGAAGGAACCTTATTGCACAAAATGGGTGGCAAGTCGGGCATCCTTTCCAATGTGATCAACAAGCAGCGCATTGATAAGCTAAAGGCGCAATTTTTAAACGAACTTAACACCGTGGTAAGGAGCACGCTATTGGAAGCAGCATAATGGCACTAATAGCGATTTATCAAATTTATAGGCAGCCTTACCAGGTAAACCAGCCTGGTTATTATTGGGCGCAGGACTGGACTGATTATTCATTTAATACCGCTACCAAACAAGTAGAACAAAAAGAGGTAACCAGTTACGGCGGTGATGAACGTGAATTTACCACAACACCTTTCGTAATAGAAACTGATATCCCGTTTTGGTATGAATGTATCGGCACCACCAAAAAAGAATACTACCATAACGGGGCCGGTGGCTTTAACACTACCGATGTACCCAACTCTACCGTCTGTGGTTATGTAGCACCTGGCACCGGAGGTGGTGGTAACGAAGAACCCACACCCGAAGAAACAAAAGCCACTATCCAAATACCTGCCGCCAAATATCTGGCCGTGGGAGGGGTGCTAAGCAATCCGATTAACTACATTATTAATTGCGGGTTGTACGATCAGGCCGGTGCTACCAAAACCAACCACTTTGTTGAAGTCAAAATTTACCAGGAGGGGTTTGCTGACGTGCCCTTTGCCATTGCCCGGCAACGGGTGCTTAATGGTCGGGCGGTGGTGGATGTTGCCACCTTTGTCCAGGGCTTGGTTGATGCCGAACCAGAGTTTAACCCTTATACCCTGATAGCTACCGATAACAATATCTTGGCTGGCTTTTACGTGGGGGTGGTGGAGCATTTTGGCACAACCACAATGCCCGAAGTAATGGCGCCGGAAATTCGTTACGCGGTCAATGCGGCTAACCAGCAGCTGGATGCTGACTTTTCCGAGTACGTGGTTACTGCAGCCGGTACGGTTACCAAGCTTATTACCCAGTTCCGGGAGCCGGTTAAGGTGATTGGTTTTCCTTGTAGCCTGGGTACCATTATCGACGAGGCGCTACTGGATACCCAACTATATTTCGAACGCCGGTACCTGGATATTAACAAGGCCGAAGTGCAGGTTATCAGTACTCCCATACCTAAAGCGTTTTACGGCAAATTCCTGCGCCTGAATATTCCGGACAGCGTATTGCGTTGCGGCGTATACGTACAGGCCAGCATAACCGATACTAGTATTAATACGGACGGGATTTGTCCAGATGGGTCCGTAGCAGTACCGGAGGATAATACATACACGCCGGAGCCAGTGCGGATTCATGCCGATGATACCAAAGACACTTTAGCGGCCAGCCATGCCCTGGGTACCAGTGAAATTGTCATGCGCATCGACGGCGGGGCCTGGGAGCCTTATGCCTTTATGGATATTGGCAATGTAGCCCGGTCAGCCAATTTTGTAGAGTACAAAATTAAAGCCGCCGAAGGTAGAACCGAAAGCCGCATAGTTGGCAGTCCGCCTTTTACCGCCGTGGTACCGCAATATACTTTAACTATCGTGGTAAATGGTCTTGCTCGTTCGCTCTACGACATCTACATCAACGGAGACCGCCAAGCAGGTAATACTTTCACCTATGCGGCTGGTACCAGTCTGGATAAAATTGCGGTTATCGCACCTGGTTACCGGGTAATGCCGACTAATTACACTACGGTTATGAACGCAAATGAAACTTTAATCTTTACCGCCGAATCCTTGCCGGTATCATCCTGGGGATGGAGTGCTGTTGACCCTTATGCCGCATTACAAGGTGGGACGGATAACATCAGCTACCAGGGCAGCGGTGAATTTGCCCATACGGATAATATCGTAGCGGACTTCCACCAAATGCCGAACCAGCAATATGCAGTACTGAAAACCCCGGCCGGGCATAAGACTTTAACGGCTTGGTCTGATACGGGTAGTAGCTTGAATTATGGGCAGATACCGGACAGTGTATTCCGGGAGCATTTCACGGTGGGGCAATTTACTTACTATGTTACCCGGGTACCGGTGGATTTTAGCACGGGATTCGATGCCAGGGTAGTTTTTAACGATAATGTAATTTAACAAAATAGGGCTATGGCAAAATATAGAAAAAAACCAATAGTAATTGAGGCGCACCAATTAGAGTACTCCGCAAGTAGTAGAGATTTTATTTCGAAATGGTGCAATGGTATTATAGATGAGCACCACAGCGGAATAACAATAAAAA
>Ga0210040_10006962_pt1 | contig 13865 bp, 11 predicted proteins | sample CryGeyCG12114_NA_FD_185462 | JGI IMG/M metagenome (GOLD analysis project Ga0210040, IMG submission 185462) | Groundwater microbial communities from aquifer - Crystal Geyser CG19_WC_8/21/14_NA (SPAdes) (version 2) | ecosystem: Environmental > Aquatic > Deep subsurface > Groundwater | place: USA... | reverse complement strand
CGCGAATGATGGGACGTGGGGGATCGATGGCGACGTCGACGCCGAGCTGAAGCACAAGCTCGCCGAGTCGATGTGGTGGTTGTTCGTACTCGCCGACAAGCTCGACATCGACCTCGACGACGCCTTCGCCACGACGATGAGCACCATCCGCGCCGGCCTGGACTCGACGATTCAGCGGACTGCGCCCTAAGCGGCGGGAGTACCTCCGCTCGGGCGATGCTGCGATCAGCGCCCTTGTGAGCTAGGACCGATTTATTCGGAGAGGTTCTCCGGATATAGTGGCTGAAGCGGAGGAGCTCTCCGTGTTTCTTGGTCAAGGAGCTTCTGATGTCTCTCGTCTCGACCACGCCCCGCATCGCCGGGTTGGCGCTGTCGGCCGTTTTGGCGCTGCAGCTGATGCTTCAGCTCGACGCACAGGTCATGACGGTGGCACTGCCTGCCGTGCAAGCCGAACTCGGCTTCACCCCGGCGGCCCTGTCGTGGGTGCCGAACGCCTACGCTCTGGCATTCGGTGGTCTGATCCTGCTCGGCGGCAGACTCGGTGACGCTTTCGGCCGAGTTCGGGTCTTCTCCTTGGGCACGGCCGTCTTCATGCTGGGCTCACTGATCGGTGGCCTCGCACCCGATCCGGTCGCGCTCGTCGCCGCTCGCGTCCTTCAGGGGGTTGGTGCCGCGGTGGCGGCCCCAAGCGTGCTGGCTCTGATCGCAACGATGGCCAAGGACGAGGTCGCCCGTGCGAAGGGGCTCGCGTGGTTCACGGCGATTTCAGCGATCGGCGCTTCGGTGGGGCTGATCCTCGGAGGCCTGCTCACCGACCTGTTCTCCTGGCGGTGGGGACTGCTCATCAACGTGCCGGTCGGCATCGTGGTCATCGCGACCGTGATCAAGCTCGTGAACGAGACCGACCGGCATCGGACCCGCGCGTTCGATGTTCCCGGCGCGATCCTCGCCAGCCTCGCCTCGGCAAGCGTCGTCTGGGCCTTCATCTACGCCGGTGAGTACGGCTGGGCAACGATCGGCGCCGTGCTGTTCTTCGTGCTGGCGGCCGCTCTCGTCGTTGCGCTCGTCATCATCGAGCGTCGCTCCGCCAACCCGCTGGTCGCCATCCACCTTTTGAAGGACGTGCCCCGCGTCGGTGCTCTGATCAACATGGGTCTCATCGTGGGTGCACACTTCGCGATGCTGTTCTTCATCGTGCAGTTCCTGCAGCGCGTGCTCGACTTCGGTCCGCTTCTCGCGGGCTTTGCGTTCCTGCCTCTGACCGTCACGATCTTCCTCGTGACCCGATGGGTTCCGGGCCTCGTCACACGGGTCGGCGCACGCATCCCGCTCGTCATCGGAGGGGTGCTCGTCACCGCGAGCTTCCTGCTGTGGGTGCCCTTGACGGAAGACGCGTCCTACGTCGCGGTGGTGATCCCGCTGATCGTCCAGGCGCTCGGGGTGGCCTTGATCTTCACCGCCGGCACCCTCACGGCGATGGATGCCGTGCCCGAGGCGGACACCGGCTCGGCGTCGGGAATGCTGCAGATGGTTCAGCAGGTGGGGGGATCTGTGGGGATCGCCGTCGCGGTCAGTGTTTACGCCACGGGAGCCGTCGAGGGGGAGTTCGTGCCCGGCTTCGCCGGTGCCATGTTCGCCGCCGCCGGTCTGGCCGTCGCGGGCACGATCGTCGCGCTGTTCACAGTCAGGAAGTCCACGACCACGATTCCCGCGCGCGCCACGGCCGGCGCACCGGTCTAGCGCGATCGAGTGCCGAACGTATCGTTGAGCACGACAGACGGCGTAACACGGAGGAGGACGACATTTCCACGGACATGAACCCTCCGCGTCGTATGCGAGCTGACGCGGTCAGGAACCGGGAGCGCATCCTCGAGGCGGCCCGAGTCGAGGTCGGGCTCGGGGGAACCGAGTGCTCGCTCGACAATGTCGCCAAGCGCGCCGGGGTCGGTCCGGGCACGCTCTACCGGCACTTCCCGACGCGTGACGATCTCGTCGGTGCGCTGCTTCTCGGCTGGGCCGACGAGGTTCGAACTGATACCGACGCGACCGCCGGCGACACCTGGGACGACGTTCTCGAGTGGCTCGTGCGACTGGCCGATCACTCCATGCTCTACCGGGGCCTCGCCTCCACGTTGGCCGCAGCAGAAGCCGACGAGGCCTCGCCGCTGCGTACGGTGCACGCCGTGGTCCTCGGAGCTATGAGTCGACTCCTCGACCGCGCCCGCGAGGCAGGCGTGGTGACCGTTCCCGTCGACGCTGACGAGATCAGTCGGCTCGTGGCGGGAATCGCGATGAGTGCCGAGCAGGCGAATCTCGCTGCTGCGCAGGTGCGGTCGATGCTCGCGATCGTCCTCAACGGGCTCACCCAAGCGCGTCCGAACAACTGAATCACCGCTGGCCTTGCCCCATATGGGCCCCAAGAAAAACTCCACATCGAATTCGGAAACAGCGGGAATAGCACCGGCCCTCTCGACGCTGGCTATCTCATAACCGGAGGCACTCTCCGTTTACTCCATCAGAGAGGGTCATCATGACCGACGCATTAACCAAGCCGACCATCGTCATCGTCCACGGAGCGTGGACCGACGCGAGCTCCTTCGCCGGGGTGCAGCATCTGCTCACCGAGCAGGGCTACAACGTCCTCGAGTTCGCCAACCCGCTGCGATCCCTTGTCGGTGACGCCGACTACCTCGCGACCTTCCTGCAGACGCGCACCAGCGGCCCCGTCGTCCTGGTCGGCCACTCCTATGGGGGAGCGGTCATCGGAGCAGCGGCTACGGCAGTTCCCACCGTGCGTGGGCTCGTCTACGTCAACGCGTTCGTGCCCGCCGAAGGGGAGAGCCTGCTCGACCTGCTGAACAGTGCCGGGCCTGTCGACCCCTCGCAGCTGTTCGACATGGCGCCCTACCCGGGAGCCCCCGAGGGAGACGTGGACCTCTATATCCAGCGCGGCCCGTTCGAGCCTGCCTTCGCCACCGGTCTGTCGGAGGAGGCGCAGGCTGAGTTCTACGCCAAGCAGCGCCCCATCACCTTCAGCGCGGTCGGAGCCCCGGCCGCAGCGGGGCAGGGCTGGGAGTCGCTTCCGTCCTGGTATGTCGCCGGCACGCGCGATGGCAGCATCCCCCTGGCGCTGCAGCTCCGAATGGCCGAGCGAGCAGGCTCGACGGTGACGCGGGTAGAGACGGGCCACCTCTCGATGGTCACTCATCCCCGCGAGGTCGCCGATGTGGTCGTCAGCGCCGCAGTCCAGGGGGACGCCGAATGAGCTTCGTCGACACCTCGACCCCAGCCAACTGAGCCTCAGACCATCAGACAGAAAGAAAAAGAGATCATGACCAACACGAACAAACGACGCATCTTCACCATCGCCGCCGGTGTCGCCGCGGCAGCAGGCATGGCCTTCACCGGCGTCACAGGCGCCGCGAACGCCGACCCCAAGCATGCCGAGTCCGCGAAGCCCACCGTCGTCATCGTGCACGGGGCCTGGACAGACGCGAGCTCGTTCACCTCGGTGGAGGAGATCTTGACGAAGGACGGCTACCCGGTCCTCGGCTTCGCCAACCCACTCCGCTCGCTCAGCGGCGACTCCGAATACCTGGCGTCGTTCCTGGCCGCTCGCACGACAGGGCCAGTGGTTCTTGTGGGGCACTCCTACGGCGGGGCGGTCATCAGTGAGGCCGCGCTCAGCGATCCCGACGTGAAGAGTCTCGTCTACGTCGATGCATTCATCCCTGCTGAAGGCGAGAGCGTCCTCGACTTGCTCAACAGCGCGGGCCCCGTCGACCCGGCACAGCTCTTCGACACCATTCCCTATCCGGATGCACCCGAAGGTGACGTGGACCTGTATCTGAAGAAGGACGCGTTCGGACCCGGCTTCGCGAACGGTCTCTCCGAGGCAGAGGTGGCTTCGTACTACGCGAAGCAGCGCCCCATCACTCTGAGTGCGGTGAACGAGAAAGCATCAACGGTTGAGGCTTGGAAGACGCTCCCCTCCTGGTATGTCGCAGGAACCGAAGACGCGAGCATCCCGCTCTCACTCCAGCTGCAGATGGCTGAGCGTGCGGGATCAACCGTCACCGAGGTCAAGGCAGGACACCTCGCGATGGTAAGTGAACCGAAGCGCGTCGCCAAGGTGATCGAGACCGCCGCCAGCGCTTCCAAGTAGCGCCGCAAGGTGACGCCGGGGGCTGCGCGAAAGCGTGGCCCCCGGCCTTCGAACCCGAAAGGCTGATAAGGAGCAACCATGACCGCTGAACCGCTAGCCGAACACCTGCTCGCCGCTGATGAGCCCGAACATGTGCGGACGCCTCGCGTCGACTACGTCGCCGTCCTTGGCGACGGCGCCCCCGGTACCGACGAGTTCTACCGTAAGAAGGCCCTCGTCTCTGATATCGCTCGCATCCTCAACCGGACCGACACCACGCCTGTCGTCGAGATCCAGTTCTGGTACCCGGAGAACTCCACCCCGGTTGGAATCGCCGATTTCTACAGCGTCAATCCCATCCCGTCGCTGCATTACCGGGTGCTGGCCCAGATCCCGGAAGAAAGGACCGAGGTGGATATCGCCGAGGCCAGGACGCGCGCCGCGAGCGTCGCGGACTCCGCCTCGGACGACGTGACGTCATTCAGGATCCCCGAGCAAGACGTCGTTCAGGTGATGCACCACGGCCCATTCGCGGAAGAGTTCGGCACCCTCGAACGCCTCGGACGCTTCGCGAGCTCGCGGAATCTCAACCGGGCGGGCCCTCACCACGAGATTCACCTGGACGCGTTCACCCGCGCCACCCCGCAAGGCACCTTGCGCACGATTCTCAGGGACCCCGTCGCCTGACGGTCGGTGAGACAGCCGGTGGTCGCCTGGGTACTTATGTAGTACCGCTGAGGCCGCCCACCCGTTGAGTCGTTCGGAAACCACTGAGGGACCGAGATAAACGATCTCGGTCCCTCAGCAAGACCAACAAGATTTGGTGCGCGAGGGGGGAGTTGAACCCCCACGCCCTCACGGGCACACGGACCTGAACCGTGCGCGTCTGCCTATTCCGCCACTCGCGCTCACCATGACGCTCTCGCGCCGACCACCGAGATTAGCACAGCGCGCAACGCCGGATTCCTGGTCTCAGCGCGGATTGCGGCCCGTCAACACGACCCTGACAGGCTCACCGGATAGCATTCCGCTAGTCATGCGTGGCTTTGCCGCGCTCCCATCACTGGAAGGCCGCTGAACCTTGGGCATTCTCGACAGCTTCGAAAGAAGTCTCGAGCGAGCCGTCAACGGTGCTTTCGCGAAGACATTCAAGTCCGGTCTGCAGCCGCTCGAGATCACCGCTGCGCTGCGCAAAGAACTCGACACGAAAGCCGCCGTGGTCTCGCGGGACCGCATCCTCGCGCCCAACAACTTCACCGTGCAGCTCTCCCCATCCGATTACGCACGGATGACGTCACTCGGTCCGGCCCTCATCGGAGAACTGACCGGGCTAGTGAAAAAGCACGCGAAGTCGCAGGGCTACCAGTTCTCCGGCGCCGTCACCATCGCTCTCCGCGAAGATCCGTCGCTCACCGATGGTCTCCTCCAGGTCGACTCCGACTCAGCCCAAGGACACGTCACTTGGCATCCCGCTCTCGATATCGCAGGCAAGCGCTACCCACTGACCAGTTCGCGCACGATCATCGGACGCGGTCACGACGCTGACATCACCGTCGACGACACCGGTACGAGCCGCAAGCACGTCGAGATCCTGTGGGACGGAAACCGTGCACAGGTCAACGATCTCGGCTCGACCAACGGCACCACCCTCAACGGGCAGAAAGTCAGCAAGGCGCTGCTCCAACCTGACGCGGTGGTACAGATCGGCCGTACCCAGATCACCTACCGGCTGCTCCCCCAGAACTCGAAGGCCGACCAGCTCGCCGATGTCCCCGGCGACCGACCGACTCGAGGCGACGACCTCGGCAACTTCTGGGCGGGTCGATGAGCGACCTGACCCTTCTGATCTTCCGCGTCGGCTTCCTCGCGCTGCTCTGGGCGTTCGTCTTCGCCATCGTGTACGCACTTCGTTCAGACCTGTTCGGTGGACGCGTCCGCAAATTGCAAGAGCAGCCCGCCGCTGTGCCGCAGGGCCCTCCCAACCCCACCCCGCCGGCCGTGCAGTCCCTCCCGACCGGTGCTCCGATGGCGACCCAGGGCTCGAAACCGATGGCGACCACGAAGACAGCGAGCCGCCTCGTCATCACGTCGGGGCCGAAGTCCGGCCTCGAGATTCCGCTCGGCACCGAACCGCTCACAATCGGTCGCTCCAGCGAGTCCGGATTCCAGATCCGCGACGACTACACCTCCACCCATCACGCTCGTCTCCTTCTGTGGGGTGAGGAGTGGGTGATTCAGGACCTCGACTCCACGAACGGCACGTTCCTCGACGGGAAGCGGGTCTCCGTGCCTACGCAGGTGCCGATGAATACGCCCGTCAAGGTGGGCGCGACCAGCTTCGAGCTTCGGCGGTAGGGACCGAATGGCTCAGAGAACCGTCGGCGCCGCCGTGTCCCATGTGGGCAAGGTGCGTTCGAACAACCAAGACTCCGGCTTCGCGGGCGGCCAGCTCTTCGTCGTCGCTGACGGTATGGGCGGTCACGCGGGCGGAGATGTCGCCTCGGCGATCGCCGTGAACCGGATCGCCGAAACCGATACCCAGTACTACGCATCCCCTCAAGACGCCGAGTTCGCACTCCAATCCTCACTCGTCGCAGCGAACCAGCTCCTTGCGGAGACGGTGTTCGAGCATCCCGAACTGACGGGCATGGGCACCACCGTGAGCGCCCTCATCCGCGTCGGGAACAGCGTCGCCGTCGCTCACATCGGCGACTCGCGCATCTACCTACTCCGTGACGGCGAACTCAGTCAGGTCACCGTCGACCACACCTTCGTGCAGCGTCTCGTCGACAGCGGACGCATCACGCCGGAAGAAGCGACCGTGCATCCGAGGCGCTCGGTTCTCATGCGCGTGCTCGGTGATATCGACGCGGCACCCGAGATCGACACGAGCATCCTCGGGACAACGCCGGGCGACCGATGGATGCTGTGCTCCGACGGGCTGAGCAGCTACGTCGAAGAGGAACAGATCCACGAAATCCTGCGTGGACCCGGCTCACCGCAAGAGGTGTCCGATCTGCTCGTGAAAGCAGCACTCGACCACGGCGCCCCCGACAACGTCACCGTCGTCATCGCGGATATGGACCCGGCCGAGAGTCCTGCCGACGCGGCGACGGTCGCCGTCACCGTCGGCTCCGCCGCAGCGCCCCTCGAATTCGACCCGGAGGCCGGTCGCAAGCTCCGGTTGCCGAGCCTGCTGCTGCACCCGATCAAATCGACCACGTCGGTGGCCCGTGAAACACATCTCGAGGCTGACGCCGACGACTACCTCGACTCACTCATCGCCGACGACAGGCGTCGGGCCCGACGCCGGCGCCTGACCTGGCTCGTCGCTGTCGCCCTCATCGCCGTCGCGGTCATCGTCGCTGCAGTCTTCGGCTACCAGTGGACCCAGACCCGTTACTACGTCGGTGTCAACGGCGAGAACGTGGCCATCTACCAAGGTGTTCAGCAGACCATCGGTCCGATCCCGCTGTCGTCCGTCTATCAAGGCACCGACATCAGAGTCGACGACCTGCCGTCCTTCTACCGAACACGCGTCGAGAACACGATCAGCGCGGAAGACATCACCGACGCCCTCGCGGTCATCAGCAATCTCGAACGCAACGTCGCATCGGATGGAACGCCGTGACTGACGGTGCGACTGGCGCCGTCATCGACGCTCCGGACACGTCCGGTAGTGGCAAGAAAGTCCGCACCATGCGCATCCCGCGTCGGATGCGCAACCTCGAACTCGCTCTTCTCATCATCGTCTGGCTGATCAGCGCGAGTGCTCTCGTGCTCGTCCAGCTCGGATCCCTCGGCACAATCGATCCGACTTTCATGACCTTCAGTGCAGGTCTCTGCGCACTGACCCTCGCGATGCACATCGTCATGCGATTCGTGGCTCCCGAGGCAGATCCCTTCATCCTGCCCATCGCGACCCTCCTGAACGGCATCGGCATCGCCGGCATCTACCGCGTCGACATCGCCGAAGCGGATACCGGCTGGGACGCCGTCGCCGTCCGTCAGATGATGTGGACAGCCATCGCGATCGGATGCGCGGTCACCGTGCTTCTGCTGGTCCGCAACCACCGCATTCTCCAGCGGTACACCTATATCGCGATGTTCGTCGGTGTGCTGCTTCTCCTCCTGCCGATGCTCCCCGGCCTCGGCCAGCAGATCAACGGCGCACGCGTGTGGATCAGCTTCGCGGGCTTCACCTTCCAGCCCGGAGAAGTGGCCAAGATCGCCCTTGCGGTCTTCTTCGCGGGCTATCTCGTCACCCGCCGCGACTCCCTGGCGATCGTCGGCAAGAAGTTCATGGGGATGCAGCTCCCTCGAGGTCGCGACCTCGGTCCGATCGTCGTCATCTGGCTGCTGGCGATGTCCGTCATCGTCTTCCAGCGCGACCTCGGTACCGCTCTGCTCTACTTCGGTCTCTTCCTCGTCATGATCTACGTGGCTACCGGACGCTTCAGCTGGGTTGCCATCGGCCTGACTCTTTTCGCCGGCGGAGCACTTGTCGCGAGCCAGACCCTCGACTATGTCAACGGCCGGATGATGAACTGGCTCGACGCGTTCAACCCCGACATCTACGGAGCGCAAGGCGGGTCATACCAGCTCGTCCAGGGCCTTTTCGGCCTCGCTAATGGCGGGATCTTCGGCACAGGACTCGGCCAGGGTCGTCCCGATCTCACCCCGGTGGCGCAAAGCGACTACATCATCGCCTCGCTCGGCGAAGAACTCGGCATCACCGGGATCTTCTGCATCCTCGCGCTGTACCTTCTCTTCGTTTCACGCGGCCTGCGCATCGGTTTCGCCGGTCAAGACGATTTCGGGAAGCTCTTAGCGGTCGGTCTCGCCTTCGTCATCGCGTTGCAGTGCTTCATCGTCATCGGCGGCGTCACCCGCGTCATTCCGCTGACCGGTCTCACAACCCCATTCCTCGCTGCCGGCGGTTCCGCTCTCATCGCGAACTGGATCATCGCCGCGCTACTGCTGAGGGTGTCCGACTCCGTCCGAACCCAGCCGAGGATCGTCGTATGAGAGGGGGTGCGCGATGAACAAAGAGTTGAAGCGAGTCAGTGTGGTCGTCCTGCTGATGTTCACCGCCCTTCTCGTCTCGACGTCGATCATTCAGGTCATCCAGGTCGATACGCTCCGCGCCGATGCCCGCAACGTCCGAACCTTGTACGACAGCTATTCGGCGCAGCGCGGACCGATACTCGTCGCCGGCCAGCCGATCGCCGAGTCGGTACCCGTCGACGACGAGTACAAGTACCTGCGCACTTACGCTGCCGGAGATCTCTACTCGGCCGTGACGGGATACCTCACTCTCGGGGGCCAGCCGACAGGCATCGAGGGTGCTATGAACGAGGATCTCAGTGGCACCGCGAGCTCGCAGTTCCTCGATCAGGTCAACAGCCTGGTCACGGGACAGGAGCCGATCGGTGACACGGTCGAACTGACCATCGACCCTGTCGCCCAGCAGGCCGCTTACGACGCGCTGGGTGATCAGCAGGGCGCCGTCGTCGCGATCGAACCGTCGACCGGCGCCATTGTCGCCATGGTCTCCAAGCCCGGCTTCGATCCGAATCTGCTTTCCGTGCACAACGGCGCGGAAGCAGAAGCCGCCTATCAGGCCCTCATCGACGATCCGGGCCAGCCGCTGCAGAACCGTGCCATCGCCGGAAATCTGAACCCGCCAGGATCCGTGTTCAAGCTCGTCGTGACCTCTGCGGCACTCGAGAGCGGCGACTACACGCCTGAGAGCGATTTCCCCAACCCGAGCACGTATCAGTTGCCGGGAAGCGAAGCCCTCGTCAGCAACTCATCCGGAGGAGCCTGCGGGAGCGGTGACAGGGCGACCATCGCCACAGCTCTCCGCCTGTCGTGCAACACGATCTTCGCCGAACTCGGTGTCGAGCTGGGCGAACAGGCCATCGGCGAGATGGCGAACGCCTATGGCTTCGGCCAAGAGATCGAAGTGCCGATGGAGGTCACTCCGAGCAGCTACCCGCGTGGGCTCGGCGACGCGGAGACCGCACTTTCGGCCTTCGGGCAGGGCAACGACCGCGCCACGCCGCTGCAAATGGCCATGGTTTCCGCGGGAATCGCGAACGGTGGGACTGTGATGACGCCGACCCTGATCAGCCGCGTTCTCGGCTCTGACCTCGCGGTGCGCGAGGAACTCACGCCTGAGACCTTCTCGCAACCGATCAGTAGTAACACCTCCGCAACGTTGACCCAGATGATGGTGGCTGGAGTCGAGAACGGAGCCGCGAGTAATGCAAGAATAGACGGCGTCAGCGTGGCGGGGAAAACGGGGACCGCAGAGAACGGCGAAGACGATCCGTACACCTTGTGGTTCACCGGATTCGCGCCGGCCGACAACCCCGAGATCGCGGTTGCGGTGGTAGTCGAAAACGGCGGCGGTTTGGGGCAAGAGGGTTACGGCAACCTCGTCGCCGCACCGATTGCGAAGGCAGTGATGGAGGCGGTGCTGAACAAATGAGACCTGTAGCTGGCCTCACCTTCGGTTCTCGTTACCAACTCTCCAGTCGCGTCGCTATCGGCGGTATGGGCGAGGTTTGGGAAGCGACCGACCTCGTCATCGGACGTACCGTGGCGATCAAGATCCTCAAGGACGAGTACCTCGGCGATCCTGGATTCCTCGAGCGCTTCCGCGCTGAGGCGCGCCACGCCGCCCTCGTCAATCACGAGGGCATCGCCAACGTCTACGACTACGGCGAGGAAGAGGGCAGCGCGTTCCTCGTCATGGAACTCGTTCCTGGCGAGGCGCTCTCCACCATCCTCGAACGCGAGCAGGTCCTCCCGACCGGCAAGGTCCTCGACATCGTCGCTCAGACCGCGTCAGCGCTGCAGGCCGCGCATGCCGCCGGTCTCGTGCACCGCGACATCAAGCCGGGCAACCTCCTCATCACGCCCGATGGTCGCGTCAAGATCACCGACTTCGGTATCGCTCGCATCGCCGATCAGGTGCCACTCACCGCCACCGGCCAGGTGATGGGAACCGTCCAGTATCTGTCGCCCGAGCAGGCGAGCGGCCATCCCGCATCTCCCGCAACCGACATCTACTCTCTCGGCATCGTCGCTTACGAAGCTCTGGCGGGCCGTCGGCCGTTCACGGGTGAGTCTCAGGTCGCGATCGCGATGGCCCAGATCAACGAGACCGCGCCCGAACTACCCATCACGGTCGCCGAACCGGTTCGCAACCTCGTCGCCGCGTGCATCGCGAAGAGTCCCTCGGACCGACCGGCCACCGCAGCGAACCTCGCCCGGGCCGCCCAAGCACTACGCAGAGGGGATATGGCGGCCGCCTCCGCCGCCGTCCCCGGAATCCTGCCGCATGGTGCGTCGACACCGCCGACCGAGGCAGCTACGCAGTTGCTGCCGTCGCAGTCGTCCGCCCCGACGGCCGCGACGACGGTGCTCGCCGCGGCGGGTGGGGCTGGCGCGGTCGCTGCGTCCACAGACACGGCGGCGATCGCCGTCGACGAGCCCGAACACAAGCGCAGCCCGTGGACCTGGCCCCTTATCGCCATCATCGCGGTGCTGGCTCTCGTCCTCTTCGGGACTCTGTTCACCTTCTTAAGCAGTAACAACAGCACCGAGAGTCCTGTGGTTTCCACGACGACGAGTTCGCGGGCTCCGTCGACGCCAGCGTCGACGACGCCGAGTGCGACCCCGTCGACGCCGTCGACTGTCGCGATCAACCAGAACGACTACATCAATAAGCCGTACGCCGAGGTCGAGGCCAAGCTGGCTGCTCTTGGGATGGGAGTGGACGCCGTGCCCGGCAACGCCGCCGATTCCGACGAAGACGTTGACATGGTCTACGCCATCAATCCGACAGGCAACATCGCCGTCGGCACGGTGATCGAGGTCACCTATTACGGCCCGATTGCGTCGATCTCGGCGCCCTCCGCGCCGAGCGCTCCGAGCCCCGTCGCCGCGGGTTCCACCTTCGCGGTGACCTGGCCTGCATACAATCAGTGCCCGAGCGGGACGGAACGCACAGGGTATGGGGTCTCCGTGTCCGGTGCGACCTCGCCGCAGGGCACACAGCAGGTCGGCGCCGGCGTCACCTCGATCAACGTGGTCGCCGCAGCGACCGGGCCGATCACCGTCAACTACGTCGTCTACTGCAACGACCGCGACTCACCCTCCTCCGGATCGGTGGAGATCACGGTAACGCCCGCTCCTGCGTCGCCTACGCCCGCGCCCAGTGAGACCGCTGCGGGCTGACGATCGTGTCTACTTCAACAGGGCCTACCCATAAGCCCCAAGCCACCGATGCGCGTCGGCTCCTTGCCGGGCGTTATCAGGTCGGGTCGCTCATCGGGCGCGGCGGTATGGCCGATGTTCATCTGGGCACGGACACTCGGCTCGGTCGAACCGTGGCGATCAAGCTACTGCGCTCGACACTCGCCTCCGACCCGACCTTCCGTGTGCGTTTCCGTCAGGAAGCGCAATCCGCGGCTCGCATGGCCCACCCGACGATCGTGCGGGTGTTCGACGCCGGGGAGGAAATCGTCCTCGACGACCGCGGTAACGAGTCCCAAGTGCCGTTCATCGTCATGGAGTACGTCGACGGCAAGATGATCAAGGAGATCATCGAGCGGGGTGCACTCGAGCCGGCAGAGGCGACGCATATCGTCGAAGGAATCCTCACCGCTCTCGAGTACTCACATCGCGCGGGCGTCGTGCACCGGGACATCAAACCGGGCAACATCATGATCACCCGGTCCGGTCAAGTGAAGGTCATGGACTTCGGGATCGCCCGCGCCATCTCAGACTCGTCAGCGACAGTTGCGCAGACGACCGCGATCCTCGGAACCGCTCAGTACTTCTCCCCCGAGCAGGCGCGCGGCGAATCCGTCGACGCCCGTACCGATCTCTACTCGACCGGTGTCGTGCTGTTCGAGATGCTGACCGGCCGACCACCCTTCCGCGGCGACACCGCGGTCGCTGTGGCGTACCAGCACGTCAGCGAACCTCCGCCTGTACCGAGCACGATCAACCCCAAGATCTCGCCAGCGCTCGACGCCGTCGTGGCGCGCGCGCTGAGCAAAGATCGTTATCAGCGGTACCAGAGCGCCGCTGAGTTCCGCGAGGACGTGCAGATCGCCGCCTCAGGACAGATTCCGCAGCGCAAGCTTCCCGAGCCGGACTTCAATGCCGCATTGTTCGGAGCCGCGCCGAGCGACAGTCTCGGTGCGTCGACCGCGATGAAGCAGCTCGCTGCCGATGATGACACGCTCACCCGCACGCAAGACCGCCCGCCGGCGCTGTGGATCTGGTCAGGGATCCTCGCCGTCCTCGTCATCGTTGCAGCCGTGGTCTTCTGGGTCGTCAATCTCGAGCCCGCCGAGACAGCGGTCGAAGTGACCTCCCATGAGGTCATCGACGTGTCGAACATGACCTACGAAGACGCGGCTTCCGCGCTGCAATCACTTGAGCTGGTAGCGCAAGCACAAGACGAAGCGAGTGTCACGGTCGAAGCGGGCAACGTGATCCGCACCGATCCGCCCGCCGGGACCCGCCTGAGCGTGGGCGACACCGTCGAGGTCTACGTCTCGACGGGCCCCAATCAGCTCGCCGTTCCGTCGATCGCCAATATGAGTGTCGCCGCCGCGCAGCAAGCTCTGACTGACGCCGGTTTCGTCGTCGGCCAGGTCACCACGCAGCACTCGCCCGACATTCCCGCCGACACGGT
>Ga0210040_10006960_pt1 | contig 13868 bp, 8 predicted proteins | sample CryGeyCG12114_NA_FD_185462 | JGI IMG/M metagenome (GOLD analysis project Ga0210040, IMG submission 185462) | Groundwater microbial communities from aquifer - Crystal Geyser CG19_WC_8/21/14_NA (SPAdes) (version 2) | ecosystem: Environmental > Aquatic > Deep subsurface > Groundwater | place: USA... | reverse complement strand
CCACCCTCAGTTTTTAAACTGTAATTTATGACGGGTCGCCCCGGTTCGCTTACCCAAACCTGGCTCCAGGCCGATAAGTCGGTGGGGGTAAGGGCATCCATTATCCGGATCAGGTCGGGCCAGGAAGCATTATTATAAGCATATTTTTTTAGATACTGCCGCAGGCCTGCCCGGAAAGCTTCTGCTCCCATCAACCGCTCGAGTTGCCGCATAACAATTGGAGCTTTATGGTAAATAATATTGCCATAGAGCGTACCGGCTTCTTGTAAATTAGTTAGTGGTTGCCGAATAGGATTAGCGCCTGTAGTGCGGTCTACGCCGTAAGCCGCCGGAAAATGATCAACCAAGAACTTTAAATCAAATAAACCTGTGTTGCCGGATTCCTGGGTAATTTTATCGGCCATAAAGTTGGCAAATACTTCTTTCATCCAAACATCGTTAAACCACTGCATGGTTACCAAATCGCCAAACCACATGTGCGATGTTTCGTGGGCTATGAGATTAGAACGGGCATTTTTCTGATCCTGGGTTGCTCCTTCGTCGAGGAATAGCGTGCCTGCTTTATACTGCACCGCGCCCACGTGTTCCATGCCGTTGTACTGAAAATCCGGAATAGCTACAAAATCGAACTTCTGAAAAGGATAAGAGATTTGGGTATAATCGGAGAGAAAAGATAAAGCTTCCTGGTGTATTTTAAATATAGGATTTAAGCTTTCCTTTAACTTTTTACTATCGGTTTCGCGGTGATAGAAGTGCATAGTGTTGCCGGCTGTGTTGTTAGTGATATGCTTGAATTTTCCGGCGGCAAAAGAAAAAAGATAAGTACTGATGGTGTCGGATTTTTGAAAATGGTAAGTTTTGGTTGCCCCGGCTATTACCGAATCTTGTAAGGCGCCATTGGTTAAAGCTTGCCAACTGCTGGGTAAAGTAAGCGTGAGCTGGAAAGTAGCCTTTAAATCGGGTTGGTCGAAGCAGGGGAAAACAGTACGCGCCCGGTCGGGTACCAGCAAAGTGTAAAGGTAATCTTCGTTACGGTTTAAGGATAAGTTGCCCGCTATAAATTCTATTTGTATTTGGTTTTGGCCTAATTTTAGGAATTCAGGAGAAATTAAAAGATGTTCATTTGCGAAAACAACGGGAATATTTTTCTGATTTACTTTAATACTCGATACATGGTCTGTACTTTCTTTAAAATCTAGTTGCAGCGGAATTTTGTTTGCTTTTAAAGCAAAGGTTATAATTTCTGTAGCCGGTATTGGTTCAGTTTTATTGGTCGGTATTTTAAATGCTAACTGGTAATGCAATTGATATAACACCTGCTTGCGGTAAATGGCTAATTTCTCCGCCACCCCTTTTTCTACCGGTAACACTTCCACCTGGTTAAATTTTCTACTACAAGACCAAAGTATTCCGGTTAAACACCCTAAAAGAAGAGCACTTAAACTCCATTTTAAAAAATAATTCATAATAGTACGGCCTGCCAATATATCCGGATATCCGGAAAATAATTATTACTAACTGATGTTACGCAGCATCTGGATAAATATTCATTTTTGCTAATTGGTATTTACAAGTGTCATTCAGGAGGAAACCATTTGGTTTGCTGCTAAATAGTTTCCTCCTGAATGACACTTGTAGATTACTTAAACTTATATATTATTTTATTTGCGTAACATCAGTTACTAAGTGGAGTGGCTTTTTACACCAAGAAATTAATTACAAAAAAGTTGATTTTCTGAACAACAAACTATCTTGTTTTAACTTCAGCTTTAACAAAATTAAAAAATCATTACTCCGAAATATTTCTTTTTTAGTTCAGAAATATCTTTCAAAGTAATGATTTATTCTATTTCTTCTGATTAATGCCAAAAGAAGCAATTATACGGTTTATTAAGAAGCAGTAAAATCAAGGGAAAATACCCAGCGATTGATAGCTAACTGCCACTTTATGAGTTGCGTCGTAGAAAGCAGCCGTCCGCAAATCGTTGATGGTTGGGTGCTCTCGCATAACGTTGCGAATTTCGTGGTAAGCCAATATCATGGTGTCTTCCAGCCCGGAACGTACCAAGTCGGTTTCGTCGGCCCCATGAATCAGCATTTGCCTTTCTTTGGCCCCAATACTATGGCCACTGGCCTTTTCAATAGCCTCTACTACGCGCCTAAGGCTGGCTTCTTCGGCTCTTTTTCCCATCCGGCCAAAACGTACATTAGATATATTTTTGAGCCATTCGAAGTAAGAAACAGTTACCCCGCCCGCATTTAAATATAAATCAGGAATAATGAATATACCTTTTTGTAATAATATTTTTTCTGCTTCTTGGGTTACCGGACCATTGGCGCCCTCCGCAATTATTTTGGCTTGTATGGTCACTGCATTATTTATATCTATCTGATTCTCAAGCGCCGCCGGTAACAAAATATCACATTCGTACGCGAGCAAATCAATAGAATTCTGAATGTTGGTAGCGCCCGGATAGTTTAAAATAGAACCACTTTGTTTCCGGTATTGAAATACGGATTCAATATCCAGGCCATTCGGATTAAAGATACCACCTTCCCGTTCGGCAATGCCGGTAATAATAACGCCATCCTGCTGACAAAAAATTCCGGCGTGGTAACCCACATTACCTAACCCTTGCACAATCATGCGTTTGCCGTTTAAACCAGGCGAAATTTTTAATTGCCTAATAATTTCGGTATCTTCTAAGGCTTCGCGTAAACCGTAATAAATACCTAAACCGGTGGCCTCGGTCCGGCCTCTGATACCGCCTTGACCCACGGGCTTACCCGTAACGGAGCCTAGCGCATTGGTTTCGCCGTGCTTAAAGGTATGGTACGTATCGGCAATCCAGGCCATTTCGCGGCTACCAGTACCATAATCCGGAGCCGGTACGTCTACGCCCGGCCCAATTAAATTTTTCTTGATTAGCTCGCTGGCATAGCGTCGGGTTACTTTTTCCAGTATATCTACAGGAGTGGTGCGGGGATTGATTTTGACACCCCCTTTGGCGCCGCCAAAAGGAACATCTACTAGGGCACATTTAAAAGTCATGAGGGTAGCCAGGGCTACTACTTCGTCTTCGTCTACGTGCATGCTGTAACGAATACCGCCTTTGGTAGGTAATTTATGATGACTATGTTGGGCCCGGATGCCTTCAAATACAACAACTTTCCCTTCCACTTCTACCGGAAAGTTTACTTTATATACACTATTGCAGATCTTAATTTGCTCTAAAATACCAGGATGCAGATCCGAGTGTCTGGCTGCTTCATCGTAATAATGATGTACACTGCTTAAAAATTGTTTTCCTTCAGATACATTCGTCATAGATTAATGGGGTTAAGGTGCGGAACGTTATTAAAACGGCTGATTTGCCGGATTGTTTGAAAACGTTTATTCCTATCAATCGTTAAAATACTATTTAATTGATATTCAGAGAATATAATATATAAAATTTAAGTTCTAATAAAATTTTAAAGCTCTGCCTTGTTACAGAACAGAATTCAAGAAAAGCTTTGTGAATCCAATACTAACATTCGGTGTTTAAATTAGGCAGGAGGAAGATTTAAGCCATACTTTTATTAGCAGAAAGCAGGGATTGTTTTGACAATAAAGACGGCAGCTGGCTAATTGATTAAATAAAATCTAGGGAAGTAGCTTAAAGTAAAAGCTGCCTTTATTTAGAAGCAGGCCCGGCCACAGCAATAACAATTGCCCCAATAGCCATTAACACAGCGCCTAAAATTACGAGCCAATTAATTTGTTCTTTTAGAAATAACACCGCAAATAGTATGGCAAAAACCAGGGAAAGTCTTTCGAGTGGCGATACGCGGGAGGCATCGCCTAGTTTAAGGGCGTAGAAAGCAAGCAACGATGAAACACAAGTTATGATGCCGGCCAATACTAAATAAAGCCAGTTACGACGCTCAATCTGCATTACATCCGGTAAGTTTCCCTGCCAAGCCACCACTCCCCACGATACTACAAGAATCAAAACCGATTGCACTGCAAAAACAAGGCTAGAATCAACGTTTTTGATCGCGGCTTTAGACAATGTTACTACTACTGCCGATGATACAGCAGCCAATAAAGCAAATACAATCCACATACGCATTATATACAATTTTTAGCCGCGGGTTTGGTTGCGTGGTTCAATACCGCTTCGTAAAGCGGTAGTAATAGCTTGGTGTAACGCAGTTTCGATTGATTCAGTTGCTTGGAGTAGTAAGCCTTCTTAACTTATTATTGGCTGAAGTTAACTAATGTAGTTTGCCTAATCTTAGCAGGCGCTTAAAATTTAAATAAAATAATGTGGTTATAAACAGATATATTCGTAAGTTTTGCGGATAATACTTAGAAATTTTAAATTTATGAGTATTACTGGTACTTATAACATTGTACAACTTAGCTAATAGGTATATATATGGAAGAAATGACTTTATCAGAATATATTATTTCGGCATTCATGACAGTAGGTTCTCTCTTTTCAGTAAGAAGTATGTTTCGTTTATGGAAAAGAAAATAGCTGTGAACAAAAAAGCAGCTATAAAAGCTGCTTTTAAATTTATAAAGGGAAATAATGCTTTTGCATAGCATTATTCCATGTTAATTAATTTCTTATAAGTAATAGGGGTGGCTTTTAGTAGAGGAATATTGTTTTGTTGGGTATTGTTTTCTAAAAACATTACGCCATATTCATCTTTTAAGGTATGGCAAAGTTGCAGGCACTTATCTTTATTATAACCACATTTAGATAAAAGCGAATTACCTTCTATAAATACTTTGGTTACTAACTCGTTTAAAATCTCTTTCATGTAATAATTAACTAATTTAATACTATAAAGCTTTTACTATATATTTAGCCAGAGGTTACACCAAATGCTTAAAAAATTTTACCTGATTTTTCCCTGTCTTAATTTGATAAGCAACAAATACCCAAGCCAATAATAAACTATTACTCTTAATTTTATTGCTGCCATTGTTAGCCCAAAGCTAGGTTTCCAGTACTATAATGGCCTTTTATAAATTACGCCGCTAAATTTATCTGGTGGCAATAATGGGTGAAGAGGAAGAACTTAAAAGATCTAAGAATAAATTTTGTGGTATAAAAAGGAACATATAATTTGTATTTATAATGAATTGCCATGAAGCCCTGCGGGGCTTTTTTGTTTAGGATAAAGTTGTTAAATATTTTATTGTTTAGAGTATGTTTAAAATCTAAAACTTGGGCTGTATACTTTAAAAAGAGCGTATTTACTATAAATTTATAAAAAGGAAAAAGTCACTTATTGCCATTCATCACCGTCATTCTGCAGAATGACGGTGATCAGTAGGATTTTCAAAATTTAAACATGCTCTTAGGCAGATATTTGAGGCAACACACAAGCTTTACGTTCATACATAGATATAAAATAAACTATATGTACATTGCCTACGTTTTAAAACGTTAGCTACTGTTAAGATAAAACTATGCATACATTTGACTTAACCGAACACCCGCACCGTCGGTATAATGCCCTTACCGGAGAATGGATTCTGGTATCGCCCCATCGCTCTAAACGCCCTTGGCAAGGCCAGCAGGAAGAGGTTACCAAAGAACAACGGCCGGAATACGACCCTAAATGTTATCTATGCCCTGGCAACGTAAGGGCAAACGGCGAATACAACCCGCCTTATACCCAAACTTTCGTGTTCGAGAATGATTTTGGTGCTTTGCAAGCCAATGTGCCAGCCGGTAACTACGATCAGACGGGCTTATTAAAAGCAGAATCGGAGCGGGGAATTTGCCGGGTAATTTGCTTTTCGCCGCGACATGATTTAACCCTCACCGATATGGCGACAAATGAAATCCGAAAGGTGGTAGATGTCTGGCAGCGGGAGTTTGCCGAGTTAGGCGCGTTAGATTATATCAATTACGTGCAGATTTTCGAAAATAAAGGTTCAGTAATGGGTAGCAGCAATCCGCACCCGCACGGCCAGATATGGGCGCAAAGCTCAATTCCCGTAGAGCCAGCCAAAGAAACAGGGCAGCAGCAGGCTTATTTTCAGGAGCATGGCCGCAGCCTCTTAGCCGATTACCTGGCACTGGAACTAACCGAAAAACAGCGCATAGTAGTGGAGAACGATGCCTTTGTGGCTTTGGTACCTTTTTGGGCAGTATGGCCTTTCGAAACCATTATTATTAGTAAACGCCATTTTAATAATATTTTAAAAATGACGGATACCGAGAAAGATCTTTTTGCCGCCATAATTAAAGAATTGTCTACTGTTTACGATAAATTATTTGGCGTTTCTTTTCCGTATTCGGCGGGTATGCACCAAAGTCCGACTGATGGGCAGGAACACCCGGAATGGCACTTCCACATGCATTTTTACCCACCGCTTTTACGCTCTGCAACAGTTAAAAAGTTTATGGTGGGCTACGAAATGCTGGCCAATCCGCAGCGCGATATAACACCCGAATGGGCGGCAGAACGGCTACGCAGCTTAAAATAAATCAATTGAAATACTTTATTCATAAAGGGAAAGAATAGCCCCATATCATTAAATAGTTATTCGTGGTTAGCTCTTCTGGAAGTTGATAAAAAAAGGCCTTTGCTTTAATTTTGCAGAGGCCTTTTCTAATAAAATTAAATTTTTATATTTTAGCTATGTTTGTTATAATGCGCTGATATTTAAATACTTGAGTACGTGGTGAATTGTTAGGCCTAAATTTATGAAATTTGAAAGAATTAGGGGCAATGATAGAAAAATTAATTATTTATTACGGCTAAAACCTGTATACTATATAGTAAAATCCATTAAAATGAATTATCTTTACAGATTAAAATAAACCTGAGATAAGAACATTCATGAACGAAGTACAAGAACAAAAAATATCAGATTATTCAGCGGATAGCATACAGGTTTTAGAAGGTTTAGAGGCAGTTCGGAAACGTCCTGCTATGTATATAGGCGACATTGGGGTAAAAGGTTTACACCATTTGGTTTGGGAAGTAGTAGATAACTCCATCGACGAAGCCTTGGCCGGTCATTGCGACACCATTGACGTTACCATTAATGAAGATAATTCGGTTACCGTATCGGATAACGGCCGGGGCATTCCTACGGATTTTCACCAGAAAGAAGGCCGCTCAGCTCTTGAAGTAGTCATGACCGTGCTGCATGCCGGGGGTAAATTCGATAAAGATTCCTACAAGGTTTCGGGTGGTTTGCACGGCGTAGGTGTTTCCTGCGTTAATGCGCTTTCTACTGACCTGAAAGTTACTGTGAAGCGTAACGGTAAAATGTACGAGCAAGCCTATAAAATAGGTATACCGCAGTACGCAGTACGCGAAATTGGTGAATCGCAGGAACATGGAACCACCGTGCAGTTTAAACCGGATGATACTATTTTTACCACCACCGAATATAAATACGATACTATTGCGGGACGTTTGCGGGAATTATCTTTCCTGAATAAAGGCATTTATATAAACTTAACCGACCGGCGCGATAAGAAAGCCGATGATACTTATTTGCAGGAGACTTTCTTTTCTGAAGGTGGCCTGAAGGAGTTTGTATCTTACCTGGAAGAAACCCGCGAAAACCTGATTCCGGAGCCTATTTACATTGAAAGTGAAAAAAATGGCATTCCGATCGAAATTGCTTTGCAGTATAATTCCTCCTACACCGAGAATATTTTCTCTTACGTAAATAACATTAATACCATAGAAGGCGGCACCCACGTAGCCGGTTTTCGGCGGGCGCTCACCCGAACCTTAAAAGGTTATGCCGAGCGCTCCGGCATGCTCGAAAAAGCCAAGGTAGAAATTCAAGGCGACGATTTCCGGGAAGGTTTAACGGCCGTTATTTCGGTAAAAGTGCAGGAGCCTCAGTTCGAAGGTCAAACTAAAACCAAATTGGGTAACTCCGATGTAATGGGAGCTGTGGATATTGCCGTAGGCGAAATGCTGGCCAATTTTTTAGAAGAAAATCCGCGCGAAGCAAAAATCATTATTCAAAAAGTAGTGCTGGCGGCGCAGGCCCGGCAAGCCGCCCGTAAAGCTCGCGAAATGGTGCAACGGAAAAGCATTCTTTCGGGTACCGGCTTACCGGGTAAACTGGCCGACTGCTCGGAATCGGACCCGGCCAGTTGCGAAATTTATTTGGTAGAAGGGGACTCAGCAGGCGGTTCGGCTAAACAAGGCCGCGATCGTAAATTCCAGGCCATCCTGCCTTTACGGGGTAAAATCTTAAACGTAGAAAAAGCCCAAGAACACCGTATTTACGAAAACGATGAGATAAAAAACATGATTACGGCTCTGGGCGTTAGTTTTGGCACTCCCGATGACCACAAGGCTTTAAATATGGAGAAACTTCGTTATCATCGCATTATCATCATGACCGATGCTGATATTGATGGTAGCCACATCCGGACCTTAATTCTGACCTTCTTTTTCCGGTACATGAAAGACTTAATTGATAACGGGTATATCTATATTGCGCTGCCACCGCTTTACCTCGTTAAAAAAGGCAAAGAAGAACGCTATTGCTGGACCGAACAAGAACGGGCAGATGCAATTAAAGATTTGGCCAAAGGAGGTAAAGAAGATTCAGTGGGCGTACAACGCTACAAAGGGTTAGGCGAAATGAATCCGGAACAACTCTGGACCACGACCATGCGCCCCGAAACCCGCAGTTTAAAACAGGTATCTATTGAGTCGGCGGCCGAAGCCGACCACTTGTTTTCGATGCTGATGGGCGATGAAGTAGCGCCCCGCCGGGATTTTATTGAGCGCAATGCCAAGTATGCCAAAGTAGACGTATAAACCTTATTATCTATATAAAACAATTAAAAAAGCTTGCCTCGGGTAAGCTTTTTTAATTAAAAATTAATGGTAAAAGTTGTACCAATCCTAACTAAAATTCGCATCTTTAAAACCAGATGTTAGGTTTTGGGTATACAAAGTTGGTAGTAGTTAAAAGCTAAAAGGCGATAAAAGGGTTAAAAAATGCAATTAAATAAAGTTTCGGATCAAATCAGGAAAAGTAAGTATATCAGTCGGGATTTAAGTTGGATACGGTTTAACTACCGCGTGCTGGACCAGGCTAAATATACCGAAAGAGGTTTATTTGACAGATTAAAATTTTTAGCTATAACGGCCTCGAACCTCGACGAATTTTTTATGATTCGGGTAGGAAGCTTATACAACTATCTCGATTATGGTAAAGAAAGGATCGATTATTCGGGGCTCCGCGAATTGCCTTTCCGGCGCAAGTTGCTTGAGTTTGCTCATCGGCTGGTTAAAGATGTGTACCTGACCTATGATATGGAAATGCAGCCGCAGTTTGAAAAAAATGGGTTTGCTATTTCTAAAATCGATAGCTTAACTGATGCAGAACAGCGCAAAGCCAGTACGTATTTTATGAATACGATCTATCCCATGCTTACGCCCATGGTATACGATAACTACCACGGCTTTCCGTTGCTCGTGAATCAGGCACTAATATACGGTGTAGTTACCAAAAGCACCGACGAAGCTAAAACGCAAAATCGCTTAACCTTTATTCAGATTCCGCAAAATCTGGCCCGCTTTTTTGAGATTCAACGCAAGGATAAATTAATATTTGTACCTATAGAAGAAATAATCCGGTGGCAACTCGACAAGCTGTTCCGGAACGTAGAAATAATCTCTACCAATTTATTTCGGATTACCCGTAACGGTGATTTTACTTTAGAAGAAAGCGATGATATTGATGCAGATTTTATTAACGAAATAAAAGTTAAATTAAAAACCCGGAAAAAAGGACGGGTTGTGCGCTTAGAAATAGAAGGAAATCCTTCGCCAGTGCTGCTGAAAGGCCTTAAAGACCGTTGGAATATAGATAATGCTAATATTTTTGTTATTAGTAGCCTAATTGATTTAAAAGGCTTGTGGCAAATTATAAAGCACACCCAATTTCGGGATAAACTTTTTAAGCAGCCGCACCCAGTTAATCCTATTAGTTTACCGGATTTAGAACACGAAGATTTATTCGATTATTTAAAATACAAAGATGTTCTGCTACATCACCCTTTTAACAGCATAGAGCCGGTGGTGCAGTTATTGGAGCAGGCCGCCGAAGATCCGGACGTGCTGGCGATAAAACAAACTATTTACCGCTTAGCCGATCAATCGCGGGTTACGGCCGCTTTGCTCAAAGCCGCCGAAAACGGCAAGCACGTATCGGTATTATTTGAAGTAAAAGCCCGTTTCGACGAAGAGCGGAACATTAAAGAAGGGGAGAAGCTGGAAAAAGCCGGTTGTTTTGTTATTTACGGCATTAGTAAGTATAAAACGCATACCAAAATGATGATGATTATCCGGCGCGATGAAGACAGAGTGACGCGTTATGTACACATTGGCAGCGGTAATTATAACGAACAAACCAGCCGGCAATACACTGATATTAGTTTGTTAACTACCGACGAAACGTATGCCCACGATGTATCAGAATTTTTTAATGTTATTACCGGTCATTCCTTCCCGAACGATTACCAATACCTGATAACGGCACCAAAAGATATGCGCCAGCAAATTTTAGAGCTGATTCGCGCGGAAGCCCGAAATGCCCGGAAAGGTGTACCCAGTGGCATTATTATGAAAATGAACTCGCTGGAAGATAAAGAAATTATAGATGAGTTTTACAAAGCTTCTAAAGCCGGCGTACCCATTAAATTAATTGTGCGGGGTATTTGCTGCCTACGCCCCCAACGTAAAGGATTGAGCGAAAATATTTCCGTAATTTCTATTGTGGGCGATTACCTGGAACACACCCGGCTATTTTATTTTCACAACCACGGAGAGCCAAAATTGTACGGCGGCAGTGCCGATATGATGGTTCGCAGTTTTGATCGTCGGATAGAAGCAATTTTTTTAATTGCGGATGAAGATCTGAAGAAGGAAGCCATGAAAATATTACAATATAATTTAAAGGACAACCAGAATACTTACATCATGCGCGAAGATGGCGCTTACATTAAAAAACGTGAGCCCGAAGAAAAAGCTTTTAATATTCATCGGGAGTTTTACCACATGCAAATTGCTCCGGATGAAGTAATAGAACTTTTTGAAAGCATTTCCCCCGAAGTAAAGCAACCCGAAATAAAGCAAGAGGAACTTTAAACTTTTTGCCTTAAAATAAAAAAACCGGCTAATACTAAACAGCCGGTTTTTTATTTTAAGTTCTTAATCAAACTTGTAAATGAATATTATAGATAAAAATATTTTAATAGTTGATTATGATTTAATTACGCCGGATAATCAGGTAATCTAATCTTGTTTCTGAGCTTAATATAAATTAGTCAACTAAAGTAGAAATCTCCGATACCAGAGAGCTTGGGTGGTAATGAGTTTCGTACAGCGATTGTAAAATACCGTCTTTTAAACCAACAGTGGGAACTATCATACTTTCTATTTTTCCCCACTTCATAGCCGACAAGTAAATACGCGCGGCCGGCACAATCACATCTGCCCGGTCAGGGTTTAGTAACAGCACGCTCAATTTATCTTCGAAGCTCATCCCTTCCAACTGGTTTACAATCTCTTCAATCTGCTTCCGGAAAATAGGTTTGCCAGCCATTTTACCGGCCATTTCGTATATTTTGTTAATGTTTCCCCCGGTACCAATAGCCCTGGAAACATGGTTTTTGCGCGCATTTTCTTTTACCCAAGTCTTCATGGCTACCCAGGTTTCGTCGTATTTATCACCCTGCTGAAAACGGATAGATCCCATTTCAAAAGATTGCGAAGCTACTTTTTCGGTGCCTACGTATACGTTAAACTCGGTGCTACCACCACCTACATCTATGTGCAGGTAATTTTTATCGTCGAGCAAATTATAAATTACCTTGTTAATTAACTCCGCTTCGGTTTGCCCATCAATAACATTAATTTGCATACCCAATTTCTTGCGCACGCGTTTAATTATTTCGGTGGCATTTTGCGCCTGGCGCATAGCCGAGGTAGCGCAAATCATATAATGGCTAACTTCATGCACTTCCATTAAAAGTTTAAGCGCGTGTAAAAATTTAGTGAATTTTTCTTCTTTGGCCGGCGAAATAATACCAGTGGTAAAAACATCGTCTCCAAACTTTATAGGATAACGAATGTATTCTACCCTTTTAAAAATATTCTTATCCTGGTAGACCAATACACTCGAAATCTGGCATCTAACCGCGTTAGAACCAATATCAATAGCAGCTAATTTCAAGGGCTAAGTAAATTATATCTGGTAAATTCACGGCAAAGATACTACCAAACCGCTTAAATAAGTAATTTTAGTAAAGTACTTATAATTATAGCTCTGGGTTTATTCTTATAAGTAAAAGTTGATCTTAATATACCAAATATACCAAAACATACCTTTTCCCGGCCAAGCGTTATGATTAAAATAGTTGAATGCCCCCGCGATGCGATGCAAGGCTGGCCAGTTTATATTCCGACCGCAACCAAAATAAACTACCTGAACACCTTATTGCAAGTAGAGTTCGATACGCTCGATTTTGGCAGTTTTGTCTCGGCTAAAGCTATTCCGCAAATGCAGGATACCAGAGACGTATTAGCCGGATTGCAGCTCCAAAATACGTCTACTAAATTGCTGGCGATTGTTGCTAACTTACGGGGCGCCCAACAGGCTGCTGATTATCCCGAAATTACTTACCTCGGGTTTCCCTTGTCTTTATCCGAAACGTTTCAGCAACGCAATACCAACAAAACAGTGGCGGCCGCTTTAATTGAGTTGGCCCAGATTCAGGAAATCTGCTTGGCAAAAAATAAAGTTCTGGTGGTTTATTTATCTATGGGTTTTGGCAATCCTTACCACGAACCCTGGAGCCCCGAGGTAGTATGGCATTTGGTGCAACAACTTGTACCATTGCAAATTCAAATTATAGCTTTGTCCGATACGGTTGGTGTGGCCACGCCCGCTACTATCAGTATTTTATTTTCGGAGTTGGTGCCGGCATTTCCGGCTATCACCTTTGGTGCTCATTTTCATACCCGACCCGACAATTGGGAAGAAAAAGTGAAAGCTGCTTACGAAAGTGGCTGCACCCGGTTTGACGGGGCACTAAAAGGTTTTGGCGGTTGCCCGATGGCTAAAGACGAACTGGTGGGCAACCTGGCCACCGAAAATTTAGTGGCCTTTTTCCAAAATATTAACCTACCTTTGAGGTTAAATAAAATAGCTTTTAACGCCGCCCTGGCGCAGGCACCAGTTGTTTTTATTTAGTTCAAATGAAGAGAAAACCCGTTGTTGATATATTTATTCCTTGTTTTGTAGACCAATTATTTCCGGAAACGGGATTAAATATGGTTAAAGTGCTGCAAAAACTAAATTGCGAAGTACGCTACAATCCGAACCAAACCTGTTGCGGCCAACCCGCTTATAATGCGGGTTTTATAGAAGAAAGCAGCCGCATTGCCCATAAATTTTTACAAGATTTTTCCAACGACCAAACTGATTTTATTGTTGCTCCTTCGGCCTCCTGTGTGGGCATGGTTCGAAATGCTTATCCGGATATTTTTATGACTTCTTCGGAGTTTAAAAACTACCGAAACATGGAAAAGAAGGTATTTGAGTTTAGCGAATTTCTGGTAAATGTGTTGCAGGTAACCAAAATTCCAGGTGCCCGCCTGGATGCCAAAATTACTTATCACGATTCGTGCAGTGCCTTGCGGGAATGTGGAATTAAAGCCGGCCCCCGGGCATTATTACAGCATGTAGCGGGTTTGGAGCTAATCGAAATGGCAGATACCGAAACTTGCTGCGGCTTTGGGGGAACCTTTGCCGTAAAATTTGAAGCTATTTCGGTGGCCATGGCCCAGCAAAAAGTAGAAAATGC
>Ga0210040_10006959_pt1 | contig 13871 bp, 14 predicted proteins | sample CryGeyCG12114_NA_FD_185462 | JGI IMG/M metagenome (GOLD analysis project Ga0210040, IMG submission 185462) | Groundwater microbial communities from aquifer - Crystal Geyser CG19_WC_8/21/14_NA (SPAdes) (version 2) | ecosystem: Environmental > Aquatic > Deep subsurface > Groundwater | place: USA... | reverse complement strand
AATATTCATATTTCCGGTTAAACTGCATCCATTGAAATGAATGACCAACTGAGCAATTGCAGCTCCTGTTTAATAACAAGGTCTAGTTATTTCAGTAGGCCTTATCGGCTGTTGGATTCATTCGATAAACTCATTCATATGGAACTCTCTCTATCTGGACAAAACATACTGACTGCCCAGAGAGAATAATATACACAACTGCAATGCACATGTGTTGATGATAACAACAAGCTAGATTAAACCTCAGTACACAGCCACTCACATGATGATAATAAATTCTTGCTCTGAAACAATATTGATGATAAAGATGACATGAAAACAATTTCAAACCATACACTATTGAAAGTAGTGTATTTAGCCAGTAAGTCAGTTAGTTAGTTAGTTAGTTACAAAAGAGAGTTTCGAGACTCGCTTCAATTTTTTTTTGCACATAATCAAGGAAAAGTTTAGTTTCACACAGAACCATGCACTTCCTTAAACAAACATTGTGAATCACATCCGCATAGTTAGTCCACATTTCATGCACACACAAAAAATATGTTTGCACCAACTAAATTTCCCATGGGTTTCAAGTGTAATCTTATCCCGCACATTTTTTTGCGCAATATTCTCTTCTTGACAATTATAATTGCCGTGTGTGCACAATCTGGTCTCAGCACTAGCACGCTAAGACATGTGCAGATCGTAAGCCAAAAATTGCATAATGATTTCCAAATGTGACGTAAATGCCTTTTGTCAAGTCAGTAGTGACTAACTAATTGACAAGACAACTCCATTTGCAGATTTTCAGACATGGTGATAGGACGCCAGAATATGCGTACACCAACGATCCATTTCAATCTGAATCCACATGGGCAGAAGGATGGGGCCAATTGACAAAGGTAATCAGTCAACAAAGGAAATATATTACACTCTTTGTTTCTCTTTGCAAAAGTTTTTCAATCTACTACCGATTGCATAAATATGTGAAGCCACTCAACCATTACTAATATTAATTTACTCAAACTTTCTCAATAATGGCAATAGTATGGCAAATGAGAAAAGTTTATGTAATCACAGGAAGGAAAAATCCAGGAGTATAATCTGGGTAAATACTTGCGCTCCCGGTACACAACATTTCTCAATGAAACTTATATACCAGATGAAATTGTCGTACTCAGCTCAGATCTGGACCGCACTATAATGAGTGCACAGCTTTGTTTGGCTGGTTTGTATCCCGTACTGGATCTGAAAGAAAACTGGAACCCTAATATAACCTGGCAACCTGTCCCTCTAAGAACGGTTCCGGTAAAGTTTGACAATGTAAAGAAAACAGAAAATTTTAAACTTTAGTCATGATGATATTATCCATTATTATTAATATCGTCTCGCTTTTTCCACTTTTTTCCCCAAGAAGATAACAGTTTTTTGCATGCATTCTTGTTATTTTTTAATTATCTTGCAAAGTTTTTAGTTAGTTCTCATCCCAAGGACTTTTTATCCGCTCACATTGTTATTGCAACCGTGCAGGTTGACCCAGACATTTACTTTATTGAAAGCCCCAGGTTGTCCAATAATGGATGATATACTCATGCATTAGACATAAGAAGAGTAAAAAGCTCTCACAAATCATAACAATGGATTCTTTTCAAATACATAGCTCATCCGGATGAAAAAAGATTGCCCGCGATTTAATGCCATTTTGGAAGACTTTCTTGTCAACTCTCCAGAAATGAAGGAAATCAACGAAAAGTATCAAAAATGTTATGACTATTGGAGCAAAGAGAGTGGGGAAAATATTGTGAACATACGGGACATTGACAGATTTTATGCTACACTGTTGGTAGAGGTAAAAATACCACAAACTTTCACTACATGCATAACCTGCAGTTTTTTAGAAAGCTCATGAAAAATTTATTGCACAGTACAAGAAAGACTTAGAAGTCCCAGAATGGTCACTGTCTCTATTCAATGATACTAAGTTCCAGTATTTGTACAATCTTTCATTCCAAATCCCAACCTACACTCCAGAAATGAAAAGACTTCGTGCTGGACCTTTGTTGGAGCTGTTGACGTCAAATATTCAGAATGTGAGTAGGCATGACAGGGAAAGTCAGACAACGAAAGCTGTACTTATTTCAGCACACGATGTTACACTGGTGGACATAATGAATACTCTCGGGGTATATTCTATGGAAATTCCTCCATATGGGTCCGCCTTCATTATAGAGACACATGAGCGTCCAACAGATGGGAAACTATATCTGAATGTAAGAAAAATTCATCTAATATTGTCATTGGTTAGTTAGCAACTATTACGTAGCTACGTAGAAAGCTATTTACTTTCTAGTAAAATGTAATCTGTGGCGAAGAATGGTGACTAACGTTTCTGTGAAACATATTATCCAGCTTTTGTTCCACAATGAGACGAGTACAGAGCCAAAGCTGTACCAGCTTAATATGCCGGGGAAGCCTTTCAATTTACCGGTAGACGATTTTATCGATTTTGCCAAACCACTAATTCCGATTGATTGGGAGGCTGAGTGTCAAATACGGGATTCTGAGGGGGCTCAACAGGCTTCTCTTTTTAGTTCGGGTTAGTTGTAGTTACAATGAATTTTAAACTACAGCCAGGTTACATAATGTGCCTGTGTTTTATTGACTCAATACAAAGCGTTTTTTTTTCATGGATTTTTTAATGCATTATAGCTTGGACGTGGCCAGTTACATTGGGAATAGTGGGAGTTATCATTATGTTGTCTTTGGTCACATTAGTGACTGTATTTGTCATTCATAAAAGGAGGAAAGAAAAGTTGAGACGGAGAAGTACCAGAACCCGTTGGGAATACCATCAAGTTTAGTTTTAGATGTCAATAAATGTAGATTTATAATATATGCGCTGAAGTAGAGGACTTGCAAATTTGACAGCAAGAGAGTTTTAGAGACGAAACCAATAATTCCAATTTCATGAGCGTAGTTGAGTGTTTTGGTTGTACGAGTTTACTAGACACACACTTATTTATAGATTTATTCCCATTTGTTTTCATGTTTACTTTGAAAATGTCCCAAATGTTATGATTGTGAATATAAAAAGCCAATCTCCACTTTGTAGTTCACAATGTGATTCCAATATACAAGTAATTTTTTTTATTCTACGTACTTGTACTATTTTCGAGTTTGTTAAGCCAAGTTGATGTAGGTTGTGAATATATGTTTAAGTGTTCACAAAAAATCTCTAGAGAGATTGGGTTATCAGCCAAAAAGCATTTGTGTGTACTGTGGAATATTGTTTTGCAATCATTTCATCATGCGAAGTCTGAATGTTTTGATAAATAAATTCCAAGTTGAATCTTAACATTTATACTATAGTTTAATTTTACAAATCCTTGACTGAGTTTCTCAGAATTCAGTCTATCGTCACATAAGTGCCGTCGCTTGCATGAAATTTCCATTACTTTAATGCATAATGTAGAATATCTGTCTAAATTTGCTGTTTTATAACATTGCACATATTAGTTTTCATACCCTTACATTCCAATGCTTACTAAGCACTGTTATAGTTGACTTGACATTCCCTGTTTTCATTTCATTGGCTCCATACATCGATGAATTTAATCCATGAAATTCTCCCGACTAGAAAAACAATACATGCCAGAAATAAATTGCACCCAGCTTTTGGGAAACTTTTACTATCCACTGTAAAAGTGACAGGAACAAATAAAAAGAGACAGTGAGATCGAAAGACATTAACTCGCATAACAAAGGGAAATATAAAGACCCGTTTGAATGCATGTTACAAGTTAGGGAAAGCACACAAACAATACAAAGTGCAAGTGTAAGGAATCAGAAAAGAATCTGTACTTGTCGTGTTGAGACCGAAATCTTCCGAAAACCAAGTATATGGATCCCCCTCTCCAGAAAGAGATGAAATGGACGGAGATCCGTCCTGCTTTCATGAGTGCGTATCAAAACGACGCTATTCACTGACTTCCTACAGATATACTACAACAGCCCATACTATAACTAACAAGAGACAAAAAAGCTTCCGTAAGCAAGCAGCCATAAAAGAATAAAGGCTTCCACATATAATCCTTTACCATAGTACGAAACTGTACAGAACCAAATACGATTAGCTGTCAGATTATTTTTTCTACTTTTAATCATCATTAAATAGTTTTCCATCTGACAGAAGCCTTGCAAATTGCCAGACAAAATTGGATACTAAAGTTTGCGTGTGTGCCGATAATAGGACTTATTCAATATTACGTTGCAATGCTCTATTATTCTATAACTTGGCCATTAGTTCAAGAGAGTCGCAAAAACTAAAGTTACACCTTGCAGTATGCATGTACACACGAGATAATCTATCTATCCGTCACATTCAATGCTATTGGCAATGTGCACGATAAGTTACTGGTTTTATAAGGCTCTCTAAATAAGTATTAAGCTCTTTCTGCAGTATAAAGCCATCCAATTCTTTTACAGTCGGATGAATGCACCCATAGCACTTCTTTCTTCCTTCGAGTCCAGTGGTTTGTTTATGCTACAGACAGTCTACAAAGTTTAGTGAAAACAACTAAAGGATGAAAGTCGATTTTCTCCGTCCGTATACGTTTGTGTAACAGTGATGGTTTATCTATGATGGTGGTGTACTAATACTAACCACACACTTGGTGTAATATGTGAAAGAGACCAATGTACTCTGTTTTAGGCGGAATGTTTTTACCTACCTACATACCTTACAAGTACAACATAGACATTGTGTGTTTGTGCAGATAGTTCGTAGTTCACAAAAGTCAAAGCAAAACTTTTCTGCTGACAACGACAATTATAGGCTGAGGGAGTGGAAGAGTTTGCTAATTTAATTACTAACTAACCAACTATTTGTGAACTACTTATGCATGTGCAATGCATTATCTCGCGTCCTTTTCGTTAGACGGTGATAACGGGAACACTATGAATTCAGGTTGATAGTGAACGGTCGGAAGAAGAAGACAAGACAACAACTGATAACAAGAAGATTGTTATTTGCATTATGTCGTGCTTATGGAGCTATCAGTTTTGGTTGGACAAATAGTATTTTGAGACTGGAAATGCAATCGATGCGGTGGAGGAATTCGAGTTAACGAAGCAGGAAGTTGATAAATATCATTGTTGGAAATTAAGAAGCTTTGTGCTCAGAGAAAAAGGTATTTCTGGCTAAGAATTGCATTTTGACAATGTTACTAATACTGATTAGATTCTAACTATTTGAATTTGTTTTAGATAATCAGTGAGCGAGCATAATGTGGTCAAACGTTATAGTAGACCGAATCCGGAATCCAGAAAGCCCTTCTGGTCGGTACAAACATGGCATGTGCTTGGTCCCAATCCCCACGGAAGAAGGATTCGGGGGAGAAGAACAAGAGTTATGGATTTACGGGGGACGAAGTGGAACATTCCCTATGAAAGATTTATGGAAACTTCAATTAAATCAAGGGATATGGACCGAAGTGAGTGCCAGAAGTCTGGAGGCGGCTAAGAAACGACCTCCTGCAGAAGGGTCTGAAGAAACTCCGGTGTTTAGAGTTCCTGGGGAGGATATTGAATGGCCCCCTTGCCTTCAAGAGCATACTATGATTCACCACAGAGGTTCGTTATATGTATTTGGTGGGGAAATATCCATCAACTATGAAGACCATACTCCTCTCTGGATTTATAATCTTCATGTAAGGGAGTTTCACTTTCTCAACTTATGTATTTACATACTTTCAAATTATAGTGTGAAATATACTTTTGTGTATTGTAGGAAATGCGATGGAGAAAATGGTCCTACCCACAATCTAATCTGGAAGACCTCGTCAGATATGACAGTAGAAAGAAACCGCCATTACGACCAGTTATGAAAGAAAGAAATCGGAAAAATGGATCCCGAGTGGAAGATATGGGCTCCGGTAGAGGACCAATGGGACGCCGAGGACATACTGCATGTGTTTACGGGGATGAATATATGCTCATTTACGGTGGATATCGAGACTTAAAAGGATCTCTTCATGATCTCTGGGCATTCCATTTTAGTAAGCCTACTATTTCGGTATTGCATTGCAAAGTTTCTTATGCAAGTGCATACCAAAAAATAATTTTGTCATTGCTCAATTTACAGAGACAGAATCGTGGCATTTGTTCAGCAATGGCCGAAGTGGGCGAACAAGTGGTTCATCATGGTGGCCTTTTAGAAGTAGTGGAGATTCTGCAGCCGTCCCACCACCTAGACATAATCATTCATGTGCCCTAGTGGGATCCGGAATGTATGTGTACGGCGGCATGTCCAATTTGGAAGAGATGAGTGACTTGTGGCGATATGATCTGGAAATACGAAAATGGCAATGTGTCCAACCCATAGGTGTGACACCAGGCTGTCTAAAAGGTCATATAGCTGTTTCAGTGGGTAGATCCATGTTGATTTTTGGCGGGGACAAATCTGGAAAAGCTTCTGATGAGGTAAACTGACTAACTAAAATGCTTAAATTGCTACACTGAGCTTTATGCAACTAGTCATATTATTTAATTCACTCAGGTATGGCGTTTCGATGCGAAAACTGAAAGCTGGACAAACTTTCCAAAAGGACCTGGGCCCCGGGCATGCCCTCGGGTATTTGCAAATGCAGCCGTTCTGCCCTCGATCATTGAGCTTGGTCCATTAGAAAATACCGCGACAAGATATAATAGCACTAGAAAAGACACTACCTCAACCTCAGCGGATAATAGTTGCCTGACTGAAGCTAATAAATACTGGTGGGATGACTTCAACAATAGTAGCAATTCCGTGCACCGCCATTTAAATGTAAACCGAGCTAAGCGGTACCAGACACTGGAAGAAGAAAACAGTGGTGAGCTTTTGATCAATTTTGAAGAGGATGATGACGGACTTATGCGAAGTTCCAAAAAGTCCACCAAGCGAAGTGAAAGTGCTGTGAATTTTACACACTTGACATTCCCGTCCGGTTCCAGTAGCGAAGATCGAAGTCCGCCAACAACTTCTGATGAACAATCTCCAACTGAAGGTCTGAATACTACTAGTAGTAGTAGTGGTTGCAGTAGTACAACTGGAACTTGTAATATTGGGGGCAAAAATAATGGGGTTGGTCGTGTAAGGAAATCTGCATCTGTTCGATTTGCTGTGGAGCAAGCCACGAATTGTCCCAAAATGACTACGTCCACATCTGACTATGCAAGCATGGACAATTTTCAAGCGTTCACGGGATTTGAAAATCCTAACTATTCTGGACCTGCACCTGCACAAGGTTTACCTGCTACTACTTTGACTACGCCTCTTGTCCCAAAAAGTGACCAGATTGAGATGGAGAGCATGGGTAAACATTGAAAGTCTTTAAAGAGCCTTTAACAAATGGTTCGATTTGCAAAGTTTCATTTGTAATAATACATTTTTTTATAGGAAAGTCAAGAAAACAGAGAGAAGAATGGCGGGTAGTGGTGCCCAATTATGTGTTGCTCGTAGGAGGATTGGAATCTCACGAAAGTCACGTTATGAAGAAACCGGCCCTGACGATTTGGCGTCTTCGACTAGACTTTGACCAAATGTACCAACAAAGTAACTTCAACCCATTCGTCCATGATCCGTCATACGTCGCCCAACGAAGTTGCTGTATTTTGTTAGACAAGCCATCCGTAGATAGAATGAGCAGTAAACATTACGTTTCGTCCAGTCAAATGCTTCAACCGCCTTCATATGCTTCCAGTATGACAGCTAGCACTCGAGATTTGGATTGGCAGTCCACCCATACAACAAGTACTGGGTTTTAGTTTTTGTTTAGTTTGTGGGAATCTCAAAGTTGACCAACGTCTTGTATGATAATTGTATTGTAGATTATGTTTTGAATCGGGTTTTCAATGAATCTTGTGTGAAATGAACAATCTAAATAACAGGTTTTAAATATATACGTATTATGTGTTAGACAATGATCTTATTTAACTTACTACTGTGATGAGTTTACTCAACTTTTACCAAAAAGTTTCTTGGTTCTTTACGGTTTGTTACCGTATTTGTCTGCTGCAATGTAATCTAGTCATTTGGTGTTGGATGATTTAGTTAGTTACATAGTTAGAACGTAATATGTGTTCGTCCATTTTAGGTAATGCTGGTTAATTAGTGAGAATCAGAAATTCTACCCAAATATGAAGTGAAAGAATCCGAAGCCTAAAAACCAAAGTCCAAACTCCAAAGTATAAGCTTCAGAGTATAATGCAACCAGCTTGTAAAAATACATGCAGATAGTCTCGAAACTATTGAATATACCATGAAAAAATAAATATAAATAAATGTATATTTACTATAGCTTTAAGTTTAAGTGATGTCATAGCTTTAAGACAAAAAATGATTCTGAGCATTCCATTTTAATCTGAAGGATTCAACTTATATAATGCCATTGCCATTTGCAATAGATAATAGAAACTACCATACCGTGGTTAAGCTGCCCTTGTAAAGAAAATTCGTAAATTTACTTTATATTTGTGCCAACGTTTGCGATTTTGTATGCTTTTACACAATAAAAAAATATAATACATCAGTTTGATTGATACAATTGGTACAGCATTATACACACACATGAATGAAATTGGATCGATGTCATAATAAACCCAATCCAAGGGATTGAAAATGTCTGTGAGTTGAGCAACCTACCTTAATTCTGTCAGCAAACACCATTTTACGAAGCAAAGAATAAAATGTAATCATTTCGTTCTTAAACTAGGCAAACCCAAATCAATCACAAAACCGCACAACAACACCCTTTTTGTCAGGATGTCAGGAATCCTAAGCAAAATTTAAAAAAAACTCACATCTGAAACATTTTCTTACAGAGGTTGAGAGGCTGATTGTTTGATGTAACGCGTGAAAATTAAAAAGTAATTGATTCTCGCCAATGTCTTACAAATGTTTTCATCCGATTCCGTATAAAAAGGTGATACATGCTCGGCGGAATGGAAATCATACATTTTCAGAAACCCTTTGTTTATATTGTTTATATATACAAAAAATATGCAGCAAAAGAATTTATTACAGACTACATGATAGACTTTCCAGAGACGGGACAAAAAACGTCCAAAAGAGCATTTTACGATGCCTATAGGCAGGCAATAACCTAGTCTTATCTGTGATCCTGTAAGTGGATGGAAATTCTGCAGAAAATGGCTTCCATTCTCCTTCCACAAACTTGCTGGTTTTATTTCCATCGTTCAAGGGCAATACAGTGGGCGCACTTCAGGTATGCAATCAAACGATTATTCATTTTGTTAATAACCTTACTAACATGCAAGCAAGAGCGATGAAAATAAAATCTCATGTTACCCAAATTTGGCCATATTGGACCACAGTGTACACAGAGATTCTCGAACTCTAAGTCCCATTTTGTCTTCGATGTCGACAGTTAGTCCTGTGGTTGGATTTCGGAATCGAAACAAGTACAAAAGCTCTTCTCCGTGAATAACATAGCCTGTAAAGTGCGTAGGCGGGTCACGAGACGTTAATAAAGTATTTACTGGATGATTGCATGCTATATTTTTATGCGATTCATACGTGGATCACTATAATATTCCTCAGTCATCTTTTCTTCATGCACAATCTCATCCAATTGTCGTCTCCGGGGCATCCCGTCTCTAGAGTTGGCAATCAATCGTTCTGAAAATGAAAGTTCTCCTTCATACTCGAAAGAATAAAAGTACACATAAGTTCTTTGGCTGAGAAACATGGCAGTTCTGTATACAGGCGCAACTACACTGAAATCTGAATGCAGTGTAATATATTCCATTTTGAGATCCTCAATGTCACTCATATTGTAGTTTTTGAAGTATTCAAATCGAATTGCAGATTTGCAAAATTCTTCGTTCTTTTGTATATTAGAGGCATGGACAACTTTTCGTAAAAATACTCTTTCTGCATAGGATGCATCTTGCTCTCTGGCACGGGATAGTTTCGGAATTAGATTACCTGCAATCGCAATATCATGAAAAAAATGAAATTTCCCTATTCCTGCATGCGTTTTTTTCGTCTGAGCATTTTTTCATACTTAAAACGGCACTAGCACTTTCATCCCTATTGACACCTATGATAACAGGAACCCTGTGAAATTTCCCATTATGAAGTGCCTCCAATGGATCCAAAGGCAAATAAGTAGGCCATCCATCAATGGAATGGTGCTGGACTACTGGCCCTGGATTCGGTTGTTGCTTTGAACTTTTTTTCCTACCCTAATGATAAAACGTTAGAATGCATTTCATTAAATATGATTCAGTAGTCAGTAGCACTATATGGAAAATTGGATAAAGAATGCATACAGATGATGGGGCCGAGTCCTGTTGAACCACTTCATAGGGATCTGCAGATTTTATGCAATCCAGCATAGTATTCACTGAATTAGAACGACAGTCCAAGTTTGCTGCTAACTGCTTTAAATGTTGCATAGGTTTTCTTTGTACGGAAAACGGAGCTAGGGCTGTACCGCTTTGTATGATTGCGTTGGCAAACAGGCCTAAATACAACACAAAAACGATATTGCAATTTGTATGCTGCAATCCAGATTGATACATTATAATACACACTGTTGATTCGTTCCATACCTTTTGTAAGTGGGGAACAAAGATGCAAAGTGACAGCAACAGCGCCAGCAGATTCCCCAAAAATTGTCACTCTATTAGCATCACCCCCAAACCATTTTATATTCTCTTGAATCCAATGTAGTGCCATGACTTGATCCAATAACCCCATATTCCCTGGTTGCCTTTTGTCTCCCGAACTAAGGAATCCCAAAGCTCCCAGTCGGTATTGTACTGTGACCACTATGACTCCTTTTTGTACCAAATATTCAGGATTGTATGTGTCCGGATGGCCGGCAATGAAACCCACACCATGGAAAAATACCATCACTGCATGGGCTTTGGGTGACTCAGAAAAATTATCTGCATTTTTAGTCTCAGCTTCTTCATACAATCGATAAATGTTTAAAAACAAGCAATCTTCGGAACCCACTACTCCTCGTCCACGGAATAAATCCCATTGGAGACATGCACTTTTGAATGCAGTGGAATTTTGTAAACTTTCTTCTGATCTGGATGCTTTCAGTTTCACAGGGGGCTACATGCATGAACATGAAATGACAATTTGTCTGCTTTTTAATGCATTTTTCTTGGTAAACTTTCATATTAAAATACCATAAATCTCAATTTCCCCACTGGTGGCTCAGCATAAGGAATTCCCCGAAATGCTGCCACTAACTGCCCTCCTGGAACCGATTCCACGGATCCCAAATATCCAATAGTTGCATCCTTGTTGACAAATACTGCAACTTTGTTGTCATACTCGGACTTTACACTTTGTGCTACAAGCCCTACAGAAAAAGATACGATAATGGCTAGGGCACTAATAATCTGGTTATGGGTGAAACGAAAAGTACTAGTTATTATGAACATGCTATTTTTTACTAAAAGAAACTCACTGGAACTATTATGTCAATAAATTGGAACGGGTGGTCAATTAGATATGAGTAAGACAGAATGAATGAATGAGATGGATTCCGGAAGGTAAATCAAACGAAGCATCTGATTTTTAGCATAGGGTAACAATGAAGTCTACATATTGGTATGCCTGTTCCGTTGTTCCTGGTTTGGTTTTTGTGTAGCATACGAGGCTAGATTACGGATTTCAACTGTTCAGTATGACAGTGACATGAAACCGGTTTTGGATAGTCGTACGTGTGAAAATTTTGGTACATGGAATGCAGGGAAGTGTTGAATGGAGTCATTTACCCTGAAATTCAGTGCAACATGGCGAATAAATCAAGATGATCTGGTTTTTGTGTATTCTTTGGTATCTACTAGCTGAATCTCACAGCACGCAGTTTTATGTTATAAATATTATTGCACCGTCATAAATGAAATTCATGGACAAGAACGAATATAATCTTATCGTAAATGCAAAAAAAAATAAATGAAAATTTTATAGCTTGAACAGCTTTGGTTTATTAATCGTACAAAAATATAGGAGATTGTATGCATTACACCCAGTGCATTTGCGGCAGACAAAACATGAGGTCAAACCGGCAATACAATAACAACTGCACGTAGAAATTGCATCGCACAATAAGTTATTTTTTGAAGTACTAAAAACCAGTCAGTCCGTCAAGAATAGATTTAAATTATTTATTACACTGTAATCCTATTAGAATTAACGTCACTTGCAGGTTTCTTAAATAAGGGTAGTTGCGTTGCTCGATTCCTGTCTATAATTTTGGCCCGATTGTATGCAAAAATCCCGGTAATTGCCAGACCAATGCCAAATAAATTAGAAAAGCTAACAGGATTTTTTAAGAGCACTAAACTAAGAGCAATGATTGATATTCTTTTTGTAGCGTTTGCCACAGCATAGGTCAAGGGTGTAACCAAGCTGAGTATAGCAAACGCCATGATATTTTGACAAAAGTTCAAAAGGCCGTCCAAAAACAAAAGGATTCCAACCGACATGAAGTCAATAGAATCCTTTGGAGGATGATTGAGAAGCTCAATTTTTGTCCCGAGAGCATTTTCATCTGGCTGAAGTGCTCCAAAGAGAAGGCCCATCCCATCAAAGTACAGCCAGAAGGGAAGGAATAGGACTAAACTAGTACGGCCAAGCAAGGCCAGTAAGCCAAAGGCAGTTATTTGAAGGTCTTTTAGCACTTTCTTGGAAAATATGTTTTGTAAACTGAAGAAGCAGGTGGCGACTAACGCCGCGCTTAAGCCATTCACGTCAAAACTTAGTTCTGTGGCTGTGGCGATCCCCACTCCTACTATGATAGGCACTAAACTCAGGAGTACGGGTACACTTGGAATTTCTTTGTAGATGAGATATGTGAGCAATACTGTGAATAGTGGCATCGTTCCTTTCACTACGAAAAAAAAACAATATCTGAGTGGAGTGCAATTTATCAATTTTTTCACATAAGCGTCGCTGCGTAATAAGCGTGACTGTGACATTTCCTCTTGTAATATACAAAGAGATCACGCGATTGTGAATTCACAAGCGATTTGGTTTGACTTCTTTTCTTACCTGTATGAGCGTACGATACAGGAACTTTCCATATTGAAATATGACTAAAAACGGATGCAATGAATTTTCCCAGGCTAAGAGGGATGATAATTTTCAAGAAGTAGTCTTTAGACACATTGTTGAAATTGTGGTTGGAGTTGCTTCTAATTCTTTTCAGGATCCTCAGTAGCGGTTCGCTGTAGATACTAATGCTGAGAAGCTGAATTAAGGTCAGAGTCATAGGATACTCAAATCTCATCAGCAGACGTTTCCCTGCAATCACATACGAAAACATCACATCGTCACTTCTATTCAGTAATAGACTTCAAAGTCCGATAGTTACCTACATGTATATGGCTCCAATAAAAATTATTGTGCGGCGTTCGCCACTGGAAAGATATTTGGCAAACAACCAGTAAATATTGAAAAAATTACCTATAATATTGTTCACACTAGATGTTGAGTACCATAATGTACAAAGGATGACTATTTTGGCAGTTTCCTTTTTCATTCCACACAACTTCATTTTGCCAATTGGAATCTGAATCCTTTCGGGCAATCCGCAATCCGTATTACGGGACCAGAATCAAAATACTGCCTGTCTGATCTTCCCTCCTATTAAGTTCTAACAACTCAGCTGTTGTCAAAACACCATAATCGGAGACATATTGAAGGTTTTAGTCAATTGTCAGTCCGCAGCCCATTAAATTCATAATTTATTGACAGTTAAACTGCTCCGTCATTAAGGTGTAACAATAATTGCTGCAATTAAGTATTTTTGATTTAGCACCCAAAATTTTACAAACAGCTGTTCGGTCATACTTTTAGTAAAATA
>Ga0210040_10006958_pt1 | contig 13872 bp, 11 predicted proteins | sample CryGeyCG12114_NA_FD_185462 | JGI IMG/M metagenome (GOLD analysis project Ga0210040, IMG submission 185462) | Groundwater microbial communities from aquifer - Crystal Geyser CG19_WC_8/21/14_NA (SPAdes) (version 2) | ecosystem: Environmental > Aquatic > Deep subsurface > Groundwater | place: USA... | reverse complement strand
ATCACGGTAGGTTTCATTTACTGGTTACTACGCAAAATTGATGTGGATTTGCAGTTTTTTGGTTAAGTAATGTGTTCAGGATTGTTAGTTAGTTTACTATAGTGTGTTGTGGAAGACCAAAGGTGCGTTACCACAAGCAATTGCTTTGTATAGAGGAGTATGCTAGATTTGGGATTTCAGTATGGATCTCTGTCTTTTATTTCCTTTCTAGGCTTTATACTAAAAGAAGGAATACAATGGCTCAACTTTGGTCTGCCCCACTGCTGATTTTATCTTTGAGCTTGTTTCTGCTAGATTAGAAGTCTTTATAGAGCTACACGTGTGGGCGACAATAGGAGTATAAACTATAGAAGAGTCGATGATGATGATGAAACTTGGTTTTACACTTTTGTGCCTGTCTGGCTATATAGCTAGCTGAGGAGATGGAAATACGGGGAAAAAGAAAACAATGGGGAGCCCTGTGTTGGACTCCTTTTGGATCCAGTATTGTGCTCTGTAGAGTCAGGGGTTATAGAAACATGGAAGTTTTGTTTCCTAATATTTCTATTGTGAACGATTTTCGTATTAAGTGTTGCGACAGACGAGTAAATTCATTTTCTTTCACACTCTTTGTTGATTAATTGACGTTGTGTGGTAGATAGGTATTGGGAAAGAGAAAGTCTCAACTTTCCCCAAATACGAACGAACAAAAAGTAACTATATGCTAAAATATAGGGTAGCGTTTAGGATATAGCCAGAGCCCAAGGAAAATTTAGCAAACAATAATAAATCATATTTAGCCTAGTTTTACGTGAGCAAAGACACAGTTACTTAAGTTTTTTCGCAATCAGCTGTATGTTAATTCACAAATTCCATACCTGACGGAGAAATGCATACTTGAACAAATGATTATGTGATAGAAATACAATCCGTATAGACTTTTAAAGAAACCGAGTGGTTATAAAAGAATTTGAGTGAGAAAATAGCGTCGTCCAATAGTATTTTAAGTGTATTATTACAACTATAAGCGAAGTTAAGTATTTTCTGCAATATTTTATCCAACACTTATACAGTGGGCAAATACATTTATCGCGCTTTGTCCATTTGTCTGATTAATTAGTAAGATTTTGAAGTTTAACTGTGATGCATATAAAGATGAATAAGGAGTGTTAACAAGGCATTATAAGTTGACTTGAGATTCTCGCTTAGGAATTTATGTACCACATTCCACGACGAGTGGAGTGAAATGAGAACAAGATATTTTTACCACAATAAAAACATTTTAAATATGTAGGATTCCTGTGGGAATTTGAACCTATGCATTCCCCATATTTTTGTGCAAATATTTCGTTATGATTTAAGTAAGTCTATTTAAGTTGTTAACTTTAAAATGCGTAGCTGTCGCTCGCTAAATAATTTATGTTGCGTTCAGAGCATGGAACAAAAACTTCGGTATTCTAATGCAGTACTTCTTTTAGATTTATTGTTTAGTTAGCCAAATCCATTTGTTACTTCTTATATCTTTTGCAAATAATTCAATTCTTTCTTATGTGAATAGAATAAATAAAACCATGGATTTGTCCAAATGCAACGATGATTTAGCATGACCATGAATTAGAATGAATAGTTATGATAAGCTTTCAAGTTGAATATGAAATCATTTGTGGCTTTATTCAGAAGTACGCAAGTCAGATACAACACAATGAAAATAAAAAGTAGGTGAAAATTCAAAATTAATAAAAGTTAATTAATACAATGAGTCCGGTCCGGAATAAACTGATAAACAATTAAGCCGGTATCAATCAAAACGGCTTATTAAAGCATCTTGTTCTTCCAGGTCTTTAATCACCTTTTTACGCATGTAGAAAATGGGACAATCTCGACTGAAAAGCGAAAAAGTAAAATTTCAATCCCAATCTCTCCACTTTAGTCATTCAAGTGAAAGCAAAACTCCACCCTTTTGGAATACATACAAAAAAATAAAAGCAAATAAATGAAATAAAGTCAGCGCATCAGCCCTTACCTGGTACACAGAATATCCTCATGGACCGATCCTTGACACCTTTGACACTGTGTCCACAATCGGTTGTACTTAACCTGGAATTCTGACAACTTGCCCACTTCCTTTACATAAATTTCTGTTTGTTTTGGTTCACAGAATTCACACAAAGCCCTCGTCTCGTCTTTCAGTAACGTACGGCATCCGACACAAGTAGCCCTTTTCTTTGTAAAACTAGCCAGAGCACCGACTTTGGAAGTAACCTTTACTTTCGTCAGCGTATGATCTCCACCTAATTGAATTGGGTTATAGTTACAACAGAACAACATGTTCAATCATATTCATTTACTTCATTAAAGCAAACAAGCAAGACACAACGATTTTCTGTGGAAAACATACGCAACAACACAGATTCGGTCTTTTCACCCAGAATGGGTTCAAATATTCGGACAAGTGGCTTATTCAACTGATTCTCCAGATAGTACAAAGCATCAATAGGAATGTTGTTCTCTAGTACATAAATAGGATCCTCAGCTTTTTGGTACGCAGGAGTATTCTTCGCAGCAGCAATGATTACATAGGGCACACGATCTCCCAGTTTCGGAGCAGTTCCAGCATCTCTTTTGCGCATTTTATTAGCTAATTCAACGTGAGCTTGTTTTGCAGCGTATTCTTTCTCCGTTTTAGTCAACTCCTTTGTGATCACTAGCTGTGAAATGTCCATTTTATTCTGTAGAAGATCGGATATGATCCCTTTAGCGTAGGCCACAGCCCCATGGGGGTCCCTACATAATAAAATACATGGTGAATGATGTGACGGGAATCCAAATTACACATAAAATAAATACTACTTTAGCCGAAACAAAACGTGCTATAATAAACTAACGAAAAAATAATTAACCTTTTCACCAAAATCTTTTCAAGGCACGTATTCATCACAGTTGCGACCAATGGGCAATTATCACGTCTAACAGTTTCTAAACCTTTGCAATCCATCTTGTCATGAATTTCTGGTTTTGTGAAATACAGTCCAGCATATCGTTTCTTGTTGATCAGGAGGTATGGGAAATATACCTAGACACCATTTCAAAAACCAGGGAGTTTTAGTAAACAATGTCTCTTTACACAACTTTCTTATCAAGAGTACAAGATCATGTCTTACCTTTTCGAATTCCAGTTTTATTGGCGAAATGAATTTACTGCTCACAAAAGCGGCAGCTTCGGTTCCCAGTGCCATAGCAGCAGCCACTGTTGAAGCCCCAAAACGAACCATGACCGAATCAGTATCTCCATAAATTACTTTAGCATCATGTTCATATCCATTCTCTACAGTGAACTTGTTTTCCACCTGATTCTTTGTTTCTTCAATCATCATGCGGCCAAAGGCAGTTACACTCTGACTAATTTCCAAGCAAGGTAATTTGCCAACTTGAGCCCCAGTGAAACCATACACAGAATTGGCACTGATTTTTAATGCCAGTTGTCTTCCATCCAACACTTTCCGTTTAAATGGATCAGTCTCTTTCTTCAAGTCGGATTTAGCTTTTCTTCTCGCACTCAACAAATCTTCCAGAATCACGGGTAACAATCCTTTCCGAACAGATGATTTCACAAAGTAATTATTGGATGGAGTCCTAATGAACTGGTCTGGCTCCATCATCTTGATTTGTGAAGGTTTCAGTAATGTGGTGTAACACAGATTGTGAGCCATCATAATACTAGGATAAAGGGACGTGAAATCTAGTGTCGCAATTGGGACATCATAGTAGCCACGGACTGGGTCAATAACAGTGGCTCCTTCAAATTGGTCATCAGTCGGGGCTCCTTGATGAGTAGGCATAATGTAGTCATGGTCTTTCGCCTGAAATTTAATCACCGCGTAACATTACTAACTACTAGGTAGTTTGACAAGTTAGTAATATCTGCCTCTCATGACTATGCACAATGTACACACGCCATGGGAGATTAAATAGACAACTTTCACATTCATTTCGCATCGCATCAACCTTCGCTCACTCACTATACTGGAGCAGCACTCATGGGTCCACTTACGACTATTTTTATTGCTGTCCATAACATGAGTTTATTGGGGTAGCTCACCTTTCTTAAAAGCTGGGAGACTACTTTAATTTGCTGCCCTCTGGTTAGTAAGTAGTAGAGAGGGACTCCAGTTACTCTTGCCATTTCCATGTAATTAATGACACACATTAATTTCTCCAGCAGACGTAGTGGCAGTTGAGCATCTTTGAGGCAATAAACTGCCAGTCTTCTCCGAGTGTGTTCATTTCCATTTTGAAGATCTGTGATTATTGAGTGGTGAACGTCCTCTTTTTGCTCTCCTAAGAAGTGGTAACTCACCGAGTTCAAAGTGTATGACCGTAGTTTGTAATCACGGAGAAGAACGAGCAACAGATCAAAAATTACACGGCCTTCGATATTGATTGATTTGTTTTCACGACGCCCCATTTGCTTGCTTTGGAGAACCACGTCTCTGGCTACTGATTTGACGTTGAGAATACGACCCAAGTAACTACATAAAAAAGGAAAAACTGAATGTTTATTTTCTATACCATGAATATAACTAAAAACATATTCAGGCTATTTACTGGAAATTTGAAGCGTTGAGATGAGTGGCACGGTTCAGAAGATACCAGATATCGAAATTATTAATGTTGTATCCAGTAAGCAGATCTGGATCAACTTTTCGAACGAATTCAGCCCATGCATGCAACATTTCTTTTTCATCTTCGTAGCTTAGTACTTGGGCTTCCATGATTGGAGCACAAGTTTTCAAAGTGAAAATTGTTTTAATGAATGGCTCTGAAAATATAACGACACATTAAAATTCCCAAAGAACTGATGCTGCATTCATTTCATATTAAAAGGCAAATTATTATTCACGCGTACTGGATTCTCCTTGACGCAAAACCATATTGGCAATCTGGATCACAGGATCTTTGTCAGGCTCTGGAAAAATCCCTTTCCGTCCAGCACACTCGATATCGAAAGATAAAATTCTGAACGGTGCTACACCTGCCCAATCTCCTTCTGGGGCGTGTGAAATTAATTTGTCAAATGCGACATCAGCTTCAAATTGACACTTGCTGGTGACAACCTGGCCAGGTGTATTATCTGAAAAATATAAAATGGAAATAGAGTACCAAAAATATGAATGATTCTAACAATGTCAGCGTCAGCCTAGCATTCTATTTATTTTGGAACACATACTTTTAGAGATATTCTGATTTCTGACAGTATAAGATCCAGCCGGTAGCTCAATCCAATTGCAGCCCACGATGCTCCTGTCTACCATGTACCTTGTTTCAAAGTCTAAATTTCCTTCAAATGCTTGATATGCACAAGACCCTATGGATGGTACAGTCACTTCCCCCCTTTCCAACAGTCTTTTGGCAGCGGCAACAAGTCTACAAACAAAACATAACATTTAAAGTTTAGACATCTAACTTCCTGTAAACCATTCAAGTAAATATATAAACGTACCTGGGTATAGCAACCACAATTTTTGCAAACTGAGTCTTATTTTCTCCATGATATCCGTAAATGTTTAACTTTTGAACAAGATCCACCTTAAGGACTGGTTCAATGATGTCTTGTTTGTTGGACCTCATATCAGCCATAATTGCTTTATTAAGAGCAGTCTTCAAATCCCCACAGTGAGCGTATGTGCATTTTTCAGGCAGAGAAACATAAAAATAAGGGGAGAATCCGTGAATGTGACAGCACACTGAATAACCTTCTTGTGTCACGCCATACATTCTAAATAAGAAAAAATATTTTACGTTAGAACGTTAGATTCATCAAGATCCAACATCCAACAACTCTATAAATGAAGATAATTTTCACTCCTTCCATTCGAAATACAAATATTAACGATAGATAGATGATAGACATGTAAATGTAAGAAGAATTGACAATATCTTATCCAAAGTAAGAATCACTGTTGCTAATTTAATCTCTTTGAAAATCGAAAAATCCCTTAATTCTCTCAGTTTATTTTTTAAAATCAGCAATTAATTATAGCACAGGAAAATTGTCAAACCTCAAAACAGGCACAGGACCAACATTTGCTCCAGGCATTCCAACCACTGGCTTCGGTAAAATGTAATTATCCATATCTATTTGCTGGAAAATCAAGTTATTCCGTTTAGGTTCGAAATCTTTATTTACAGGCGGTCGTTCCCATTCTTCATACGTGACCGTAGTGGCCGTAACATCTTCCTGCCCTATAGTAGAATCATCCTCCATGTTGTCATCTTCCCTGAATCCCTGCTCCATTTCATCAATATCCATGTAATCAGCCTCTTCATCTTCTTGACTGGTTTCATTAAGCCGAGGCCTTTTAGTGACCACGTCGGATCTCGATCCATTTCCATTTCGAAATCCTTGCCCCCCTCTTCCCCGGTGAGACATTCTGATCTTGATCGATCACTTGCGACTAAAAAATAAACAGCGATGACGATATTAAGAGATTTTTCATTTTCACACTGGACTCTAGGATTCTTCAAAGTTATGCATGTATGTGTATGTGAATATGATTTGTTTGTTTACCAGTCACAGACACAGATAAAAATTCTGGTAAGTGCAAGTTAATCCACAACAATAATCCACAACTAAACTGGTTGATAACAAGTCCTATCTTTTGGTTTAATCAATCAAACTACGAGATACACAATAGTCTGCTTTACATCATCAAATCACAGTGTCCGAAATTATTTATTATACCCTCTGTTAACTCTGTTTTTGTTTTGTGTTCATTCGTGTTGCCGTCTTTTCTTGGTCTATTTCCCACGACCGTAAAATTCCCTCGTACTGTCGGAATCACTTTCTCTCAATGGTATGAAGAGCATAATATGAAATGAAGCGTTTTTCATACATGTAAAAATGTTTACATCGTAACATCGTACTTTTGTAACTTGTTTCGTGCTCAACGCGTGTTCTTGTTTAACCATTTTAACTTACAACTTACTAAATTTTCGTGTTTTTTTAAATGCTCTTTTAATTTGTGTGAAGTATCTTGGAAAAAAGTATGGAAAAACCATTACCATGTGTTGTTATGGAAAGGGAATTCTGTCATACATCTGCATACACTCTTTATCATAGTTCCTGCATTTCGAATAATGTTGTGATTTCATGAAAATCTCCTTATGATAAGTTAGAACTTTCATAGAAGTAAGTAACAAAATGAGAAAAGATCACTCCACTGAATTATTGCAAGTATTCAACCCGATTCGCATATTCTTAAGGTTATTAGGACTTCTACCATTTTCTATTCATCAAAAGGTTCGCATAAATTAACAATCAAACCAATCAAACGTTAACAATGCATGGCTATGTCTGTATCTGATTATGCAAAGTTTGATAAATTACACTGTGTTACTGCAGGAGGACAAATCTTACTCTTTTAGATTTCACATCCGTCATGTTTCTACAATAATATTTTGCACAGTGACAATAGTTCACTCTATATTCTACTGGTTCATTACATTCGGTATTCTTTGCTCCATAGTAGATTTTGCTCCTGGAACATACCAGATCGAGTTAAGAGTTTTAAAAATCCTCGCATTATGTCTTTCATGCAATCATATGAAGACTAAATGTATTTTACAAGTTGATTAACTACTTTAGGGTGAGAAATGCTTTGGGAAAAACAGACCAAATGCCATGGGAGGATGTCATGATTACTGGCAACATCGTAATATTGATTAACTATTGGTCTTGGTCTACAATGGCGTTTATGGGAAGCATGTATATTCTAACAGTTGGACCAGAATATGTACACTATTTTAACTACTGGAGCAAAGTGGTTCAAATAATTGACATCAATGTAACAAAAGGAGTCCAGGAATATGTACGAAGGGAATTGATTACTTTTGCCTTGGTTGTCGCTGTCTTGGTTTTCCTATTCACGTTTCTTCCGGCTGTGCGGATATCATGCGGAGCAATTGCATGTCTTCTGTTTCGATTTTTTATTAGCAACCTGGCCGAAACATATTGGTTTGTGTTGGCCCAAGTCTTTGGATTTTTTATCGTCGTAAGTTTCACATAAACAATAGTCATATAAACGAAGGAATCTTTACAATAATTTCATATGGACGATTGCATTTTTAGGTATTTGGATATGCTGGCTCAAGGGCTTTCATAATTCAATTTGAATTCTTTACCAAGCTATTGAGAAATGCTGTGCGAGTATGGAATAACAGATTTGTCAACACGCTCCAGGGAAGTATGTCAATATCATAAAATTTTTGCGTCGTGACAATGCTATATTCATGAATTTGATTAATATTTTGTTCGTTTTTTCATTCAGAAAAGCCATTGCTGTATTTAGAGCCAGTAGAGTGCAGAAGACTCTCTTATTCATTACTGTATGCAAGTTAGCTGTCAAGTCATGAAATTCATTACTTAATGTGTTAGTAAAATTTAAAAAAATCTAGTTCGTAAAACTTTCGAATCACATTTCAGATTGAAAGATCACTTGATAATAGTTCAACTATTCAAGATGACTGAGGACACTTTTGCTCTGATAATTGAATCACATTACTTCATACTGGTTAGTTGTCTCAAAGTTTGGTATACCCAATGTAATATTATTATATTATGCATACTGCTTAGCTTAATTACAATATAACATGTTAAATAGCTAAATTTAATTGTGTTCTCAGATTGTTTGCTTGATGATCGAAGTAATACAGCTTTATTTGATGCTTGGCCCTGACAGCTTTATGAGAGAAGAAGTACAGCTTGTGAATTTTACAATTTCTACTCCCAAAATTCCACCCGTTCCAAAGCCAAGAACGACTGAAGAAATTTTTGATGAGGGGCAAAGATTTAATACTGTGATCATGATTCTAGTTTTATTGGTACACACGTCTGTATCGTGCTTCAGAACATCTGTAGCCGCAAATGCAGCTCACATAGAGGTTAGTTAGACACATAACATTTGGCATGCCATGCATTACACAGATGATTGATGATTATGCAAACTAAGCTGTCATAATCGATAATTCTCATTTAAGGCTATGAGAGGATTTCAAATCTTACGGAAACACGGATTCATGAACTGCAATAATAGTACTGAAAAAAACTTAGTATGAATTTTTTTTACATAAATTACCTAATGATAACTTCAGATCCAGAGTACAAAAAGCTATATTTGTAAATACGATATGTGAATCCGACTTGACCTTTCATTTTACGCAGATGTACACTTTACTCGTAAGTTATGCTAAAAACAATCCAGTCGATATTACAACTGGATATTTTGCAGTCAACAAGGCTCTCATGGTCAGCGTAAGTGAAAATCCGTTACAATTACTTCACACAACTTTTGTAAAAGAAAGCACAATAATATATCTCCATTTACCGTTCTATTTCAGATGCTTGGAACAGTATGACATTTTTTAAATTTTTGAAACAACCTGGAATTATGTGTTCTTCACATTTTCAGCAAGTTGAAATCCTATTCAATCTCAGGTTATGGCCTATTTCATCATTCTGATACAATTTCCATGGGAAAGATTTCCAGTGCTTCATTTCGAAGACTTAAGATTGGAATGGGGCCCACCTGCCCATTATGATATGGGACAATCAACAATCTCAAATGCTTCGAAAGCAGGGGGAGCAAAAAAAGGCTGACGAATCGAGATGGACTTCAAGTTTTGTTTTGATGAAATATCGAGGTTGAAATTCGTTCGAGATTTTAAGCAAGACTCAAACTCAGCTTATATTTAACCACAAAATCAATTTACAGACCTCAAAAGATAATCAGTGAAAAAAAGCTAGCTGATAATATTCAATATTACAATCATAAATATTTCAGAACTTAAATTAAGTTTTAGAAACAGAATTTAAGATTAAAAATTAATCAATTCTAAAAAACAATTTCTAAAAATGGGACGTTCAGGTTTGAGTATCACAACCGGGCGAAATCGAGTAAATTAAATTAATCTTTATTTTACATCCACTATTTGCTTAATTTGGGAGGTAACACAGTTTATATACCTTACAACTAACTTTCTGCACTCTGCATCTACTGAAATATAAAAAAAAATTATCGCAGAATAATACAGAAAGTAAATACCTAGATTATTCAAGATAAGATATTGGACACGGAAGGTTAGCGCACCAATAGCAAAAGCAGAACATATTATCGTCGATGCATCAGAAGTTTTTTAACGCTTCATCAATTTCAGGCATCAAATTCTTCAGCTTGTTCCACTGCGAGCCTGAGAGGCTGATTCCTGCAAAAATATGTGAGACAATTTGTAATGAAAATGAATCCGGTGAAATAACTGCTCGCTTAACTTTCAGGGATTTATCGACAAATAATGACACTGGAGGGCGGAGGGACTGGAGGAGGCTTTGAGGGAGGTAGTAGTAGTAGTAGTAGCGTTAGTTGGTGTACCTTTTTTTCCTGGCAATAGCTCTCCATCCTTCTCGTAAAATTCTCTAATGTCGACGTATACTTTTCCACGAAATTCTCGAACTTTAACATATCGATTATTCTCTAACTGAAAGCTAGTCTCATCCCCATCTCCCCCAGAGGACTTCTTGGCTGGTTGTTTAGAAGATTTTGAAGAGTTTGGCTGAGAGTCATCCATTTTCTTAAATTTTCTGGGCGGAGTTTTCTGAAGGAAAAATTAAAATTTTTCTTAAATACGCTTGATGAGATGAGTTACGCATCTGACCATGGCATAGTCATGGGGGGTACCTGCCCCCTGATTTGCTATGGGATAGGTCCCCATCAGTCAATACACGAGATCAACAACCGTCAAAAATCATTTTCAAAATCAAAACTATAGTTCACAATACATACACAGCTGCGACAATGGATGACACAGGGAAATTCCAATTCAAAGTATATGCCTCAACATTATCAAAAACTCATTTTTGTGATCCCGTGTTAAGAAAACGGAATTTGCGGTTTTTAGTTTGCAAATTGTTCATAAAGTTCACCGAGTACCTGGCCAATTTTTAGTATTGTTGAGAAAAGGTTTCTTTCTTACTGCATGTATAAAAAATTAGCCGGGTACTCAGTGAACTTTTTCATTTATTCTGCGGCCCAAAATCCCGGGTTAGCCGATAAGGCATTAATGAGTATGAGCTTAAATTACTTTTTCCAGTACTCTCATTCTCTGTCTAGGGGAGGCGAATAAATAAATCGCATCTACAACAACAAAAGTCAAATCCTTATTAACTTACATCCTCCACACTACAAGATGACGATGAATCACTATCGCTTTCGAGTTTCTTGTGTTTCGGCATATTGTGAAACTTATTTGGAAACAACAATTAAAAATATTAGCTCAATATCCAATAATAATCAAAATTAATCGACGATCACACACTAACTGCTTGCATAATGATCAACACATGCCCACATGCTCTCCACTTACGAATGGTTTCAGAAATGCCGTTTGCCGGCTTATAAAGTGCGCATTGAGAGAGCAAAGCAAAGCTTTCAGTTGAACAAAGAGTATTTTCAGAAGCTGTTTTTCGGGTGAGGAAAGTCTGCGCAGTGAAATTAGAATAAATTCTAAATTAATACAAAATTACTAATTTAGTTATGCATAATCACTCAGTCAATTAATTATTATGGTGGACCACATCATTAATGCGATGAGATAGAAAGGGCGTGTAGGATTTTTTTGCTACCACAAAAACATTTGAAACAAAAAAACAAAATCAGGAAATTTCAAAAATTTAAATTAGCTTTATTAATTACATTACAGATTTTTCCTAAATGAGGTCAGAATAAATGTGTGAGCACTGTTAATAATGCTCAGAAAAAATCCGACTTTGATGTTGAAAAGTTAATTCTACGATTATATTATATTTGATTATACCTAAAGCTGAATAAAAATAGTTTTTGTTCATTCATTCATAAATTACCTACGATTGTTGCAGATTTTGTAATAATTAAGTTATGAAAATAAAAATCATTTTTTTCATTTTTTTCATAATAAAAAAACATCAATACAATACGTATGTTTGAACTCATCAGATTGATTATAAATAGTAGTGCATGAAAAACGACAACAAACTTAGGCACGGATTCAGCAACGCATGTATTAAATACAAATATTTTAAACCTAAATAAATATTTTTAAATGTCACAAAAATTAATATTTTGGTTCTTAAGAGGTTAACAAGCTTAGACAGTCCATTTTATGTGTGAATTTTCCCCGAGTCGTGGAATGAAAGAAGTTCAAACTTTCAAACAGTTCTCGCTTAACAGTTCTCGGTATGTGCGAGTTGTAACAAAGTCGGACTGTGTTGCGTTATGTTGTCCAACTTTGTATCTTTTCAATTTCTGTTTCTTGGAAGCGATATTTTGGCTATCCCTAGCTGTCTTTCATTGTAATTAGTCAAAAGTTAAATAAAAGTGGCTACAGTGCATAAAAAAATTGCATGCATGAAGTCAGCAAGCAAGTAAATCGTCCTTTAGTATTCAGTTTGGTGAGTTGAGATGTGGCTATTTTAATCATGTGTGTGTTTATCAATCATAAACAAATAGAAAATTGATATGAAAATAAAAAACAAATATATAACATTATATTGGTGCTTATAGACCCCAGAGAAAGTGAATTGCAAATCAAGCATGCTTGCAGAGTGGAGCATAGAAAAGAAAGGTGCAGTGAAATTGTGTTGTTGGAGTTCATTGAATTGAATTGAATGAAATGAAATTGAGGTCGCACTTGTTTTGTTTAATTGTCGTGTGAGTTTTTAAGATATAAAGCAATATCGATTGTTGTGCAAAAAAGGACTAGATAGTGAAACATACGTTTCGAGGTAAGTTGAAATATTTAATTAATTAATTTTATTTATTTCAGAGTTGTCCTATTTGTGTGGTAAGAGTAATGCGATGTTTAATTGCTTGGATTTAAATCTTTTGGCCCTACGTTCTTTCTGCGTAAGAATAATATAAATGCGTAATGTAAAGAGCTGCATAGCAAGTTTTTTCGTTGAGCTATCTAGTCCTCATTTTATTGAGCCATTACATGTTTTAAGTGCAAAAATAGTATAACCCTTTGGTTATCTCATCTTTTTACAGGCATTCGCACACCTAAATATTTCAACGGAGTTTCTCTTCAAGTTGTAAGGCATAGTAGCGTCAAATTTGGGGTAGGGAGGTCCATCCCTATTGATCTGTCCTTCTGGCGATCTTGGATCTCGAGTCCCAGGAGAAAATAACATGGCCCGTAAGTTTTAAAGTTTCGAACACTATTCGTAACTGAAATTTCCATGTCATGGTTTGTAATTTCTGTCCTATATTTGTATCATAGGCGGAAATCAGCGTGAATTAGCACGCGCTAAAAATCAGAAGAAGCAAGCTGAAATACAGAAAAAGAAAGGCGCAGATGACAAAAATGGTAATAGTGGAATGACTTTGGAACAACGCAGACAACGGTAAACGTTTTTTCAGAATTTTCGTGCTTGAAAAACAATTATATATACCTTAGTAAAATATATTAATGCAAGCAAATATGGACCAAAAGTAAAATATTACTTTTCTCTGTAGCGATGCTGAGCGTTTGAAAGAGAAACAAGCTCAAAAAGCCGCGGCTGCTGCTGCGACTGCGGGTTCCTCCGGACAGAAATAATGGCTAAGTTTAAATGAAATGCAATTATAATGTATGTTTTATAAGTGATCGATAAATTTTTTGTGAAATTAATTATGCTAGCTTTGGTCATTTATAAAAAATAAACTATCATGTAAATCCAATTAGCCCTAGCCAATACCAAGAAATGACATCTTCCATCACCACCTTGTTCTATTTCAATTTGCACGCACTTGCAACATTAAAACTATTCCAATAAATAGTAAATGTAATGTATTGCTATATTGCTTACATAATATTTACGGACGAGTT
>Ga0210040_10006957_pt1 | contig 13872 bp, 5 predicted proteins | sample CryGeyCG12114_NA_FD_185462 | JGI IMG/M metagenome (GOLD analysis project Ga0210040, IMG submission 185462) | Groundwater microbial communities from aquifer - Crystal Geyser CG19_WC_8/21/14_NA (SPAdes) (version 2) | ecosystem: Environmental > Aquatic > Deep subsurface > Groundwater | place: USA... | reverse complement strand
ATTATTATTGAAGCATAGCTTACAACACAAAAGCTGAACTATTTCCAATAATAGGGCGTAGTCATCACTTTTCCCCCTAAAAACTAATAACGACCTCTTGCTACATTCGCTTACTGCGGTTTATTTTGTGATACAGACATGTTTGGTTTCTTTTCATTTAAAAAAATCAATCCACATTCCCTAACACCTAAAGATCGCGTGTTCAGGATCCATGCCACGCGTTTATAAAAAAGGCCACGAAAACCACCAGTGTTTCCCCAACTTAAACACTTTATGAAAATTAAATCAAACTATACCAATGAAACCCGTGTAAAGTTCACCATGTGCATGCCACAAGCTTAACTAGCCCAAAGAAATCAACGTTAAAACTTGCTTTAGTTCCCTAACATAACATCATTCAATTATAAATGATTGTAAAAGAAGCCAGTTTTGGCAGGATTTAAAAAATTCATGTGCATGCATGATCATTGAACCTATGTAGTGTGTGTACTAACCAACTAATGCATGCAGTCGATGAAATAATTGTTCAGATGCGCACGGTAGACTAAGCAAGAGATAAACAATCACGACACACTTTATAATTTATTGATTCCTCCAGAAAGCAATGGAAATACTAGGGGACGGGCACACACACACACTCATATGGGGGAAATTCATATCACAAATTATTGAATGTACACAACTCCAATCCTATATGATATGCAGTCATTGTTTGCCCATGAAAATTACTTTCCTGTATTCATAGTTAAAACTCTAGTCCAGCAAGTAATGCAAATATCTCCAATGGGAATAGAATGAATGCATATACAATTTTAAATGAATTCATATGCAAAACAATGGGTCCAGTCTAAAACCATTGGAGGAAGGCTACAATAAATAACTTACAATAAAATGCTTAAATCTATTTTCATATTTTTGAACCTCCAATCCAACATGTGTAGTTATAGATAGTTAAGAATAGCATGTACACTTTTATCCGTCAAACCGAATAAACTAAATGAAATTAAATTCATCAGAGTACACATATCCAATGATTTCAATATCCAGATTCGCTGGAATAATACCGAATTTGTTGTCAGTAGTGAGTATATAAGGAGTACAAGTGAGTAAGTACGTAAAAGTAAGCATAAGTATGTAAGCTTCTCTTAAGCTGGAATGATTGGTTTTTGCTCTGCAGTAGGTTATAGGGAACGAATGCTACTGGAACGGAATATATTATGATTGGAAATGGTGGACGTATTAGATATGTATTAGAACAAGGATTATTGCTCTACTACTATTGCTTGTACTACAGTGTACAGGTATGAAAATGATGATGAAATTATGTGCATGGTAGTTAGTTAGTTGTGGACAGAGACTCGCATATATTATTATTGAGGTAGATAAAATTAAAGTTAATCTGGAGAACATGATTTCATGTGAATTTTTGAACATGTACCATGAGGTATATTTTCATTTTCAGTCTCCATTGTGTAATTCTAATGGGAAGGAAAGAGAGTGAAGAGGAAAAAAATGACCCAATCAAAAAGGGTACAAAAGAGAGAAAATTGAAAGCTCGTAAAAAATGAAAGGGAAAGTTTTTGGTGATTTTTTTTACCATGTACAATCAGTCCTGTCACCTTTTCCATCCTCCTTTTCAATAGCACATTCTATTAGCTGTACACAATGTTATTATTACTTTAGTTAGGAGCATTATTATTGAGTTCAATAATGGTGGAGTCTGCTACTCTCCGTGTATACTCGCCGTACAGTGAGTGAATTAGGGAGTTTGAGATTATTCTGTATGCGTCGAAGATGACAAAGTGGACCATTCTTATTAACTATGAAAACTGACTAATGAACCAACTATAACTAACGTACGCATCACAATTTTGTAGACCCCATTGGTATCTCAACTAAATATAACTGGGACTGGAGTGAACATTAAATTTTTCTTCTGTACTATTACAGAGGAAAAGTTTGGATTCTAAAGAACTAACTAACAAAAAAAAACGAATAAATAAGCCAATTCATTAGTTGAGTATTTTTTTCACTTTTTTGATTACCTTCTATTCATTCGGTTTGATTACTTTTGACTTTACAATCTTCTCACCTTGTATTTACTGTTAGGGTGAATGAATACAAGTTTAGGAATGGACTTTCAGCTATTATCATTAACACTTTATTTGTCCCGTAGTCTACACCTTGTGCCTAGTTTTCATCACATTATTCACTATTCAAATGATTTACATGCTAACGAACTAACTAACTAACTAAGCTAAGTTTTACAGGTTAATTTTTATTTCATTTTTTTCCTATAGGTAGTATCATCATTTTTTTAGTCGCATTCACACAGTTCAGTTTATAACTAACTGAATAATAAATTATTCGCTTCAAAAGTTCTTTTAATAACTTGGTATTCAGTTTGTTTTTGTTTCTTCTTCGCTCCGGTAAAAATATATGGCTTAATTTTAGAGTATTATGTAGAGACCTGATTCATGTCATTATATTATGACTTACATTTTTGAGAATACTAGCTTCTCTGAAGTCCTTCATAGCCATTGCTAAAGTAGTTGCTTCGGCAGTATAATTAGTTTATATAGATTGTTAATCAATGCGCGCGTATGCTTCTTAATCAGCACAGGTATTGAAATAAATGGCAGCATGCCATTCGGATTCATACAGGGTAAAAATCCACTTCACAAGAGAATTTCTGATGAATAGCAAAGAACTGATAATTAAGTTCACGGAACAGGATTTTTAGAGACTGCGATGGAAAAAATTGTTAGATTTTTACTCCCTAGCTTGTCATTTACTTTGCAACAAATGTTTATAAAAAACCAAACAGAAGCAATTGCAAAAGCTTTAACCAAATCTACCATCATTTCACTTCAGTAACTTTTCTGAACATTAAGGGGTGTACACCCAAATCAAAAGAAAAAACAAAACATAATGTATGGAAATGAACAAAAAAACCTATAAAAGCTAACTAAACTAGTAAGAAATATGGAAAACACAAAAAGCAAGCAACAGTAGAATCCTACAGTAGAGCTTAAAGTTCCTCTCTAATGCATTAAAACCTCTTAATTTTATGCATGGTTACACAACATGAAAATCTGCCATTAATGCGGAAGTCTAATGCGATACATAAACTCTTTTTCTGAATTCTCAGCATGAGTGTATATATGTATAAGATGAATCCTATGATTGCCTCAAATAAGAATACTTTTAGAAGCAAGTACATAACAAACTATGGGCCATCGTTTTATCTCCTTTTTACATGACATTTACAATATAATAGTTTGCATCCATGAGTAAAATTGCAAAAGATTTGTTTGTTGACTCAAACATTGTTTGGCAAAAGTAATCCTTTCCATAATTGGATTTCACTGGAATTCTCCGTCAACATTTTTCTAGCCTAAATATTGAATTCAATTTAGAATCCAATCATGTACTAATGCCAAGGACCAATTTAATGTCAATAATAATTTCCCTCAACTTAATTAAAACCACATGCTATGCTCTATATAACAATGGATTCATGAGTGTTGCGTTTGCATTATTGATTGCATCAGCAATGAAATTGCATTTTAGCCAAATAAGTTGACTACATTTTTTCACATTTTGTCATATCCACTTAACAACTATAGAGAAGGAAATCATTTCAAGCATGATTAGAATTCGTTTCTCAATGTTCCCCACAAAAATAACTAGCCTGTGGATAATCTAACATTCCAAAACCCAACCTAATCAACCTACATCTAAAACCCATCCTATCTATAGAAAAGGGGTCATCAAGCATGATCAACAAAATTTGCACCCCATTATTATTACAAAACAAATCCTCAATATAATCAACTATGCATAACATGAACCTCATACCAGCTAACTACATCAGACATATATAGACTATTAGCACACCATACTCTCGCAAAACTTTAAACAAACAAAAAAACTCAAGTTATTGACCTTTCATTCCCAAATGGCACGCTTCATCTGAATACAATTAAGACGGACACAACAGGCGAAAAAAAAAACACAATGGTGTAATTGAAATCTCACTGGCAAATAAAAACGTCTTGAATAAAACCAGGTGCACTTCAGGTTCGCTAAACTTGCTCACTCACTCATCTGCTTTACTTAGTTACTTACTCGAATTAAAAATCCTTCCTCTCACTTCAGGTTAAATAGCAAATGAAGAAAAGCACATGAGACAACGACAGATGCTTTTCTTCAAACCCCATAAGAGAAAAAAAAGGACGACACTTGTGCCACTTCTTTTACACTCTGTATTCTTGCAGTAGTTAGTTATAGTTACCCTCAACCAGCATAATCTAAATGATACTTAAATATTTCACAAAGATGTACACACGTCTGTATTTGTATCCACCTTTCGAACCAGCTACCATAAGCAGGGGGAGCGTATCAGCATTTTAAAAGTGTATCTTAGCTAGTAATATACAATTCCAACTATAGCCGTCATTCATGGTAGGTATAAAAATGCGTGAAATGAGCAACATCTGGCCACAGAATCATCAGGAAAGATGAGATGAGGGAAAATAAAAATAAGGAAGACAACAACAAGCAACCTACACCTTCGGTCTGGAAGGCGCCAGGTGAACCCTGAGGCTTCAAAATGTAGGCACTTTACCAACTTAACCTTCTTTTCAGGTTCTTAGTTAGTTAGTTACCTGTTCCATCCCAACTGATACACACTTTTAACTCTGTCATCTGTAGCAACTGATAACTGGTACGTGGTACGTACTATCAACAACGCGTACGTACGTACGTACATAGTACATACGTGTATGCTGCACTTGTGCTGGACATGTGCTGGGAGAATAGAGAGTTTGAGGTAGACCCAAGGCTCGTGCCTTTTTTGGGACGCGCACGGTTCTTCTTCAAGGGAGCGGCTTCTTTCTAAACCAACCAACTTGCTAACAGGAGAGGAGCCCCGTTTTTTGTCTACTGTCTTATCTTTACATGAATGAGAGACCCTTAAGTCTATTTTAGGATGGGGATTTGAATGTAGCCCTGGTTTCAAATTCATTTTTCGGTCGAGATTTTGGATTCACTATGGAGTGTAGGGAACAAGTTGGGTATTAAGTATAGAACATGGTCTACTTATATTTCTGGATTTTAAAGGAAGATTCAAAAGGCAATAATATATTGCAGGATAAAGAATTTTTAAAAAATTGAAAGATTTTTTCAAAGCTCTACATTTTTTAACTTTCTTGAATTTTAAGTAATATAGTCTTATACAAGGGTGGTAGTTTTGATAGTTTAATGCAAATTTCTAATATTTTTTGCTTTAATTTGCTCAAAAATGGGAAATGGTAACCAGTAAACAGGTGTAAGCACAGGAGCACTGTAAAAGTACTACGGGCTAGGGAGGCAAGAACCAGTGAGTAAGTAATAAGAGCAAAAAGATGAAGTTAGCGACAGCAGGTGCAAATAATGCACAAATGTACATTAATTTACTTCTTTATGTAGTGAGTGTAATGTAGTCATGAAGAGTGAAAAAATGTACTTTGGATGTAAAAAAATACAGAAGGGTACAGGGACTGGTAGGCAACCTTGTTGGTAATATACACATGTACAAGAAAAACAACAAAATGGGAGCAGGTGGCCAAAGACAAGAAAAAAAGGTTCCGTCCACCTATTAACAGTAGTAACTATTTTAAGTGAGCAAGAAGAGAATTTCTGAAAAATGCATAACCTTCTGTTCAAGTTTCCAGTTTATCTTTACCTTGAGAGTCCATGAAATTTGAACATGCTCTATTAAATACCTTCTGAAGAAAAGGACTGTTCACTTTTACTATATTATGCTCCTTTCCATCACGAAATGAATGGAATGGGTACAGGTTACTAGTTAAACAAATGTAAGTGTTGAATTACAAAATATACAGCGAAAATTTCATTAACAATATGGACGAGTATTTTTTTAGATTGCCATTAGCTTTTCATCTACCATTGAAACAAAATATCGGTTCTAAAGTAAGTCTAAGCATATGGTAAAATGCTCTAAAATTTACCGTAGTTAGTATACTAAAGGAGTAAATTAAAAACAATTAAAACACACGAAAAAGCAAAGTAGCAAAATATGTTCGTCCAACTAGGGAACAGAAGAACATATAATACCTGTAGAAAGAGAATAGCAAAATCTAAATCAATCAATATTTAGCTTTAAATGTATCGCACCTTGGCTCACTGAAGTTGAGTTTTAAAATCCACTTGTCCCGCAGTCGACACAAAATGAAATTTCCAAAAAGAACATAAAAGCTCCAGAAAGTGAAATAGCAGTACATTTGAGTAAAATCGAATCTGCATGAATTAAATAGAGTGCATGAATAAATTCGTAAAGCACGCCTTTTATGCGTAGTCAAAGTAAAGTAAATACAGATGCCAACATTACACGTATGACAATGGGTGATTGCCTTCAAAAATACGCTCACAATGCATCAGCTTTATTTTATATTCTCACTCGAAACTCTTGTACCCCATACTCCCTCCTCTTGTCTTCACCAATATTCAACTGTTACACACTTTACAACTATTTTTCATCTTTTCTTAAAATGAATTCATCCACTTATTCAATTTTCCATGCTCCATGCAGTTATTCTTTTCTGTGGGAATAAAAACTTTGACTTCATTATAAGGTGACTCCCTAAATTCCGAATATCCTTCGCAAAAAGTAAAGACAGTTCCATCATCATATATGCACAAAAAATTGGGTGCAGAGAGAGAGTGGAAAAACAAAGGAAAAAAGAAAACACACTAGGGGTAAACCCCAATCTATGACTTTGAATTTATGCGCAGCAGGATTTTAATTAAACTAAGAAGAAGCCAAAACTGTTTTGCGAGTAGTTAAGCACTTGCGTATGATTTTTAGCCCTAGCAAATCGATCGAGTTTAAAAACTCTTTAATTGGACTTTCATAGTCAATTTTTTTTTTAAATGTTTAGTTTCTGCAAACACAAATCGATTCAAAATGTCAACCTAACAAAACGGTGCAAATGAACAAAATCATTTAAACCTTTGCGAGTTTGCGACTTTGCATTTATGTGAGCCCCTTCAGGTTGGCCCCTAGTGAATGAGAAGCAAGTCCTCTCTTGACAGCAGTGAAATATGCTTCCCATTAAAATGTGCAATAAAAGCCAAGAGAAAAAATATAAGAAAATTTATGTTGATAAAATTCCGTTTTTTTACAAACCCACAACTGATAAATTCATATTTGCTTCAAGCATGGAGACAGATAGTTAGTAATAAGTATGAAGGTAAAAATGAAAAGACGAAGACATAGGCTCAAACCAACTAGCAAAACTATAAGCTGCATATCATCTTTCTCATTTTATCATATGGAGTATAGTAAAATTCAAACTAAATAACTTGTGACTTCTAATCATCGTCTTGCCTTCATTTAACTCATTTCATAATCACCAATTAGACTAATCTACTTCTTTCGGTCGCCAAACACATGGTAAATAACGGACAACATGCAAAAACTGAATTACTGATTAGTTTATTATTGATATGTTTCATTCAAACTTTGTTAGAATAGAAGAAAACTGACTGCAACAAAATAATTTAAGTAGCGAATGTGGAAACAAATTGAGTTACAACAAAGTGAAAGCATGTTATGCAGCAAGAAAAAAAATCATACTAACCAAAATTGTATACTATGCTTTCATTTCATTGTGCTTTAGTTTTCGTAAAATGTAAGTAAGCAATGCACCCCGACTGAACATACGTACATATATTTGCCACATTCACTCACTCACACACAATACACAATAGTAGCAGTTAAAGTAGTTGTAGTATACTGTAAGATGAGAGGGTGAATGTAATAGGGAAAACAGTCCAACTTTCATTTCATCACGCCCCATAAATCACTTTCGACTTCAACTTTGTAATTCAATGGCAATAGTAGCAAGTATAGCATCTGGGGAAAGCATTATTGGCACAACTCTATAGCTAGTAAATGGTGACAGGATTTGCTATAAATTCTGAGAATTTATGAGTTGTTTCAATCACAGAATTTAACTTATTTCATTCATAACACATATGGAAAGTGGAATGACGGAAATGAAAAGTACTACACAGGCCCTAAATAGCGTTTTGTAGTCACAAAGGAACAAAATTTTAAATGTAGTTAATTTGCCTCAACAAGAGATTTGGGCACCTTGGGTTAAAAGTAATTTTGATTGTTGATTTTGTAATAAAAGTATTTGAATGGAAAGGCAGCCAAAAATTATTAGATGCAACTGCAGCGGTTTAAACATAATTTAGTGACTATGCTACAAACTTCTGCACGATGAGATGATAGATTTTTTACCCTCCAATATTGCGAGAAACAATGAAAAATATCTTATTCCAATAACTTTATTAAATCTCGTCACCATTCCTTGATTTCTCTAATTCTTCATCCCTGATTTCGACACTGCAACTATTTTATCGAGATGCTGAGAATTCAACTAATTCTCGTTTAATGTGTGTAGTGTGTGCTTCGATTTTGAAGACGTGGAATTTTCAAAATTTCTAGTAGTTCTTTGTTTGTTGGCCTTGTTTTTAATTCAAATTGCACTTTTTTATTTTTAAATATTATTGATTGACAAGCGTAATGAAAATTTTCCTTGTTAAATAAACTTTTCTTGGAAATCACGCACCTAGCAAATAAGTTACCTGTTTTTACATAACCCTACTTAAACTTTTGCGGTTGAGGTATAATGATTTTAAATTTAATGAACGATATCAATGTACAATAGATTGTTTTTAGACAAAAGATGCACAGTTCAGAAGCAGGGAGGAATTTTTCAACTCTTTTGTTCACAAGATCAAATTCAATTGAAGTACCTGAGCTAAAATAGATACATTAGACCTTTTCTTGACACAGGTAGATTTCTCAAGTTTCTGATTGGTCTTTGAATTGGAACCTTTTTTAGTCACGAAAAATGTATATTATTCTACGAGTAAAAGGAACACATGGTCATTTTCACTTTCAGTTGGAAAAAGTCATAAGTCATCATAATCTCATGTGCAGCCTATTATTTCCGAAAACGAAAATCCAAAGGTTTAGTCAGCTACATTCGTTCCATTATAAAATGGCATTAAAAATGCAATTGGATACATTATTCGTTGTAGTAACAAAAAACTTGCACGAAGCTACTATAGGGCGGAAACCTTGGCAGAAGTAAATTATTCAGATTTTGAAAATTTTGTCTGACTTCATTAAATATGGACAGATTGCAGTATTTGGGGTTATGTTAAAAATCCCTTTTCTTTTGGACGGAATTCTCCGAGTTTTTTCATAGTTCTGTCTGGGGCGGTGGTGGTAGCGTTTTGAACATCTTCCCAAATACTGCATTTCGTCAACTTGAGACACTTGAAAAAGGGACATTTAAAAAATTAAAAAATGCTCAAAATGTAATTCCTTAACATCCGTACTCCCACAGCTAGGAAGTTAAGATTTTTCGAGTAAATGCAAACTTTAAACATAATCCAAATTAAACTGGTACTTTTTGATGCATAAAATATTTATATTTTTGTGAGCTTGATCGATTAATCTTATCATTTTGTCACTTATTGGTGTAAATATAAGTTTATGTAACTTACGTTACCATGTAAATTTGGATTAGATTTGTAAAAACTGTGTTTAGCCGCTAATTGAGCTTAATTGTCTTTAAAATGCATGAAGCCATTGACCGATGTTCAAGAAAATTTATAGGCCCAATAAAGCGGTGCTCATCAACATGTGTGCCAAATTTGGTGGTCCTTGCTTCATAATTGCGACCTAAATCGTAGGACATATGTTTTCGGTCACGATGCCTATAGGGCGTAGCCATGGCTTTCCGCCCTAAAAATTAAGGTCCGATACCTCTTGTTTCTACTACTGAGTACAAAGGATAACAATTTTATATCCGTTTGAAACAGATTTAGTTCGTTATAGTGTGCTGTATGTGAGGTCCGTAATGCATATATTGAGTATTACATCGTAGATTGTGGAAATAAATATTTATTAAGTTCTAATCATGCAGGAAAAAGTTTACCTTACCTGAAGCATAAGTAAAAAAGAAATTGATTAAATAAAAATTAAAAGGAGCATAAAAAAATAGAACTGCAACTTCTGTAAATCACATATATTTCTACAGGAATAGTACTGAAAATGTAATCTTCTGTTTCAACTTAACGGACTTTCAGTACACGAGGAGCGCAAAGGACATGTGCTTCATCAACTACATAATCTGAGAACCAGAGGACAAGGTTTGGATTGCAAAATAAGTTCTCTGCTCCCATATTCATTGTTTTTAAAAGATAATGACTTTATTTATACACTTTGCTAATTACCAGTAGAGCAGAGTATGGTCCAATTAGAAAGTAAAACGGCCAAGAAGATATGGATTCTGTACAAGAACAGACGTCAACATCATTTAAGTTGGAAATGAACTTTGGAATTAAAGATAATGCGGAAGATTTTACAAGTTTCATTTGAAAGTACGCAAGCAAGAAACTAAACTTCAGCAATGAAATTCCCAGTCAAAGTGTGCATAAAATTTAATAATTAAAGTAACCAAATTACCAACAAACTTTCCAAGAGGTAAAACTAACGATGTTATCTTACTGAGGGTTAGTTTGAGTTTCCAGTCTAACTAACTAACTAAGCTATGAGCATTTTGCAAAAAAGACAGCAATATGGAGTCTGGAAATTGACGACACAAATTTTTACTCAACCAACTAACTTCAGTACATATAGCTCCAATCTTCACATAGCTTTAAGTTAGTAAGTAGGATTAGGTAATATAGAAGACGGTGTGAGCCAAAGACATTTGCAACAATGAAAAAAATAATTTCTCAAGAAACTTTGAATTGACAAAATCTAACTTTTTAATAGCAATAATTATTCGTCCCTAACACGTAATTCGCAAATGATTATATAATTTTTGCCAACCACAAACAATTTTGAATGTTTTGGAACACTTGCAGCATACAACAGGCCACCCAGAGTCAGCTGCTTACCTTACATCAGATACATACACCTGTATGTATCAATCAACTAAACTAATCAACAAAGATGAAATAACTAATTAGGAAGCAACATTTTGTACTTAAGGAATAGTTTTTGTGAAAAATAGCTCATTCTCCTTAAGTAAACGGCAACTTATAAAGACTAACAAGGAAAAACGAAAAAGTGTCGTACTCCATTATATGAAACTACAGCAAATGCACCATGTTTAAAAGGACCAGGCTACGAAAAAAGTAAGTGTTCATAATCAAATAAAGTGGTTCTACTTTCCTACTCTTAGTGAACATGGGGACTAGCAAATAAAGTTGAGTCACAGTACCAATGGTTTTCTACCATTCGAGCTTCAACATGATCATTAGCGGATGGAAGAAGCATCTGCCTACTTGCTCGTATATACTTTCCCTCTTGCACAAGGCATATTCTTGTCTGAGAGGAGACAACAATCAAAACATAAAAAGCTTTTCATACTAATAATAATAAGTGAGCATTCTGTGTGTGAAGAATATACAGTTAGTTAGTTGGTTAGTTGGCACAATGTTTATATGCACTGTGAGTGTGAGTTGTACAATGAAGACTAAAGTAGGGAAAAATTGCTCAAGCTAATTTAGCCTTGGGAACAAAAGTGCCACAGTCCATTACTTGTTTGGTTCATAGCTAATCAAATTAATTTTTCAAAGTGACAGACACTCCTTGCTACTTAAAAGGAAAAAACACTAGAAAAAGTGTCTCCATAATTCATGATAAATTTTTTTCTAGGAGAAACAATTTACATGGAAATAATGAAGAAGAAGAAAAAAAGAACATCAAATTAACGAGATTGAATGTTCCACTCGAGGGGGAAAGTAGGGAAATGACTACTTTCTCCCATTTACTTTAAAGTATTACTCAAGGTAAACTCATGGAGGCACCTCAGTTGATTGGGAGTGGCTTCTTTTTTGCACAAACAACTTTTAATAGTAGATGCATATAGTGGTGTAGCACAGTTAATGGAACAGAATCAAATTAGTAGCTTCAAATGTTATAAAATTCACTAAAAATAATTTGAAATACAGAATTTTAAAAAATGCATTTAGTCAGTTGTGGCTGTTTGAACTAGTATATATAATCAAGGCGTTTTAGCATGCACATAGTCAAAGATGAAAATCAATTTTTCATTAGCTACATACGACAAATTTAAAGAGAAAGGGGCTGTAAAGTTAGTAAAAAGAGAAAATAATTTGTTTGGACCATTTGTGCAGTTGAAGTTGGCTACATTTTTCAATAAAAATCTTTAGTTGGAAAAGGTAGCAGTTAGCTGGAAATCAGAGTCAGAGAAAAGAAGTAGCCAATTCCACAGTCAGTATGCGTAGTGAGTGAGTGAAAGTAGTAGTGTTTGTTAAATTTTTAAGGCAGTTGGATTTAAAAAAGTGTGGTCCACATGTAGTATTCAGTCAGACACATGCTAGATAGATCGTTGTATTGCTCATTCAATAAGAGATGAAGAATGGGGAAAGTTACATATTCTAAAATCTAGGAATATTGATGTTGGTATGCATACTAGTAGTGATACAGTCAACGAAGAAATACATCTAGCAACATATAAACCAACACATAGGAAATGAAAACAGGGCAATTTTTCTCCATGTGGACTACCATAAAACGTTTCAAGAATAATAAAAAGAGTAAGTAAAGTAAGTCTCGTACGAGAAGTTTTGGAGCCACATAAAATGAGAGAATGAAAGAAAACAAAAGCAAACAGGAAAGAAATATTTTGTGAAGCATAAGAAATGAGATGGAAAGAAGGGGAGAAATAAAAGGTGAATTTTTACGACAAAACTTGACTAAAAGCAATTCCTTTTTCAAATCTTCATTGCATACAAACTGCTTTCTCGTTTTTTTTCTTCCTCTTTTGATGATGTACAACTAGGATTGGAGTTTTGTGGAAAAAGTCGAATACTAACTAAAACTATAGTCGTAGTGTATCGTATGCAGTTCATTACTTCAGGCTTTGGGAGTACATTTTTTCTACATTAACCATCGGAGCCGACCTACCTGCTGCATCTTTTTATTCGCAAAGTAAAAGTGTACACAGGAAAGGCAACTCTAAATTTTTGTATTCCAACTGGACATGGGGCAATGAAATACACTCAGATTTCTAACCCATAGAAGTATAGATATTACTACAGTACACCGACACCCTGCTTCAACTCTACATCTAATTATGACAGTTTGAACGTTTGATAGTGGACGAAAAATCAAAAGAGAGATATTTTCATTAAATGATGGGTGTTTCTAACGCTCAATTTAACACTATCATCAGATCACATTATATGATCAATTGAGGAATACCGAAACTTAAAACTTTTACATACTGTAATTTTAGGGACTACATGCCATAATAATTTTGGCAATAAAATTCCTTATTTCATTGCTAATTCCAAATAAAAGACGATAGCATAGAATGACAAAGCTTGAGGATAGTTCGTGACATTTAAAAGTTATTTAGCAACTAGATAGTTGATGAAAGTGTGATCAGACTGTCCGAAAAAAAGTAAAAAAAGACTCAAGCAATAAAACACAATTTTATTTACCTGCTGTAGTAAATATGATTGGATGCGGCTGGTAAGATTTGATCCAAAAAAGGCTATTAATGTGTGTCATTAATCCTGGAACGGAACTAAAAGAAAAAGAAACCATCGATTTTAAAGTAGTTCCGAAAAAACTAATCTTCCAATGATCTCGCAGTATGTTAATAATAATGCATAGTGGTACCCTTCCAATATGATGCCTACCACCCTACCGTTTATACAATATGATGCCTACCAAATGTACCATACCTACCATATGCCTACCATAAAAAAATGATATATACAGTTTGATACCTACCTTTTTGT
>Ga0210040_10006956_pt1 | contig 13873 bp, 15 predicted proteins | sample CryGeyCG12114_NA_FD_185462 | JGI IMG/M metagenome (GOLD analysis project Ga0210040, IMG submission 185462) | Groundwater microbial communities from aquifer - Crystal Geyser CG19_WC_8/21/14_NA (SPAdes) (version 2) | ecosystem: Environmental > Aquatic > Deep subsurface > Groundwater | place: USA... | reverse complement strand
CCTTCTCCCGCTAGAACGAGTCGTTGTTACGCCTGTCGTTGTACTGTGAGAAGGCCCTTCGCAAGGCGGACGCCAGATGAAGGATGACTAACGACAAAAGTGCTTCCTTATAGCTTATCCTCTATGTGCTACCTTAAGAAACTCTGGCCACTAGGGCTGCTTCTATTCCTGGCTTTCACAGTTGTGCCGCCCGCGCGGAAAACGACCCTTTACCTGATTGGCGACTCGACCATGGCTCGTAAAATTCCCCAGACATTTCCGGAAACGGGGTGGGGAATGCCGCTGACCACATTCTTTGACTCGACCATTGTAGTAGACAACCGGGCGCAGAACGGGCGCAGCACGCGCACCTTTCTGGCCGAAAACCGCTGGCAGCCGGTAGTAGACGCGTTGCAGCCGGGCGACTACGTGTTTATTCAGTTTGGCCACAACGACGAGGCGGAGAACTACCCCGACCGCTACACGCCGCCGGAGGACTACCGGCGCAACCTCACCAAATTCGTGACCGAAACGCAGGCCAAACGCGCTATTCCAGTGTTGCTTACGCCCATCACGCGCCGCAAATTTGACAAGGCAGGCCACATCACGGAAACGCACAAGGCCTACTCCGCCGTGACGCTGGAGGTAGCCCGCCAGCAGAAAACGGTTCTCGTTGACCTCGACAAAATGAGCCGGGCGCTACTCCAACAATTTGGCGAGGAAAAAAGCAAGCTGCTGTTCCTGGACCTGGCTGCCGGCGACCACCCCAACTACCCCTATGGTCGCCACGACAACACGCACTTTTCGGAGCTGGGTGCCCGCAAAATGGCGCAACTCGCGGTGAATGACCTGAAAGCCCAGCGCGTGCCGCTGACTGACCACCTGGCCCGGCCGCTTCCCAAAAACGCCGTGCCGCCTACCCAAGGCCCCGACAAACAACCCACAACTCCATGAAGCGGATGTACCTGTTTTTCTTTCTGCTGCTGGCGCTGACCAGCCACGCGCAAGCCTACGATTTTGTGGTGGCGCAGGATGGCTCCGGGCAGTACCGAACGGTGCAGGAAGCCATCAATGCCGTGCCCGATTTCCGGAAGAAGGAAACGACCATTTTCATCAAGCGGGGCACCTACAAGGAAAAGCTGCTGCTGGCCGGCTCCAAAAACCTGGTGCACTTTATCGGCGAAGATCGAGACCATACCATCCTGACATATGACGACTACAACCAGAAAAAGAACATCTTCGGGGAGGACAAAGGCACATCGGGCTCGGCGAGTTGCTACCTCTACGGCGGCGACTTCACGGCTGATAACCTCACGTTCCAGAACTCCGCGGGGCCGGTAGGGCAGGCGGTAGCCGTGTGGGTGGCCGGCGACCGGGCCCGGTTTCGGAACTGCCGGTTTTTGGGGTTTCAGGATACGCTGTATACGTATGGCTACGGCAGCCGGCAGTACTACAAAGACTGCTACATTGAGGGCACGGTAGACTTCATCTTCGGCTCCAGCACGGCGTGGTTCGAGGACTGCGAAATCTTCAGCAAGCCGGGCGGTGGCTACGTGACGGCTGCCTCTACGCCCGATTCGACGCGCTACGGCTACGTGTTTACGCACTGCCGGCTGACCGGCAACGCGCCCGCCAACAGCTACGCCCTGGGCCGCCCCTGGCGGCCGTACGCCAAAACGGTGTTCATCGACTGCACGCTCGGCGCCCACATCAAGCCCGCAGGGTGGGACAACTGGAGCAATCCTACCAACGAAAAGACAGCCTACTATGCTGAGTACCGAAACACCGGGCCCGGCGCCGCCCCAACCAAACGAGCCGACTGGTCGCACCAGCTCACGGCCCTGCAAGCGCAGCACTACACCCGCGACCAGGTGCTGCGCGGCTGGAACCCTACCCAGGAGCCAACGGGGAAGTAGGCTTTCGGGCGAATAAGATGGCTCTTGTACGTTATTAATCAACTAAATAGATGACCTGTAGCCGAATTTTAGTCCTGCTTCTCTGCCTACTCCCCGCAACTACCCTGCGCGCCCAAACGACGCCCACCGAACTCACGGTGGCCGCTGATGGGAGCGGCCAGTACCGCACCGTGCAGGCCGCCGTGGATGCCGTGCCCAACCAGTCGCAGACGGTCGTGACGATTCACGTACGGCCGGGCACCTATAAGGAAAAGCTCGTCGTGCCGACGCTGAAAACGCATATCCGCCTCCTTGGCGATGAGGCGCTGACGACGACCATCACCTACGACGACCATTCCGGCACCAACGGCATTGATACGTATTCCTCGCACTCGGTGCTGGTGCAGGGCCACGACTTCACGGCCGAAAACATCACCTTCGCCAACACGGCCGGCTTTACTGCCGGGCAGGCTGTGGCCCTGCACGTGGAAGCCGACCGCGCCGCCTTCTATAACTGCCGGATGGTAGGCGACCAGGACGTACTATTTCTGGCGGCGGGCGGCACCCGGCAATATTTCCGCAACTGCTACATCGAGGGCACCACCGATTTCATCTTCGGCGCCTCCACGGCCGTGTTCGATCATTGCATCATTCGCAGCAAGAAAAACTCGCACATCACGGCCGCGTCCACGCCCGCGGGGCAGGCGTATGGGTTTGTATTTTTGGATTGCAAGCTAGTGGCCGATACCGCGCAGGCCACCAATGTGTCGTTGGGCCGGCCGTGGCGCCCGCAGGCGAAAGTGGCCTACCTCAACACCGACATGGGCGGCCATATCCGCCCCGAGGGCTGGGATAACTGGAAGAAACCCGAAAACGAAAAGACGGCCTACTACACCGAATACCGCAGCACCGGCCCCGGTGCCCAGCCGGAAAAACGGGTTGCCTGGGCACATCAACTGACACGGAAAGAGGCCAAGCAGTACACGCTCAAGAAGATATTTGCTAGTCAGCAGCCATGGACGCCGGTGAGGTAGGGGCTACCACCTAGCCATTGCACTGGTAGAAAGCCATTTTAAAACAGGTAGGTACAGGTTGGCTGCATACGCGGCGCGCAGTAGCTTGGGCACTTGCTCGCCTGCAACTCTAAAGTCCTGCCCATGAAGCGCAAATCCCTCTTGCTGTACTGCCTGTTTCCGTTGACTGGCCTGTTTCTGAGCCTGACGCCCGCCACGCGCAAGCCCAAACAGCCCAACATCATCATCATTTTGGCCGATGATATGGGCTACTCCGATATCGGCTGCTTCGGCTCGGATACGCAGACGCCCAACCTGGATGCCATGGCGGCCGGCGGGCTCAAGATGACGCAGTTCTACAACGCCTCGCGCTGCTGCCCGAGCCGGGCGTCGCTGCTCACCGGCCTCTTCCAGCACCAGGCCGGGGTAGGCGACATGATGAACACGCGCCCCCAGCCCGCCTACCAGGGCTACCTGAATAACAATTGCGTGACCATTGCCGAGGCCCTGAAGCTGGGCGGCTACAACACCTTTATGGGCGGCAAGTGGCACGTGGGGCAGGCCCAGGAGCACTGGCCCCTGCAGCGCGGCTTCGACCACTATTTTGGTCTGATTGACGGCGCCAGCAGCTACTTTGCCAACTACCCCTACCGGCCTAATCAGCAGCTCACCATTGCCCTCGACAACAAGCCCTATACGCCCGGCAAAGGGTACTACTCCACCAATGCCTACACGGATTATGCTATCAAGTTTCTGAAAGACAGCAAGAACTCGGGTAAGCCGTTCTTCTTGTACATGGCTTACCAAGCGCCGCACTGGCCTCTGCAAGCCCTACCCGAGGACATTGCCAAATACAAAGGCCGCTTCATGGTGGGGTGGGACTCGCTGCGCACCCGGCGCTTCCGGCGCCTGCAACAGCTCGGCATCATCAACAAGAGCACCCAACTCTCGCCCCGCGACGAGCACGTACCTGCCTGGACGACGCTAAGCCAGGAGGAAAAAGTGCGCTGGGACGATAAAATGGCCGTGTACGCCGCCATGATTGACCGCATGGATCAGAACATCGGCCGCCTGCGCCAGACGCTGAAGGAGCTGGGACAGAATCAGAACACGGTTATCATGTTTTTGTCCGACAACGGGGGGAGCAACGAGAGCATCAAGGGACCCGGCTTTTTGCCTGAGATTATTGAAGCCAGTAAGAAGCTAGCCAGCGACCCTACCTCATTCACCTCGTACGAGTACGAGGGCGCCAACGTCAGCAACTCGCCGTTTCGGTTGTTTAAGCACTGGGAGTACGAGGGCGGCACGGCCACGCCGTTCATTGCCTATGGCCCCGGCATCGTGCAGCCCGGCCGCACCGTCAGCCAGCCCGGCCACCTCATCGACCTGATGGCGACCTGCCTGGACTTGGCTAGCGTGCCCTACCCCAAAACGTATAAGAACGCGCCCATTACGCCCACCGAAGGCATCAGCTTGGTGCCGGTGCTGAAAGGGCAGCAGTGGGCGGGCCATAAAGCCTTGTTTTTTGAGCACGAAGGCAACCGCGCCGTGCGCCAGGGGAAGTGGAAACTGGTGTCGGACTACCCCGCCAACAAGTGGCAGCTCTACGACACCGACGCCGACCGCTCCGAGTTGCACGACCTCAGCGCCCAGCAGCCGCAACGCGTGCAGGATATGGCCGCGCTCTACGAGCAGTGGGCCACTAGAGTCGGCGTAATTCCTTTTGTGCAGCTGGCCAAGGGGAAAGGGGAGTAGTAGGGGAATAGCAGAATGATAGTAATTGGTACTACTGCTACACAAGCGGCAGATGGCGCGGGGCTTCGCCCCGTGCCGCCTATTCGCAGGCCTTTGGCCTGCACCCGTTGAATAATTGTGCTGGATGTTGTCTTGGCGTGCGGGCCAGAGGGCCGCGAATAGGCGGCACGGGACGAAGCTCCGCGCCATCTGCCCGTCATTTCGACCATGTTGCGCCTCAAGCAAGGAGGAGAAATCTTGCGTGCTGATGACTGGGAGTAGTTCTAACGATTAGAATTGAACCTGTTCAGAAAGTCTGTTTTTTGTTGTCTGTCATCCTGAGCTTGCGAAGGACCTTATCACGTTTGCTCAGCTTCGAATTAAGCCCAAAAAGACATTCGTGATAAGGTCCTTCGCAAGCTCAGGATGACAGCCCTTTTGAATCTCTAAACAGTTTTCTTACCAACCCGCGAGATTTCTCCTCCTTGCTTGAGGCGCAACATGGTCGAAATGACGTTCTATTTTAACAGATAAATTTCGTCCTACTTCACGCACCGAAACCCCACGTGCGAGAGGCCCGAGTCGGGGGAGGTGCCGCGGCGGGCGCTGGGGCGGTAGCTTTCGCAGTAGCTGATGTGGCACAGGAAGGAGCCGCCCTTGGTGACGCGCTTGGGCGTGTAGGGCTCGTCGGGGTCGAGGCTGGTGGCGGGGCCATGCGGGTTTTCGCAGCGGCCGAGGCTAGCGAGCGTCACGTAAGTGTCGGCGCGGTACCAGTCGGTGCACCACTCCCACACGTTGCCGGCCATGTCGTAGAGGCCATAGCCGTTGGGCGCGAAGGACTTCACGGGTGCCGTGCCAGCGTAGCCGTCGGCGCTGGTGTTGTGGTAGGGAAATTCGCCCTCCCAGATGTTGGCCTGCGGATGTTGGTCGGTAGGCGGGGTGTTGCCCCAGGTGAAGCGTTGCCCGGCGCGGCCGCCGCGGGCGGCGTATTCCCATTCGGCTTCAGTAGGGAGGCGTTTGCCGGCCCAGCGGGCGTAAGCGGCGGCATCGTCCCAGGATATCTGCACCACCGGGTGGTTTTCGCGGCCTTGCAGCGCGCTTTTCGGTCCTTCGGGGTGGCGCCAGCTGGCCCCAGGCACCCAGCGCCACCACTGCGAGTAGTCGTCGAGCGACACGGCGTGGGTAGGGGGCGTGAACACCAGCGCGCCGGGCGCCAGCGCTGCCGCGTCGGGGCGCGGGGTGTTGGGCGGCAGTTGGGTCTTCAGCTGCTCCCAGTCCACTGGCCGCTCGGCGATGGTGACGTAGTGGGTGGCGGCCACAAACCGGGCAAATTCAGCGTTGGTTACCTCGTGCTCGTCCATCCAGAAGCTGGCGACTTGTACCACGTGGGCCGGACGCTCGTTGGCGAAGCTCTGCGCCTCGTCGGTACCCATCCGAAATTCGCCGGCCGGAATATGGACCATGTGCGTGGTTTGGGCAGTGTCGGTAGGTAGGGGTAGGGTAGGAAGACTTGGCAGCGCGGCCCCAACGGCCGCCGCTACCGCTGGTCGCGCCGTGGCGGGCGCGCAGCAAACGGCAGAGGCCATACGCGCCGTGCTGCTGGTAGCGGGCTGCTCGGCCGTTTGTCCCGACTGACACGCGGCAAATAGAAACAGCAAGGGAATGGGTAGGAAGCGCATGGGAAGAGCGAAAAAAACAATGCCGACGGAGCAGTAAAGTCAGCGAATGCTAAGACGCGCTAACCGTAGCAGGAATGCAAATCGGGTTTTCGAAGTTACACTAAAAATCAAGGTGCCCTACAGCCTTTCTACTGCGACTACCCGTACATTCGCTCACGCTGAATAGTATTACTATGGGTTTATTTTCCGCTTCCTCTGCGCTGCTTCGCCGCTTCGACCGGTGGGCCACGCCCGCTTTAGCCGTGGTAGGCGTGGGCGTATTCATCTACGAAACCGTGCGGCCGCTGCGCCGTCGCACGCGTCCGCGCTTGGAGCGCTGGCTGGTAAACGTGGGCGTGTCGGTGCCTTCGCTGGTGGGGCTGCGGCTGCTTCTGCTGCCCGGCATGACCGGCCTGACGCAGTTCGCCGCCAAACACCGCGTTGGCTTGCTGCACCGCGTGCAACTACCCGAGCCGGTGCGCGTGCTGGCCGAGCTGCTCATCCTCGATTACGCGGCCTACTCCTGGCACCGCCTACTGCACGCGCCATTGCTGTGGCGTTTCCACCGCGTGCACCACAACGACCTCGACATGGACCTGAGCACGGGTTGGCGCTTCCACGCCGGCGAAATGCTGGCCAGTATTCCCTACCGCGGCGGCGTGCCGGCCCTGCTGGGGGTGCGCGCCAGTACGTTGCTGATCTACGAAGCCGTTTTTGAAGCCTGCACGGCCTTTCATCACTCCAACGCCGGCCTGCCCATTGCCATCGAGCGGCAGCTGGCGCCCCTAGTGGTGACGCCGCGGGTGCACGGCATCCACCACTCGGTGGTGCACCGCGAAACGCAGAGCAACTTCGGCGTGGTGCTCACGCTCTGGGACCGGCTGCACCGCACCATGCGCTTCAACGTGCCGCAACAGGACATCACCATTGGCGTGCCCGCCTACGCCGACCCCGCCGAGCAACGCCTAAAGCACCTGTTGCTGATGCCCCTGGACCCATTGCGCCCCTGGGCTCGCCCCGATGGCTCGGTGCCGGAGCACGCGCCGGAGCTGTTACCGCTTGACGTATTGGCGGAATAGATGCTCCTAATTATTATAAAATAAATTATATTTTTCAGTATGTTGTTGTATCATTAAAATGATACTGATATTCAGTATATTTGTATTAATACTTATTTTTATTCAATTAATAACGAATATTTATATTGGCATTGTCATAATCAAATACAATTTATACCTTGCCCGTATTACACAAAATAGGTAAGATACGAATGCACCATATTGTCTACACTAGCACGGCAGTACAGCCGATTACGGAAACGGATTTAGAAGAAATCCTAACAAGCTGCCGTGAACATAATCAGCAAAGTCAGGTTACGGGATTGTTGCTCTATAGTGAGGAAGCAAGTGGCTTTATACAAGTGCTGGAAGGGGAAAAGGAGACATTGCGGCGCATATATCTGCGCATTGAGCGCGACTGCCGCCACCGCAACCTGACTAAACTGGCCGATGGCCCCAGTCAGAACCGGAATTTTAGTTCTTGGCTGATGGCCTTTAAGCGAGTAAACAGTAGCACATTCGCGCAGTTGGCTGGCTACATTGATCCGCAAAGCCCCGAATTTGCGCGCATCATGACCAATACCTCAGACGACCTCATTCGGCAGCTAATGGAAGTGTTTGCCTTGGAGGAACCCGCGAAGGTGTACTAATAAGTTGCCAACTGGTCCTAGTATTAACTGATGTTACGCGGTGGCTACTGATGGCGCGGGGCTGTGCCCCGTGCCGCCTATTTGCCGGCCTCTGGCCGGCAGTCGTTGAACGATTCGAGCACGAGTCGTGCTAGCGTTGCGGGCCAGAGGCCCGCGAATAGTAGGCACGGGATATAGCCCCGCGCCATCAGCGGCCACCGCGTAACATCAGGTATTTAAAATGCCAGTTGTAGCTGTTGACCAAGTGTTTCCTCTGGCTCTACCAAATTAGATAACGACACGCCCAGTAGGCGCACACCTTTGGGCAGCGGCAACTGCGCCACCAGCAGTTCGTGGCTGAAGCGTGCCAGCGCATCCACGTCGGGCAGCGGTGCCGCAAAGCTGCGGCTGCGCGTAATCTGCTGAAAGTCGCCGTACTTCACCTTCAAGGTGAGGGTGCGGCCGCGCAAGCCGGTATGCTGGCAGTGCGCCCACACTTTCTCCAGGCAGGGCTGCAAGCCCGCCGTTAGCTCGGGTAGGGCGCTCAAGTCGTGGGGAAAGGTGGTTTCGGCGCCGATAGACTTGCGCGCCCGGTCGGCCACTACGGGGCGGTAGTCCTGGGCGCGGGCAATGGCGAAGTAGTGCGAGCCGGCCTTGCCAAAATGCTGCCGCAGAAACGCTTCCGACTGCTGCCGCAAGTCCCAGCCCGTGCGAATACCGAGCTGCTCCATCCGCGCCGCCGTCACCTTGCCTATCCCGTGAAACTGCCCTACTGCCAAGGCTTCCACGAAGGCCAGACCTTCGTGCGGACGAATCACGAACTGGCCGTTGGGCTTGCGGTGGTCGGAGGCTAGCTTGGCCAGAAACTTATTGTAGGAGATGCCCGCCGAGGCCGTAAGTTGCGTTTGCTGCCAAATGCGGCCCCGGATTTCCTCCGCAATGCGTGTAGCCGAGGGCATCTGGCGCAGATTACGGGTTACGTCGAGGTAGGCTTCATCCAACGATAATGGCTCGATCAGGGGCGTGTAGTCGGCAAAGATGGCGTGCACTTGCCGCGACACTTCTTTGTACACGGCAAAGCGCGGCGGCACGAACACCAACGCCGGGCACAGCCGCTGGGCCACCGCTGCCGACATGGCCGAGCGCACGCCGAATAGCCGGGCTTCGTAGCTGGCGGCCATCACCACGCCCCGCTCCCGCGCACCGCCTACCGCCACGGGTAGGCCATGCAGGGCCTCATCGTCGCGCTGCTCCACAGACGCGTAGAAAGCGTCCATGTCGAGGTGAATAATCTTGCGCGTTTCCTGCTCGGGTGGGGTAGTCATCGGCACGCCGCAAAGATACGGCGCAACCACGTCGGGACCATTGGTGGGCGGCTCGGATAACGCGAAAATTAGTGGCCCATAGTGCCCCACTCCGTCGTTGTGGCGTATACTTGCAGGATTAGCGCCCTACTATGCGGGCATTACGATTGCTCGGCTCAGTCCTTTTTTTGTCTTTATTCCGCCAAAACACACGCCATGTCGCACCTTATTATCCGCAGCCTTGCCGAACTCACGCGCTACGAAGGCGAGGAGCTGGGTTTCTCCGACTATTTCACCATCGTGCAGGAGCAAATCAGTCAGTTTGGGGTGGTCACGCACGACGAGCAGTGGATTCACATGGATGCGGCGCGGGCCCAGCGCGAGTCGCCCTTTGGGGCGCCCATTGCCCACGGCTACCTCACGGTGGCACTGCTGCCCTACCTCTGGGGCCAGATTGTGACGGTGGAGAACCTACAGCTGATGGTGAATTACGAAATCGAAAGCCTACGCTTCAATCAGGCCGTAATCGTTGGGAATGCGGTGCGGCTGCGGGCCAAGCTGCTGTCGGTGAAGGATTTGCGCGGTATTGCCAAAGCCCGCATCGAAGTAACGCTCGAAATCAAAGACCAGAAAAAGTCGGCCTACACCGGCGTTATCACCTTTCTCTACCACTTCAGGCCCGTAGTGTAAGGCGCTCAGGGCAACTGCTCGGCGAGGTAGTAGGGCTCGAACAAATAGTGTCGAAAAATCTTGCCTTCCGCGTTCGGAAATAGTTGATAGTAACCCGCATCCGGTAGCAGCACTATCGGGCTACCCGTCCGGACGTAGTGGCTGCTGGGGTAGTAGGCAGCAGGCTGGTAGCCGGGAATCTGCTTGACCACCCGCTTGCCTACCACGGTGCCCAGGTATTTTTGATAGGCGCGTTGGGCCTTGCGGGTAGGGCGCTCTAGCTGCCGGTAGAGGTAGCGCAGCATCAGCCGTTGGGGTAGCTTTTGCTGGCTGATGGCCTGGGGCGCGCCCACAAACGGATTGGTTTGGTTGAAGTCCTGAATCGTTTGGATGGAAATAGGGACTTCCGGCACCCAGTCGGCGGCATTGACCACGTTGATGGCCCAACTGCCAGTGGTGCCCCGCTCCACCATGCCTAGTAGGCACGGCTAGAGCGGGGCCGCCATTGGGTGGCCGGACACTGTCAGCGGGCTAGAACAGGCCGTAGGGTACTGAAAAACCATTAGTCTTCCTCGGTGGCTTCCGCGGGCACGTCGGCCTGGGTAGTGGCTTCGTAGGTGTCGGCGTACTTGAAATCATCCAGCCAGTAGGCCGAGCTGACCACGTCAAAAACCACTGATTTTTCTTCCTTCTTGCTGGGCGTGAGCTGCCAGATAATGGCCGGGGCTTCGGGGAAGCTAGTGCCGTCCAGTTGCTCGTGAAACAGGCGCTTGAGCAACGTGTTGTCTGGCATGCCCTGGGCCAGCAGGCGCAGGAGCGGCGCCTCCGGTGCTTCGTCGAAAATGGCCAGCGCCTCAGCGTCGTGAGCCGTGAGCTTCACCTGGAACTCCACCGCTTCCGCCTTCGGAAACTTACCGTTGTAGGCAGTATAGAGCAACTGCGTGGCCTTGAAAAAGCCTTCGTGCTGGTCTAGCTCGGGGTTTTCTTCCCACAGCTTTTCGGTGAGCATCTGGTGGGCCAGGTTCTCGATCTGGCCTTCCGTCAGCTGATCGGCAAACAAGTGCTCTAGCACCAACTGCGCCGCCTCGGTGGGCTCCAGGTCGGTGAGGCCCATGAGGGTCATGTCCTTGAGTTCATTGGGGGCAATTTCGCCGGGGTTGTCGTAGCCGGTTTTTACGAGTAGGGCTTTGTAGTCGCTGGGTTGCCAGGAGTTGGGCAATTCGGTGAGGGTTTCGAAAGAAAGACGCTCGACGGTGAAAGAATACATGGATAGAAAAGTCAAAAGGTGTAGAAAACTGGGTAGGGCCATGGGCAACTACCGGTTGGTGGTGTACGGCAAACGGGCCAAAGAAGCCGGGTACTGTTCGGTTACGGGGCCGGGCGTGCGGGAGTACGGCAGGGCCGGAGAAGCAAACGCAAAACGCCCGCACTCTTATAAAGTGCGGGCGTTCAAGTACTAACGATTATAGATGGGTCAACTTATTCGCCTAAGAGCTTCTTTTTCTGCTGTTCGTATTCAGCTTGGGTGATGAGCTTGTCGTCGGCCAGCTTCTTGAGCTGTCGCAACTGATCTGGCAAAGAAGTATTGTACGTGGCCGGTGTGGCTGGCGCGGCCGGCTGGTCCGCGACCGGCTGGGAGGTCAGCGGCTGCATTTCGTAATTATGGACGGGCTTGTACTTCATCGTCCACAGAAACGGGAACAGTAGGAAAATGCCGCCTACAATGGCGCCCGCATCGACTGCTTCATCGCGGGAGAAATAAGTGTTCAGAGTTTCGTAGCCCTCTTTTTCGAGACGCACGGTAGTCGTGGCACCCACAATTTTGGTGTCCTGATACCGGTAGGGCGTCACGCCCACCGATTCGTCATCCAGGTACACGCGCGCGCCCACGGGCGTCGACTGCAGCATAGTGGTACTCGCGCAGCTCGACAGCAGCGTAGTAGCGGCCAGAGCGCCAGCCATAAAACGAAGATGCACTTTCATAAATAGAACGAATGGTAAATAGGTTATGGATGCCGCCAAGGTACTACTTGTGAGGAGGTAGGAAATGGAAAACGGCAGATTAATTTAGTGTGAAGGCCACCGTGCTCCGCCGATTGATTCGGGTGACTGACAAAAATTGCGGGCGCGCCGTCCCGCCACTCGTTCCTACTTCCGCTGCAAATACAGCAGCGTCGACTGGCCCGAGGGCCCGTATTTATCGTTGATGAGAAAATACCCGCCGCGGTACGCCGCTAGTCCCTCCCAGTTGTAGGTCATGTAGGCGCGGGGCAATTCCAGCAGCGGTTTCCAGCTGATCTTATCCCGCTTGTAGCGCAGGCTAATCAGGCGGCAGTAGTTCTGGTACTTGCCGTTGCCATCCAGCACGAAGCGGGCGTTCGGGTCGCCGGGGGCGGGGCGGTACACGCTGTCGTCGCCGCCGTTGTAGAAGTAATTGATGGCCGTGAAGCGGTTCTTGCCCTCGTACACTAGGTCCGTGATGCGGAAGGGTAGGCGCTGCACCGGCACGTACTGCGGAATATCGGGTAGGCGGGTGGCATTAGGAATGCGCAAGGCGTAGTTGTCGTGCCGGAAGTAGTTGTACTCAAAGAGCAGCAGCAGGCTCTTGTTGTAGCCGGTGGCGGCCTCGAAACCGGCGTTATGGATGTGCGAGTTATCGGTGAGGGCTGGCTTGGGTAGCGGCACCAGGTAATCCGTATCAAGCACGATGGTCGCGTCGGCTGCGTGCAACGCACCTTTCACCAGGTAGCAGTAAGTGGAGGGCGTGGCGGTTTCGATGGTGAAGTAGGCCGTGTCGCCTACCAGCGTAATGCCTTCCAACCCCTCGTACACCTGACACGCCTCGTCAATCCGGGTTCTGATCTTGTCGAGGTTCTGGATAGCGTACTTGGTGTACGTCAGCTCCTGCGACGTATCGGCCAGCTGCCGGTCCAGGCTGGGTAGGTCGATGCCGTACACCTTGGCTTCGGCCCGGTCCTGCAATCGGCTTTCGGAGAGCAGCAGTAGTTGCTTTTGGTAAGTAAACAGCCCGGAAAACTGGTTGTCGCGGTCGGCTATTTCCTTGGGCAGCCGAATGGTCTGGATGGTGGCCGGCGCCTTTTGCGCGTGGAGTAGGGCGGCGCGGAGTAGCAAGAGAAGCAGAGCGAAATAGCGAAAACGCGGCATATGTTGAAGCTGCCCGCGAGAGAGTCAGGCCCGAGCAGCCCACAAAGATTGCCAAGGATGCGTTAGCTTCCGATTACGTCCGCTCCGTGCGGCCGAATGGGGTAGGAGCCTTCCGTTCGTTACCTACTCTGGGCTACCGCTTCCGTGGGCGTGAGCACCGGCAATGTGCTGCTGCGGAAACCTTTCGGGTCGCGGGTAACAATGGCTTCGATGGACGGCACGGCCGTAGCTGCAAAGTATTGCAGAGCGTCCTCAAAGTCGGTAAAGTTGGACGCCAGGGCCGCCTGTACCGCGTGGGAATCTACGCTTACAATTTGCACCAACCGAGCCAGTTTAGTGAGTTTATCAATGCGCTCCGCCAACGTGTTTTCTTTGCGCAACACGTAGTTGATATTACTGAATGATAAGCTGGCCACATAGAGCGTAGCCTTACCCAACACACTCGCTTCGAACAATTTAGCGGCGGGCACAGCAAAGGCACCTCGGCGCGTTAGGAAGTCGATGACCACGTTCGTATCGAGAAAGTAATGCCTCATTTGCTGTATCGCTCCTGGAGTGCTTCGGTCAGGTTCTCCTTATAATCAAAGTCATCAGGTAGTTTCAAAGACCCAAATAACTCCTGTACCTGCGGCGACAACGACGGCGCTTGCGCCTGCATCTTCACTACATCCTGCAAATAAGTTTCCAGCAGGCTTTCCAGGCTGCGGCCGGTTTCGCGGGCGTAGGCTTCGGCCTGTTGGGCCAAGTCGTCGGGTAGGGTGATGGTGAG
>Ga0210040_10006955_pt1 | contig 13873 bp, 20 predicted proteins | sample CryGeyCG12114_NA_FD_185462 | JGI IMG/M metagenome (GOLD analysis project Ga0210040, IMG submission 185462) | Groundwater microbial communities from aquifer - Crystal Geyser CG19_WC_8/21/14_NA (SPAdes) (version 2) | ecosystem: Environmental > Aquatic > Deep subsurface > Groundwater | place: USA... | reverse complement strand
CAGAATCTGAAAGCGAACCAGAGGCAGAATCTGAAAGCGAACCAGAGGCAGAATCTGAAAGCGAACCAGAGGCAGAATCTGAAAGCGAACCAGAGGCAGAATCTGAAAGCGAACCAGAGGCAGAATCAGAACTTGACCAAAATTGTGCCGAGCACGAGCCCGGTGATGAACCAGGACCCGGGTGCCAAACAGCAACTAATGAAGACGGCAACATGATGAGTGAATTTGGAAGGGCCCTTTATGCGGGTATTGAGGAATTCAACAAAGTATTAAAGAAGTATACGAAAATGTTCACAGATAGTGTAGATGGATTTGCTCAATTTTTGAGTGATGTTCATGACGAGTTTCATGTAGAAGGCTCGCATAATTTTTAAAATCATACGTGACGGTATAGGCAGCTTAACTACCATACTATGATACACGTAGATTTGCTTGGATTTTGTTTTGAAAATAAATTATTCCCCCATCATGCATGTAAATTGCTATGAAATACTTGCGCAAATGTAAAATGTATTAAGTTCCAATCACTTTTTGCAAATTAAGCATGTGTACGGAATGGATATGGAAGGATCATATCAGTAGATTACTATTTATATCACGTGAGGAACATAGCTAATTGTAATATAAGAATAATCATTTAAGGAAGATATCTATAAATTTATTTTCCGAAACTAAATGTGTCAATAATTATGCAAATTCAAATAAAGAAATTAAATTTTCTGATTATTTTCTTCAATCTGAGTATCTGAGTGCATGAATAATGCATAGCATACACACTGTATCTAAATATAAACATAAATGTCTATGCACTAGCGCTACTATTTTCACGATTTTGTTTGTTTAATTGACGCTTCATGTACACCATTGCAACCATCATTCCAATTGACATGGCCGAAGAGCCGATCCCTACACCCCAACCAGTTCTTCCGCTTGAACCATTTTCAATAGTTTCAAATAGGGAGTTAATACATGATTCCGTTTCATTGATGTTTTGTCTGGTGGATTCTGCAAGCGAAAAACATTACTTTTATCTGTTTTGTAGTGTATGCCTCCTTTTAGTATATGCGTAATATTTTTAATCAATTCCTGTACCTGTCTGGAAAAGAATCTTTACAACAGACAACGCGGACCCATCTTTAGTATTGCAAGAAAATGTACTGACAGCTCCACTTTCAAGTACATTCGGGTCAAATTGAATTATTGCCAGATTACAAGATTTAATTCCAGTTTGAATTGTCTTCCAGTATCGGAATTTCTGAGCAAAAAAGTACATAGAGCTTACACAAAATACAATCACCAATCCCTATCCTTGCAACAGAATAGATTACAAATTAGAATCGAGGTTTTACCGTAAAGTTTGTGTTTTTTAGAGACCATTCAACTTCAGACTGAGAAACACATGATAGTTTAACTGTGGAAATACTATTGTCAAAAATTAGATTGGATTGTGTTTGCAAATACTGAGGAGAAAAATATCGACTTTGGAGGAAATCATCAAATCGTTCCATAATTATTTGCACTTCATCCGCTTTTTCCCCACAACTATACATAAATTACAGATTAAAAGTCAACAAACAGCAAAATACTGAGAGAAAAACTTAAAAATTGTCAATTATTTCATTATTTGATGAATTTATACTTACAGACCCAATTCTAGTGGCAAAGGAAAATACCCTATTTGGCTCCCACTTTCAACAAAGTTCAATTGTAGATCACTTTGGCCATCAGAACCCGTACATCTAATTGCTGAAATATTTTGTTGTACAAGGCCTATTACAGATGTTCGTGTGGTTCCCAAATTATTGTCTTTTCTGAGCTCTGAAACATAATTGCAGTCATTTTATTCAAAGAAAACTTATTTTTTACAAACGCTAACTAAATTATGTACCGTTTGCAAGAACTGGAGCCGATGATCCATTTTTGAATGCGAATTCCCATTCAAGCGTTCCATTTTCAACAGACGAAACAAAACCACCATTTTGGATGCAACTCACTAAAACATCGTCCCCAAAATAGTATGTAGTTTTTCCAGGGCTGTATATTTTTACATTCTCACTAGATATCACTCGATCACATCGAATGCAAACAAAAAGTACAATGAAAGGGATAATTGGAAATGTTCGTTGTATCGCCATATTAATTGTGAAGTTTTTGCATTGATTTAAAAAAAAATTGTTTACGAAACAAACTTCAGGATTTTTAACAAATTACAGTAATACTGGAACTGGGCTATTGGATGACTGCAAGCAAACTGAAGTCATTAGAATAGAATAAAGAATATTGTTTACTTGATTGCCATTCAGTTTTGACCTAGTTTTAAGTTAAAAGCTCATATATTTATGCAAGCATGGAATTCCCTGATTAAGAAACTTGAAGATTTTGTTTTTTCGAGTTTCGAGTGGTAAACTAAACTATATTAAGACTATTATTTTCCTCATGCTTGACCTATTTCTTACTCATTCAAGTGACAGTTGCAGAAACCAATTAGTCATAGGTTCTAAATGAGACAAATCGATATTTTGGGAAATGAAAAAGCCATGCAATAATAATCTTCTTTTGTTGTGTTGTGTGTCTGGTCACTTTATTGCGTAAGTTGCTTCCTAGAAATATTTATGTTAAGTATTTTTATTTAAAGGACTCCACTCACACTCACAGCAGCCTAATATATTTATCATGGTTCCAGAAACTGAATTAAGGCATCATCTGAAAAAATCATTTCGATTTTTGGTCAACTAATATGAAAAATGTAAGAGATTTTGTAATCTGATAGAGGCGAGGCAATGTACAACATACCGAGTAATTTGTAAATGGCGTCTCGCTCATCCAAATTGCTAGCCAAAGCTTCCAAAAGCATAAAGTGCTGAAACATGGTATCTCTGGGCCACAGCACAGGTGACAGTTTCGCTTTTTGTGCTTTCAAAATTTTCAAGTTGTGAATTATTTCTGCCTCCCAATTTGTTAACCGATCCATGCCAGTTGTGGTTCGGTTTTCCCTGTCGGGAAATGTTCAGTTTGAATTGTGTATGTACAGTTTTACCTTTCTCAGAATTTCTCACTAGTCTAGTCTAACTGAACTTACAGTTGATCCAATCCAAAAACATTGATTGAGTTTTTGAATCTGCGTTTTGACTCGAGTTCACCAGCCTCTCTCAAAATGCTTTGTCTGATGTTTTGAAAATTGTTTACTGCAGTAGGCATGCAAGATATATGGAAAGCTATTAAAAAGATGGAAATCTTGATGTAGACAAGAGATTCTAAAAAAAATCACCCGTGACTCCCACAAAAATATTCCTGAAAATGAAGGATCCTAACAGAATCCAAACCAAAATGAAAGTTGTTGGTCCTGCATATCCCATGACTTCGGAAGTCTCGGTTAGTAAGTTAAACCAATGATCCAGAGTAAATAGTTGAAACAACGTGACAAAAGCATTGGCCAAATTCTAAGAGAAACGATTTAGACTACTAATCTGTACTGTGTAGGTTTTAAATGTTCATTAACTATAACTTGTTTTCGAAATTGATACCGAAAATGAGTTCCGATACTCCAAGTTGGGTAGATGAGAGTGTGTGTATCGATCAAAAACTTGAATGCCGATGATTGCAAAAATGTAAAAGAAAATGAGCAGTAAAAACAAAATGGAGACCATGGCCGAAAAGGTTTTCACTACAGCTGCCCAAATTAACTGAATTTTATGAATTCTGGTAACTACATTGAGTGATCTAAAAATTCGAACAATTCTCAAATATCGAACGGCTGTAATCACATCTTCTAATGATTCTTCCTCTTTCGCTTCTAAAAAGAATACGTCCAGGATTGGGGCTATGAGTGACTACCGTAAAAATACAAACTTTAAGTTTTCAAATAGTCACAGTTTTAAATCATTTAAAGCTTTGCATTCAGCATACTGTTGCTGTAATAAGGAAATCAAAACAGTTCCAGCCTTCATTCCAAAATCCACCAAAATCATCCATCCATTTAAATAGGATTTCCACGACGAACATGCAAAGGAAAAAGAAATCCAATGCTTCCAGTATAAACCGAATTTTTACGTTCCCTTCACTATGCCCAAGTTCTAAATGTTCAAATTCATCGTTACATAATTTGTAAAATTCATTTCCTCACGTGCATATAGTTTTCTTGATTTAAAATCACACCTTGATCTACAGCGATTGTGATAGAATTTACGATGATTATGAGAACCATGACGAAAGAGAATAAAGGAGTTGCCAAAACCCAACGGGACCAAACTCCAGCGGGAGGCCATTGGGATAGTCGTGAATCTAATCTTAGCGTTCGAATATCAGGCTCTACGTCTAAGTTGTGAAAAACCTACAGAATTTTTAAAATCATTTTTATTTTAATACTTAAAATTCAATGGCTTTGTTGCATATGTTGACCTGTGAAGGAGTGCAGTATGTGAAATGATCATACATGACCAGAGCTTGGGGATGGGCTAATGCAGCATCTCGAAACATTTCTCTATCTGCCGAAAAATATGAGTATACAATTGAATTTAAAAATGCTGATAAAATTTTTTAGTTGGATTGTCAGGAATCATACCTGTGACATCATCATAGGTTAAAACTGATCCTTCAAAACCACCACTGTATTTTCTAACGGCTTCCAAAAAGCTGGAAACAGTTATACTAAAGTTTTCTTAACTATTTTATCCGATTAATGAGAGGAAAACTTTATTGTAACATACTGAAATTCCTCCATTAGCATTTGATGAAGAATCTCTGCCCTACTAAACATGTGATCATCTAAACTTGGTTTGCGCAAATATTTCTTGCCACTTCTTCGGTCAGTTTTACTATCAACTTTTCTAACCTTTGGTATTTTCCTTTTTTCCAATTCCAGGAATTGTTCTTCTTCGCCGAGTCGCTTTTCATATCTTGGGTCTGCAGGTTTGTTCTGCATTTTTTTTGATCTTATGTCAGATTTGTATGTACAGTAATGGTTCTTCGAAATAATTATGTTAAAAATGGTAATAGTTTATTTTTGGCAATTTTATAGTATAATGAAATGTTGAGAAATGAAAATAATCACAATTTAATTTCCATAGTAAATATTGATATCACAGGTCTTGATCAGTTTCATCGCAAGATTGAGTTCGATTTCGTAGCTTCTTGTTTTCTTTCTGCGGGCATTAATGTTACACAAATTCCAATTAGTTATACTGGGCATAAATAGATATGGATAGATAGATGCTATAATTTTTTTACTTCCATCCAAGTACCTTCAAAGATCTCATTTTTCGTAAAAAGTAGTAGCCAACAACTATCAGTAGAATAAATATGGATGACGAAACTCCATACAACGGACCTTTTCCTTCTCCACCGGGACAAACTGCACCTACAAGGATTTGATGTAAAAATTCCAACAACTGTATATCCATTGGGTCCAATACTTTCATAACATTTGAAGCCGGCGGTGGACCTGGCATAAAAAAAACAGGAATTTTTACAAAAAATTGCATTTATCCAACTTAAATTTCAATTAGAAACGTACTAGGAACCAAAATCACTACTCGGGATGAATTTTCGGCCATTTTGTTTTCTTCCCCAAGAGTAAAATTTTCACGATCATTGCATAAATATGTAACTCTGCTTGAGTTGAGTATTTGCGGAAAATGTATAGTAGTTTCAAGACATTTATTGGGCTGTTTTGCATTTGGGATCAACTTGGTCTGTTGTCAGCAAAGCATTAATTATTAAGCCAAACGTTATTGAATTAAAAAAATATTAAATTCCGTATATCTTACGTTAATAGTTTTGTCTTCTCGGACAAAATGCAGGAACGGCATAGTTTTAAACAAACATGTAATTTTGATACCGACCACGTTAGATGGCAATGTAACTGTATTATCAGTCACATCATGTGGTGACCAAAAATGTTCCTCAAGATCATCACTGTACCGCCGTAGAATAATTTTTGGCTTTTGCTGCGAGTATGAACATCTTAGCACAAAACAAGACAGTTATACAATATTATAACTCTTTGATGAATTCAACAATTTAGTAAACTCTGTATGTTAGCAACAAAAAATTACAGGTCTTCAAATGCCCCATGGTAAATTGGAATTCCACCTACACATGGACAGTTAATACAATACCTAAATACTTTTATGAAATAGAACAAAACTATTGATTATGGATACAAGTAGAAAATAAATTATTATACTTTGAATATTCAATTGACGAGATTCCTGTAGTAAAACTTGTTTGCTTTCTCCTCTCGCAATACAAGTAACATTTTGAACATTTTCATCACGAGGAATTTGGAGATAGCTTGTTCTCACCAAAAATGAATCTATTATTTCCATGTTATCCTTGGTTGGGTCTTGACAGAAGAAAAGAAAATCAATGCGCAGTTCATAGAAAAGTTAATCAAGTTAAGTTTTTAATCACTTTCGCATACCAATAGTATCCACCGGGAGAACATGGCCATTGGCTGAGACAAAAGCCCAGTGCAAACTCTCCATAATATTTGTCTCATTCACAGATGACAATGAACACAAAAATTTCACAACATCCCCCCGAAACACGATAATATTTTCATCTCCATGTGACAGCAAAGTTTCGTCCGGACCAGCAATTTGTATTTCCCTAACTCCTACACCAAAACCTACAAGATTCCAACCAAGGTACAAATAAAAGAAAACTTTCAACCGAAAAGCCTCCATGATCACTCTTTGTTGCAGTCTCTACTGCACTTGCACATTTTTAAAACCTAATGATGAACACCATAACTCAACTTTATTTCTGTCCTACATTACTCACTCATGTGGTGTACCCGATTTTAGCCAAATTCTATTTACTAATTGCACAATCGATTAGTGAGACTAACTTTAACGATCTGATTTTCATTCTATACCCTTTAGCTACCATGCATTGCAATTCATATACGCATTTAGTTTAAAAGCAAAAACAAACTTCCTCAAATGTGCATTAACCTCAAACTTTAGCTGTCAACATTATATTCCAATGTAAATACAGAATATGCATGAAGACTTCCACATTTTTAACCATGGCAAATAAGCAACTTTTACGTTCTTTACTCTCATTTTCCATGCAAAAACAACACGAGCTTAAATGCTAAGCATTATGGCACAAAAGATTATTATTATCATCATCAAACGTTTATTCATTAGTTGACTCATATCCGAGTCCTTGTGCGATAAAACAATGCACGTGGTGCATAGCATTGTCGAACTCCCAAAAAAGGTCAAAACCTCACTTTGTATTATTTACTTACTCATCCCCAAATCATTTAAAACGCGTTCGTTCACCATACTCATACTGTACAAGTGAATATCTCTAGGTAATTATTCCCTATACATCACGTTTATAAAATTCCAGGCTCAATAAGACTGGAGCAAACTAACTAACACTATACTACTACTATGTGCGTTAGGTTTGAGTAAGTGTGACCACTTGACTACTACAACTTATTCCCAGAATCATCATACATTATCCTGTCTTGTTGTTATTCCACTAATTTTAAACCAATGCTTTTCCCTATTTATATGTGCTGACTTTGTGTACTACTACTATGGATGACACAAAAGCTTGTAACTACTACTACATTCAGTGCCAGCCAGAGGGATCCACTTTTCTGTTCAACTTATTATAACTTACCTACAAGAAGATAAAAAGGAGCTTTATATCATTGCTTCCTCTATAACGTTGCATTGCAATAAGCCGGACCTGCCTACAGAAAGCAATGAGCTCTCATTCGTAGCATCCAGTATTACACGTACGCATTTATATTTGTTGTTGCGTTTTTGGCCTTTGGAACGAGGCTACTACTTACTACTAACTAACTAACAAACCATTCGTTAGAGTTCCACAGGGTGTGAGTATGTGTCAGCCACTTTTTTCCCTATGTGAGTGAGCCTATTCCAATCCCAAAGAGTTAGTTAGTTACTGACCAAGACTAGTAGTATTGTAAGACTGGAACGCCAAAACCAAAAGAATTTAATTGTTGTATTAATTGTACGGGATTGAAAATAGCATATTGAATCGATGATAACAAACGAATATTGAGACAGGACAAAAGGACTTCTAAACTTTGTGGTTCGTTTTGGCTACACACTGGAAAAACAAATGTGGTGGACTAGCCCTGTAAAACGAGCAGAGTTAAAACGTACACGACATTCCGTGCTTATGGTGATACTGTGATCAGCTGCAGTGATATCCAGTCTTTGTTTACAAACTTTAGTTAGTTAGAGCTAGGGTTGGATTTAAAGTTGGCGTTGATTGGAATGATTCTAAATTTTTAGTATACGATTAATTGAAGAGAAGCAAAAATTGAGGTGTTTCGATTATTCTAAATCGTCAAGTTTGATTTACCGGCGGCCGGTTTCATAGTTTGACGTCGAGCTTGTATTTAGATCGATTCCACTGGTCTGTGGTCGGTCGAAGGATACAAAATGTTTTATGATGAACTCTTCTCCAGATCTAACTGCACAATTTGTCAACAACAGATTGAAGGGTTGGGGATTGGGTGTGTAGAGTGTCCTGAAGCTTTGAATATCCGGTTATGTTTATCTGTACGTACTAATTGTCTAGATTAACTTGCGGTTAATGGCATTTTGTGCAACAGAGTGTGTAAAATGGGTTTTATTGTTTCAGTGTTTTCGAGATGGCGGGGAACAAGGACCACATAAAGCGGACCACAAATATAGATTCTTTGTACGAATATAATGTTGATGTTAAAAATTAAACTATAGATGATTAAGATGATTATAGGGTAGGTGTTTTAGAGAACTGCAGTATTCTTATGCCAGCAATTTTTAATTCTCTTAGGATTCAGGAACCGTGAGGGTGTACCCTCCAAGTGAAGTGAAAGATGAAGAAGGCAATATCAAGACTACTTCATGGACAGCCAAAGAAGATATTCGATTGTTGGATGCCATTGAGCAATATGGATTTGGCAATTGGCAAGATATCAGTCGTCATATAGAAACCAAAACTTCCTCTGGTAGGGCAGGGCCTTGTCAAAGAACACTTTGAATTTCATTCTCTTCCAGCATGCATAGATACTGTTATATAGTTTACTGATTTTTTATTTTTGCACAATTTGTAGAGGCCAAGCAAAAGTTTGTGGAAAGATTCATCTTCGGTGCTATGGGGCAGCTTACGTGGAGGAATAATTTTACCAGTAAAACAGTAGAGAAATCTACATTTAATATTTTGGACCATACTGTGCCTTCAGAGTGCTCCCCTCTGTCTCCAAGCTTGTCAACTCGTCAACCTTCGTTAGATATTGGACTGGACGAAATATTACAGTTGGGATATATGCCTCAACGCGATGACTATGAAAAGGTTAGTTAGTTGGCCATTATTTGTGCAAGACCGTTACTTTAACGTTTAACGTTTGTGGTATGTTTAATTTTTTGTAACCCTTCAGGGATTAATATTATCTTTACGTTTAAACTTTTAGGAATACGACAATGAGGCCGAAAAATTACTTTCTCAGCTCTCATTTAACGCGGAAGATGAAGAGGTTGACGTAGGTATGTAAAGTAGATTTTTTTTTCATGTGTAGTATTTTGTGTTCAGTTTGTGGCGTTCCAAATTGATATTGACCTAGTGACCATTCTTTTCATTACAGCACTTAAATTATCATTGGTGGATATGTACTCACAAAGACTTCACGAAAGATTCCGAAGAAAACGTGTTATAAAAGAATACCAGCTAGTTTCTCAATTTTTTAAGAAAGATCGCTTAAAAGCCAGTAGTACAGCTACGATTGAAACTCCAGTTGCTGGAAAATCTGTAGTGAAGAAGCGATTTGCTGCTTACGAAAAGTAAAATACTAAACTCTTATAAACTAACTGAATTGCTTTGTATTTATCTTATTTAGCCCCTTAGATTGAGCCTAACTTTCTTTTTCTTTACAGACAATTACAAGAAAAATTACGTCCATTCGCTCAATTCCGAACTGGAAAGGAACACGAGCACCTCATAAATAATTTGGTTAAAGAAAAAGAACTGATTCTAAGACTTGAAGAGCTATACAAATACCGGAGTAACGGGATCACAAGGCATGAAGAATGTGTAGAGTTTGAAAAATTCAAACACGGGATTCACACTTTTAGAGGGAATAAACGATTGCAGGATGAAATGCTAGGCACTTTAGATGAGGCGGAATTTGAAGGAGACACAGGAATACAAGGGGTAAGTGAATATCTAAATATTTTTGTTACTTGTATTACTTGTATACATGACTTGTCTGATCAGCTTTTTGCTGACATTTTGTATGGATTTATGGGATTGTAAAGTATACTATTCTTCTTTCATATATCCTCCATTCCATCTCTGTGCCTTCCTTCTTCATGATTCGATGATTTTCATTAGGACAGAAGTTACAATCAAAATCGCAAGAAGGCCGCTTTGGAAAGGAACTCTCCTCCAACGCTGGTCGACCACCTAAAGTATGAAGAAAAATATTTATTCGTATCATAACTTTCATCGCTTTTCCACGACACAAACTGATTTTAATTTTAACTAATATTTTTTTCACCTTCAGAAACGAATCACAAGATCAACGAAAGTCATCGAGCCCAGGACAAATGGGCTTAATAACTCAAAGTCTCGCAAACGACGTCGAAAACGTCGTCCCCTCATCCGTCAGAAATCCCACACCGCTGCCGTACTTCAAAGAAGGCATCAACTCAAACAACTTCACGGAATTCGAAGGATCGGTACTTGTTTCATCTCCACAGGAAAAGGCGGAACCTCTGAACCAACGTCAATCAGTGGTTCCAAACGTCTCATCCCCACAAATAGAAATACCAAAGGGTTTGGTAGGCCTATCTACTGCTGATATATTCATTCCCAGTCAAGATATGCTTTCAACCAATGAAATGAATGTAAGCATTAATTCTCCGATGCAAATACAAAATATGGAATTGCAAGCCATTTGAGGAAAAAATGTGATAATGCTATAAGTATAAACACTTATAATTTTTCTTTCAGCTCTGTACAAAAATTAATATTTTACCCGCTCAATATCTGACTGTAAAGGCAGCGCTGATCGTGAATGTAAGTTAGCACAACAGTTACGGTCAAAAATAGTTGTACTTGGGTTCTACAACACAGGATAAACAAATAAATGTATTGTGTTCACAGAATCCTAGTCTGGCTATGAATCCTGGAACCGAAGAAGATCCCAATTTGAATCCATCCTGTCCTCCTTGTATCGAAAATAGGGAATGGGAAGAAATTCGAAGTTTTATGTTAGATACTAATATGTTATAGAGAATTAATTTTCAAGAGTTCGTTCTTATTTTATAACCTCACAGTTAACTGATATTTAAGTAAGTATAAAGTATAATAGTGTATCTTTGTGTCATAGAAATAGATAGACAATATGCTGTACATAACGTTTGATGGTGAATATTTAATTTCTTCCAGGCTCAGTATGTACAACAGATGAATTAGCATGACGATAGTTATTTCAATCATGTATCTTATTTAAAGAAAGAAGCTTTCTTAAACTACGTGTGATAATGGAGCCTTTTGCCTTTGAAAATTAAAAAATTTAAAAGGGTAATACAGTGTTTGCATCAAGCTCCTTCCCACTAAAATGTGTTTCCGCAATTTGCCTCGCATCTTCAAAGATTTTCTCTCCAGCATAAAGTAATTGCAGTCCTTTCGCGTAGTAAATTGTGTCTCGATAATTGTAGTCAAAGCAATTGGTAATCATCAACTTGAAATCAAACTCAAAATCTTCTAGTTTGGGATATTTGTACTCCAAAACTTTTTGCCGCATAGTAAAAAGATCCATTGGTGAACGAATTATGTCCAAATAGTCTGGAGCATCTGTGAGATCCACAGGGAGATGAAATATTTTTTCCTTGTCTTCCTTTACTAGTCGGTCCAGAATGCGAAGCATTAGCACTTTGAAAGGCTCAAGTCTCAATTCCAATTCACCAGCTTTGCATGCTAGTAAATTCCTTTTCAGTTTCTCTCTTTTATGCACCATTTCGCAAAGTAATCTCACTTTTTCTAGATCAATTCGACGTGTTTTCAAGTGTCTTACTGCTTTTCGGACTTGAGTAATGTTAGTCTGTCATATAAACAAAAATGTTCCTTGAAATAACCAGCAACTAACTAACTATTCTGCACATATCTGTTCCATTCACATACAACTAGCTTACATGTACAACAGGCAGGATATGAAACGAAAGGTGTGCAAAATAGAATCTGATCTAAATCTATAGCCTTGACAGCGACTTATGACTAGGATAATAGAAACAAACCTGTGAATGTGCTGCTGGTATCTGTTTTGAAGAATTCTTCGAATCTGGCTCCGTCTTTGCAGAAACTACTGCACAAGAATTGGAAGATGGTGCAACCAAAGTGGAGTTAACGATATTGCTACTGTTTGTTTTCTTAGAACTGAACAGCAAAAGTTGTAAGCGCTGAATAAGCGGCAGTCCATTTTTAAAATGCCGTTTGAGTTTCCAATAAGGTAAGACTAAGGCTCCAAATTTCTGTTTACCAGGAAAGTCAGCTACCATCGATAGTACGGTTTGTAACTCTTCTTCTGCAAATGATGGGATAGGAATTCTGACTAAAGCCAGATTCTGCTCCCCCTTTTTTTCCAATGATTTTCGCTTGGCATCCACTTTACTCCGAATTTCTTCCTCCTAATTTTGACAAAATAGTGAATATTTATGGATTTATACATAAAAATATCGACTATGATTCACAGGATAGAAAGTATGCATACAGTCAGGTCTTGCGTACGGTCATGGAGAACACAGTATGCAATTTTCTTCACTATTTCTACACTCTTTTTTTTCTCACAAACCAATTCCATTGACAGCCCAGCCATTTGAGCACATGTGACATGGAATGCTGTAAGAGTAAGAATAAGAAATAAATAAAAATCTTATTTAATCTTAATCAATCTTAATCTTAATCAAAGGAGTGCAGAAGTTAACTGTAATTGCATCTAGACGCCAAGAAACTGATACCTTTGTAACAAACTGAGACAGAGCATTGCAAGCATGCTCCTCCTTTTTTCTTGCAAATAAAACAGTTCAGTTTCCACCGCGAGTTTGGAATGTTTCCAGTGTCCACGGGCTCCAAGAACATCAAATTTAAGAAAACCACTTCTGGAATCCATATAGCACAAACAACGTGGGCCCATTTGCCATCAGTAGTCTTCTTTAGTGCCCCTCCTTTGTTCGGACACAAAACGCATTGAGGAGTTTCTGACACGCTTTCAGGAATTTCCCGACATGGACGACACAACCATTGACCTTCTGGAAGATATGGAGCTCCATAACATTCTTGGTGAACAGAGAGGTTGCACATATCGCAAAATACTATTACATTTGCATTATGAGACTCTCCATCAAGACATATGCAACACACCGAGGCTTCATCTTGGCAGATTGCCACCGAAGGTTTTAAATTGTGACCCTTGAAACAAAAAATTAACCCATCCAACATGTAGTAATAAGCATAAACGATAAATGTTGTTATGCTTCATGTGAAACATGTCGCAAACAAATATAATAAACTCACCTGAACCAAGGCCAGTTTTTCAAACATGTCCATGAATTTTTCCATCAACTCTTTGGAGACGGTAACAAATCCATCGCGAATAAATGCTTCATTTATATTTTCCAGCCAATATATGTCCTGCAAATCAAGCTCATATTCCACATCAAGATTTAGTTCCTCTTGGCTTTTCTTCACGTACTGTATGTATTCGTCAGGCATCTTAAAGTCTCCATATTGGACATTATCCTCGTCATTCAATATGGTGAATTTGGCCTCTGGGAAGCTTTTGCACTCATTTGTAATCGCTTCCATTCCTAGATCAGCTGCACAATTTTTGAAATCCTTA
>Ga0210040_10006954_pt1 | contig 13874 bp, 11 predicted proteins | sample CryGeyCG12114_NA_FD_185462 | JGI IMG/M metagenome (GOLD analysis project Ga0210040, IMG submission 185462) | Groundwater microbial communities from aquifer - Crystal Geyser CG19_WC_8/21/14_NA (SPAdes) (version 2) | ecosystem: Environmental > Aquatic > Deep subsurface > Groundwater | place: USA... | reverse complement strand
CGGGCCGGAAGTCGACGGTCGCGATGTCGCTGTCGTGCACGTCGACCGCCAGGTACGGCTCGGCGGGGGAGTCGGCGCTGGTCCACTCGCCCGCGCTGAAGGTGAACCTGCCGAACAACCCCATGGACGACGAGGCTAGCCAGGAGCCGGAGCTCGCCCGGAGGGACCGCCGAGGTGAGGTGGGCGGTTCACGCCCACTGCAGCTCCATCGCCTCACGGAGCTGGTCGATGCAGTCCTTGTCGGCGTTGCCCGACCCCCGGTCGACCCGATGCCAGTACCACGTGTGGGCGCGGACCGGCCATCGCATGACCTTGCGTCGCTCCTTGTCCGGTGCGCTCACCTCGACCTCGGTGTCGACGACCCCGCGGCCGAACACATCGGCTGCCGGCCCACCGACCGGGTCACCGGCAAGCCACCGCGTCATGGGGAAGTACAGGTTCGTCCACCGCGTCGTCGCGAACGGCGAAGCCTCGTGCGCGATCAGCGGCCCGTCCTCCTGCTCCCGGTAGAAGGCGACCCTCCCGGTCCCCTTCGTCCCGGCAGCGAGCTGGACCGCCTTCCGGGGTCTCGACGCAGCCCATGCCCGCTCCCGGTTCTGCTGCTCGCCCAGCGGCGGACACCCCGGCAACTCGTTCTCCCGCATCCGCCGGGCGAAGCTCACGTTCTTGCTCGACAACAGATCAGCGGCATGCGTCAACGGCGACCCCACCGTGATGAAGTCCGTGACTCGCCAGGCGACGCCCATCGACCGCTGCTCGGCCTGCAGATCGGTTTGGAGCCGGTGGTAAGCAGCTCCGGCGAGCTGTCGGACGACCGCCTGGCCCGAGGCGTCCAGAAATGGCGGCTCGCCCGGCTCCGCGGTCGCGAACGCCCACGCATGCGGCTGCCGTCTCTCTGCAGGACCTCGCGGTGGAAGGGCCAAGGGGGTCGGCTCACGCAGTTCGTCGAAAGCCAATCGGATGGCGTCGTACGTGACCACCGCACCCAAGGAGTGCGCGATGACGACGATGCGCCCGTAACGGGGCTTGCCGTCCGCTCCCGGTCGGTGCAGTTCCTTCAGCAGGTCCACCCCCAGTGCCCGGACCTTGTCGCGGCTCTCGATGTCGCCCGGACCGGGGGAGAACCAGCGCGAGGCGTCCGCGACCGCCGAGGCCAGGACGTTCTTGACGAGCAGTTTCGCCACCGTGCCTGCCGCCACCAGGAGCGGCGCGGCCACGGAGAGAACTCGCCCCCACCACGACTCAGGGTCGAGCCAGGAGAGCGCGGCCCAGGCCACGGCGAGCGCGATGACGACCAGCACGCACAACACCAGTCGGACCGTGAGCACGATGTGTCGGAACTGCTTGCCGACGGGCCTTCGCCGGAGCAGTCGCAACGCCCAACCCAGGACAGATCCCGGGCTGCCCACTCCGAACGTCGCTTGCCAGTAGAGCTCATGGAAGTCGACCCGGGGCCGGTCACCGGACTTGGCCAGCACCAGGCGGCGCAGGTCTGAGAAATCGGCACCCCGGTGCAGCCGGCTGTACACCGGTGCCGGGTCCTTCAGGCCGGAATCCGTTCCGAAGACGTTGTCGACGAGTGCTCGGACGGTGTCCATCGGCAATTGGTCACCGATTCCGTGCGCGACCACCACCGCGACCGTCTGCTGCTCGTCAGCCATCTCGGGATGATGGCACCTTCGGCGCGACCTGCGGCTGTTCCGCTCGCCATTCCGCCGTCGCGACAGCGCCCGGTCGGTTCCTCTTCATCGCGGCCCCGGCAGCCCTCAGGAAACGGTGGGCTGCCGGTCGCGACTGCGGACAGGAACCCCTTCGGCGCGCCCGGCAGGGATCGAACCTGCGACCAAGAGCTTAGAAGGCTCCTGCTCTATCCGCTGAGCTACGGGCGCTCGCGGTGCCGATCATCGCACCACGGCCGCCGCACACCGGGCAGCATGACGGTGCCGTCTTCGCCGACGTCGACGACCACTCGACGCCGTTCCTGGGCGGCACCGGTCACGCGCCGGCCTACGTGGCGAGGTTCCCCGACGACGTCCGGACGCGCCTGCGCGAGGACCTGCTGCGCAGCCTGCCGGTGCAGGACGACGGCAGCATCGCGCTGACCGCACGGGGCCTGGACGGTGCAGCGCCGCGTGCCGTAGCCGACGGCGGGGCTCGGCGGGGGCCGTCCTCCACACCCGGGGCCGCTCTCCACAGCTGTGCCGCAGGCCTGGGTCGCCCGGGTCCTGCACGGGACGGTGGTCGTACCCCGGCAAGGCGCCGGGGCCGTCACCTGAGGAGCACCGTGAACGAAACCGATGTCATCGTCGTCGGCAACATCGTCAACTCGCCCCAGCGCAGCCGGCTGCCCAGCGGGGACAGCGTCACCAACTTCCGGATCGCCTCGACCTCGCGCCGGTTCGACCGCGAGACGCAGGCCTGGGCCGACCACCGCACCTTCTTCGTCGACGTCGAGTGCTGGGGCGAGCTGGGCGGCAACGTGTCCCACACCCTGAGCAAGGGCGACCCGGTCATCGTGAAGGGCGAGCTGTACACACACGCGTGGGACAGCGACCAGGGCCGGCGCAGCCGGCCGCAGGTCCGCGCGGCGCACGTCGGGCCGGACCTGACCCGGGGCGTCGCCGACTTCCGACGGTCGGCCCGGCCGGTCGCGCAGGCCGAGCCGGCCGGTGAGCCCGACGAGCTGTCGGCGGACGAGCCCGCCGACGACCCGTACGCCGGGCGGTCCACGGACTACGAAGGGGGTGACCTGGCGTTGCAGGAGGTGGACGCCGATGCCCTCGCGACCGCTGACGACCTGGTGCCGTCGCTGACGTGAGCCTCCCCGGCTGGGAGGATCGGCGTTGAGAACGCAGGGGGCGGGGCCGGAGCCGTGCGACGGCCGCCCCGCCCCGCCCCCGATCGCGACCTGACGGAAGGCTCTAACCCCCAGTGGCCCAGTACATCTACTCGATGGTCCGTGCGCGCAAGGCGCACGGCGACAAGGTGATCCTCGACGACGTCACCCTGGCGTTCCTCCCCGGCGCCAAGATCGGCGTGGTCGGTCCGAACGGCGCCGGCAAGTCGACGGTCCTCAAGATCATGGCCGGGCTGGAGACGGCCTCCAACGGCGACGTCGTGCTCGCGCCGGGCGCCAGCGTCGGGATGCTCCAGCAGGAGCCGCCGCTCAACGAGGCCCTCGACGTGCGCGGCAACGTCGAGGAGGCGGTCGCCGACCTGCGCAAGGCGCTGACCCGCTTCGAGGAGGTCAGCGCGGCGATGGGCGAGCCCGACGCCGACTTCGACGCGCTGCTCACCGAACAGGGCGAGCTCATGGAGGTCATCGAGAACGCCGACGGCTGGGAGCTCGACGCCCGCATCGAGCAGGCCATGGACGCACTGCGCTGCCCGCCCGGTGACGCTGACGTGACGGTCCTGTCCGGTGGTGAGCGGCGCCGCGTCGCGCTGTGCAAGCTGCTGCTCGAGGCTCCCGACCTGCTGCTGCTCGACGAGCCCACCAACCACCTGGACGCGGAGAGCGTCGCGTGGCTGGAGCAGCACCTGGAGAAGTACGCCGGCACCGTCATCGCCGTCACCCACGACCGGTACTTCCTGGACAACGTGGCCGAGTGGATCCTCGAGCTCGACCGCGGCCGGGCGTACCCCTACGAGGGCAACTACTCCACCTACCTGGAGACCAAGGCGACCCGGCTCAAGGTCGAGGGCGCCAAGGACGCCAAGCGGGCGAAGCGGCTCCGCGAGGAGCTGGAGTGGGTGCGCTCGGGCGCCAAGGCGCGCCAGGCCAAGAGCAAGGCGCGGCTGGCCCGGTACGAGGAGATGGCCGCGGAGGCCGACAAGTTCCGCAAGCTGGACTTCGAGGAGATCCAGATCCCGCCGGGCCCGCGGCTGGGCAGCATCGTCATCGAGACCAAGCACCTGACCAAGGGCTTCGGCGACCGGGTGCTGATCGACGACCTGTCGTTCACGCTGCCGCGCAACGGCATCGTCGGCGTGGTCGGCCCCAACGGCGCCGGCAAGACGACGCTGTTCAAGATGCTGGTCGACCAGGACAAGCCCGACGACGGCGACGTCAAGGTCGGCGAGACGGTCAAGATCAGCTACGTCGAGCAGAACCGCAGCGGCATCGACCCGAACAAGTCGCTGTGGGAGGTCGTCTCCGACGGGCTGGACCACATCAAGGTCGGCAACGTCGAGATGCCGTCCCGCGCGTACGTCTCCGCGTTCGGGTTCAAGGGCCCGGACCAGCAGAAGAAGGCCGGCGTGCTCTCCGGTGGTGAGCGCAACCGGCTGAACCTGGCGCTGACCCTGAAGCAGGGCGGCAACCTGCTGCTGCTCGACGAGCCGACCAACGACCTAGACGTCGAGACGCTCACCAGCCTGGAGAGCGCACTGCTCGAGTTCCCGGGCTGCGCCGTGGTGGTCAGCCACGACCGGTGGTTCCTCGACCGGGTGGCGACGCACATCCTGGCGTACGAGGGCGACTCGAAGTGGTTCTGGTTCGAGGGCAACTTCGACGACTACGAGAAGAACAAGGTCGACCGGCTCGGCATCGACGCCACCCGCCCGCACCGCGCCACCTACCGCAAGCTGTCCCGCGACTGACGAAGGACCCCGCTGGCGTCGGCCGGTCGGAGCAGCTGCTCCGGCCGGCCGACGGCGTCTCTAGCTGAACCGGGCGACGAAGCGGCGCTGCCCCGGGGTCTCGACCGCCCGTGGCCGGTAGTGCCGGCGGACGAACGCGACCGCCTCGGCCGGTGGCACGCCGTCGAGCACCGCCAGGCAGGCCAGTGCCGTCCCGGTGCGCCCGGTGCCGCCGTGGCAGGCCAGCTCCACCCGCTCGCCGGCGGCCCGCTCCCACACCTCCAGGAGCGCGGTGCGCAGTTCCGCCGGGTCAGCCGGCAGCCGGAAGTCCGGCCAGCGCACCCAGCGCTCCGCCCAGGCCACCGGCTCCGGCCGGCGACCCAGCAGGTACAGGCCGAACTCCGGGAGCGGTCCGGGCGGCAGGGGAGCCCGCCGGCCCCGGCCGCGCACCCGCCGCCCCGAGGGCAGGACGAGGAGCCCGGGTGTGGTCGGGTCCCACAGCTCGGGCACGGGACCACGGTAGGGCCGCGGTGCGGCGCGGTCAGTCCCAGTCGAGGAACGTCCAGGACGGGTCGACCTTGACGTCGATGAGCAGCGCCCTGTCCATGTCCTTGATGGCAGCGGCGGCCTCGTCGAGGTCCGCCCGGCAGCGAACGGTGACCCCGTCCCCGCCCAGGGCGCGGGCCACCTCGGCGAACTCCGGCCAGTCGAACTGTGCGTAGGTGGGGTCGACGCCGGAGTTCCGGAGCTTGAAGTACTCCGCTCCGTAGGCGCTGTCGTTGAGGACCACCACGAGCAACGGGACGCCGTTGCGAACGGCGCTGTTGAACTCACCCAGGTTCATCATGGCGCCGCCGTCCCCGACCACGCTGACGCACAACTGGTCGGGCCGGGCGACCGCCGCACCGATGGCGCTGGCCATCCCCAGTCCCATGGACCCGAAACTGCCGGTGTGGACGAAGTCCCGCGGGTGGGCCACGTGCAGGTTGGTCCACGTCGTCTTGAGGAAGCGGCCGGTGTCGGTGACCACCATGCGGTCCTCGGGCAGGACGTCGTCCAGCCAGCGCACGGCGGTGCGCATGTCCACGGTCGTGTCGGTGCTGACGTCGGTGTAGGACGGCTTCGCGCCCTCTCGCAACGCCTGGGCCAGCTCCGGGGTGCGGAACCTGCTCGGCTCGGTGCCGGCCTCCCGGAGTGCGTCGACCATGGCGGTGCCGACCGCGAGGGCGTCACCCTGCACGGTGACGTCGGCCGGCGTGTGCCGCTCCAGCGCAGCGGCGCTCAGGTCGCAGTGCACCACGGCCTTGCCGTCGAAGAGGCCACCGTTGGCCGTGGTCTGCGCATTGAGACCGGCCCCGAACGCGATCACCACATCGGCCTGGCCGAACGCCGTCAGGGCAGCGTCGGTGCCCAGGGTGCCGATGATGCCCAGGTCGTACTCGTGGCCGCGGAAGAGGTCGCGGCCCATGAGCGTCGTCCCCAGGGCCGCGCCCAGCTGGTCGGCCAACTCGATGAGCACCTCCCGGGCGCCGGCGACAGCCGCCCCGCGCCCGGCGAGGACCACCGGACGGCGGGCGCTGGCCATGATCCCGAGTGCCCGGTCGAGCGCGTCAGGGTCCGGTCCGATCGCCTGGTGGATGGGCGTCCCGAAGGCCGGCGCGGCGTAGTCGGCCGTCGCCATCTGGATGTCCAACGGGACGTCGAGCACCAGCGGCACCCGGGTGGCGAGCACCCGGGTGAGCGCCATGGCGACGTCGTCCACCGCGTCGGTCGCCCGGCGCACCTCCACGTAGTCCGCGCCCACCGATCGGGCCACCGACTCCAGGCCGATGTGCTGGGAGTGCCCCCGCCGCGCCGGCGTGGCCCCGGTCAGCACGACCAAGGGGGTCGACGCGCGGACGGCGGTTGCCAGGGCGGTGACCGCGTTGGTGAGGGCCGGCCCGTGGGTGATCGAGACGACCCCGACACCTCCGGTGGCGCGCGCGTAGCCGTCGGCCATGCTCACCGCGCCGGCCTCGTGGACCGCGGTCACCAGCCGGCCGCCCTCGTCACGCACGAAGTCGGTCAGGTGGTGCATGTTGCCGTCGCCCATCAGTCCGAAGACGAGGCCGACGCCGCAGTGGCGGAGCGCTCGGGCGATGTTGGCGTGGACGGTCATGGCTGTTTCTCCGGGCTCGGGCGAAGGGGCGCTGACGCAGTTCTGCACCACAGTGGGACCAACGCGTCGTCAGGGGAGTGCCCGCCGGGGAGGCCGGGAACGGCGCGAGCGCAGGCAGGCGATGGCGGGCACCTGACCGGTTGGTGGGCGAGTCCAGCACTCCCCTGACGAGGTGTCAATCGTCACCCCTGTGCTGGTTCACCCCGGAGTCCGGCTGGTTGGGGGGCGTGCTTGACGTGATGCAGGGCACTGCCTATTGTCCAAGTCTCAGGACAAGACGTCTCCATTGGTGGTCAACTCATGCAGCTCGGCTCGTCGTTCTTGGTCCCCGCCGACCCGATCACCGTCTTCGAGAACTTCCTCGAGCCGGCCACGATGAAGGCGTGCATCCCCGGGTGCGAGGAACTGGTGAGGGTCGACGAGACCCATTACCAAGGCCGTCTCGTCAACACCGTCGCCCACGTCAAGTTCAACGCAGCCTTCGCGGCCGAGATCCTGGAACTGGACCCGCCGCGGCAGGTCCGAGCCCTGCTCAAGGGTGAGGACATGCGGTTGGGCAGCTCCCTGCAGCTCAACGCGACCCTCGCGGTCGAGCCCGACGGCGACGCCTCCTTGGTCACGTACACGATCGAGATGGCGCTGTGGGGCAAGTTGGGGCGCCTGGGGGAGTCGATCTTCCGGCGGCGCACCGCCGAGGTGGAGCAGCAGTTCGTCGCCGCGTTCTCGGCTGCGTGTGCCGGCCAGCCGGTGGCTGCCGAGTCGGTGACCCCCTCCCCGGCGCAGGTGAGCGCCGCGACGCCGGAGCTGACCGGCACCGGCGTCCCAGCCGCGGTGGGCGCGGGGGCCGGTGTGGTCACCGACCCTCGTCCGGGGTCGGGGCCGGCGGCTGCTCCGCCTGCTCCGGCCGGGGAGCCGGCCACCGCGGACGGACCCGTCGGGTACGTGCAGCCGGCACCGGTCGACCGACCGCAGCGTCCCGCACCTCACCAGCGACCGGGTGTCTGGCAGCGCCTCGTCGCCACCGTCCGCCGACTGTTCGCGGGGGGGCGGCACTGATGCCCGCGCTACACCGGCCGGTCTCGCTGGACGAGGCGTGCACGCTCCTGGACCAGCTCGAGGAGCCGATGGTCTACGGCGGCGGGACCGCCATCCAGATCCTGATCAAGCAGGGCGTGCTGTTCGCGGAGAACCTGGTCGACATCGCGCTGGTGCCGGGCCTGGACGCCGTCGCCGAGACGGCCGACGGTCTGCGGGTGGGCACGATGGTGCCGCTGCGGCAGATGGAGACCGACCCCGTCGTGCGCCGCCGTGCCCCGCTCGCGGCCGAGACCTACGGTCGGGTGGCGAACCCGCGGGTGCGCAACACCGCGAGCGTCGGTGGCAACGTCGCGCACGGCGACTACCGGCTGGACCCCCCGACCGCCCTGATGGCGCTGGACGCATCGATCGAGCTCACCTCGGTGCGCGGCAGCCGCACGGTGCCGGCGCGGGAGTTCTTCGTGGACTTCCAGCTGACCGCGGTCGAGCCCGGCGAGCTGATCACCGCGCTGCTCATCCCGGACCAGCCGGAGGGTTCCAGCTTCGCCTACGTGAAGCTCAGCAGCCTGAGCGAGAACGACTGGCCGAGTGCGTCGTGCGCCGCGCTGCTGGTGCCTGCTCAGGGTGGTCGACGCACGCTGCGCCTGGGGCTGGGCGCGCTGGCCCCGGTCCCGCTGTACCACGAGCTCGACGTCTCCGGGCTGGACGTCGACGCGGCGGTCGAGGCGGCCCGGGCCGCGGTGGACCCGGTGCTCGACCCCATCCCCGACGTCCGCGGCAGTGCGGACTACAAGAAGAGGCTGGGTCACGTGGCCGTGGCCGACTCGGTCCGACAGGCATGGGAAGGAACAGTCCGATGACCCAGGTGGACGACGGATCGGCACCGACCGCGGTCGGTGCCAACTGGACCCGCGCCGACGGGCGCGCGAAGGTCCGCGGCGAGCTCAAGTACGTCGCCGACCACCCGGCCGGCCGGGTGGCCCACGCTGCGGCGCACCGCAGCACCCGCCCGCACGCGCGGGTGCTCGGTGTGCACACCGAGCTCGCCAGCCAGCTGCCGGGGGTGCTCGCCGTGGTGACCGGCGCCGACCTCCACAAGGCGCTCGGCGACCGGATGTTCACCGGACCGGCGTTCAGCGACCAGCCTCCGTTGGCCGTCGACCGCGTGCGGTACGTGGGGGAGCCGGTGGCGGCCGTCCTGGCCATCGACCCGGCGACGGCCCGCGCGGCCGTCGACCTGATCCAGGTCGACTACGAGGACCTCGACCCGATCTACGACGTGCAGACCGCGTTGGCCGGCACCTCGTTCGTGCACGACGAGCTGAAGCCCTCGGCCGTCTTCGGTGACCTGCGGCACCTCAGCGGCCAGTCGGCGACCAACGTCTGTTACGACTACAGCCTCGTCGACGGCGACGCCCAGAGCGCCACCGAGGCGGCAGCGACCACCGTGTCCGGGGAGTTCTGGAGCCCGCCGGTGCACCACGTACCGATCGAGCTGCCGTGCACCAGCGCGTGGGTGGAGGGTGATCGGCTGGAGATGCTCACCACCACCCAGACGCCGTCCTACGTGCGGCAGACCCTCGCGGACATGCTCGACCTGCCGCTCAGCCGGGTGCGGGTGCGGACCGCGCCGCTGGGCGGGAGCTTCGGGGCGAAGATGTACGACCGGCTGGAGCCGCTGGTGGCGGCCCTCGCCTGGACCCAGCGCACCTCGGTACGGATGGCGGCCAACCGGGAGGAGGCCTTCCTCATCACCACCCGGCACGGTGTGGAGGTCACCAGCAGCATGTCCGCCGGCGCCGACGGGTCGATCGTGGCGTCCACCGCCGACGTCCGCTACGACACCGGCGCCTTCGCCGACGTCGGGCCGCGCATCACGGCGAAGTCGGGAATGGTGGCACCGGGTCCGTACCGGGTCGCCAACGTGGCGGTGCGCTCGCGCTGCATCTACACCAACAAGCCGTCGGCCGGTCCGTTCCGTGGGTTCGGCGTCCCGCAGGTCACCTGGTCGCACGAGTCGCTCATCGACGAGCTGGCCCGCGCCCGGGGCGAGGACCCGGCGGAGTTCCGGCGCCGGAACCTGCTGCGTGAGGGGGACGTCGGCGCCATGGGCACCCCCATGCACAGCGCCGACTTCGTCGGGGCCCTCGACGCCGTCACCGAGGCGATCGGCTGGAACTCGCCGCTGGAGCGTCCGGAGGGCCGCTTCAGCCGGGGCCGCGGGGTGGCGGTCGGCATCAAGGCCGTGCTGACCCCCACCATCTCCAACGCCGTCCTCCAGCTGAACCAGGACGGGTCGGCCACGCTGCTGATCAGCACCGTGGACATGGGGCAGGGCAGCGACACGATCATGCCGCAGATCGTCGCCGAGGTGCTCTGCCTGAACGGGGAGAACCGCATCCGGGTGGTCAGCGCCGACACCGACGTCACGCCCTACGACACCATCACCGCCGGCAGTCGGTCGACCTACCACACCGGGAACGCCGTCCGCATCGCGGCCGAGAAGATGCGCGACAAGCTGCTGGAGCTGGCTGCGCAGTACTTCCAGGTGGACCGCAGCGACGTCGGCCTGGTCCCCGGCGGGGTGATGAACGCGCGCACCCAGGAGGTCCGCACGCACGCCGAGCTCCTGCACGCGCACTTCGGGGCCCGGGGGACGACCCTGACGACCGAGTCGAACTTCAGCACACAGTGGCAGCCCTACGACAAGGCGACCGGCCGCTCGCCGAAGGTGACAGAGCACTGGTTCGCTGGCGCGGTCGCGTGCCAGCTGCTCGTCGACCGGCAGACCGGACGGATCGTCATCGAGGACATGGCGGTGGCCGGGGACGTCGGCCGGGCCATCAACCCACGGCTGGTCGAGCAACAGCTCACCGGCGCGGCGATCATGGGCGTCGGGCACGCGCTGTTCGACGAGATGGTCTTCGACCAGGGCCAGGTGGTCAACGGCACACTGCTGGACTACCAGCTGCCCTCGGTCAAGGACGTACCGCGCAAGCTGACGCCGATCGTCATCGAGAGCCCGCACCGTACCGGGCCGTTCGGTGCGAAGGGCGTCGGCGAGACCGGCATCATCCCGGTCGCCCCGGCGGTGGCCAACGCCGTGCGGGACGCCGTGGGTGTGCGGATCACCCGGTTGCCGTTGTCCCCGGAGCGAGTGCTCGACGCCATGACCGAGGCAGGAGTCGCACGATGAACCAGATCGACTTGACGGTGAACGGTCGTCCGGAGCGGGTGGTCGTCGGTGACGACGACCTGCTGCTGGACGTCCTGCGCGAACAGGTCGGCGTCACCAGCGCCCGCGAGGGCTGCGGCGTCGGCGCCTGCGGCGCCTGCACGGTGCTGGTGTCCGGTCGCAGCGTGAGCAGCTGCCTGGCCCGGGCAGTGCGCTACGACGGCGCCGACATCGTCACCGCGGACGGGCTGCCGGTCGACGACGAGGTGGTGGAGGCCTTCGTCGACAACGGCGCCATGCAGTGCGGCTACTGCATCCCCGGGTTCGTGCTCATGTCCCACGAGCTGCTGCGCGAGAATCCCGAGCCCACGCCGGACGAGGTGGCCGCACACCTGGAGGGCAACATCTGCCGCTGCGGCACCTATCCCGAGATCTGCGCCGCGGTGGCTGCTGCCGCAGCCTCGCGATCTGCCGGCGCTCGGTGAGGGTCCAGACGCCGCGCGGCGGTTTCGAGGTGCGCACGGCCGGGGAGTCGGGGGAGCCGCTGCTGCTCTTGCACCCGCTGGCGCTGTCCGGGGAGGTCTGGCGTCCGGTGGCGGAGTGGTTCGCCGCGCGGGGGCGGCGGGTCCTGGCACTCGACGCACGTGGGCACGGGGACTCCTCCTGGGACGGCCAGCCGTTCACGGTGGAGGACCTGGCGGACGACGCGGCAGCGGTCCTGGACGCCCTGGACCTCGCCCAGGCCGACGTGCTCGGGATGTCCATGGGCGGCAGCATCGCGGTGGCGGTGGCCACCGGGCACGCCGAGCGGGTGCGGCGGCTGGTCCTCGCCGATGCGACCAGTTGCTACGGACCGGACCGCGTCGAGGTCTGGGAGGACCGGGCCCGCACCGCCGAGCGGAAGCCGCGCACCGAGCTGATCGACTTCCAGCTGAGCCGGTGGTTCAGCGATCGCTTCCGGGAGAGCCGGCCGGAGGAGTGCCAGCGCGTCGTCGACATCTTCCTGGCCACGAGCAGCCCGGCGCACGCCGCCGCCTGCCGGGCCCTGGGGTCCTTCGACCAGAGCGGTCGGCTGGGCGAGGTGCGCGCGTCGACGCTGGTCCTGGTGGGCGACGAGGACTACGCCACACCGCCGGCCATGGCCGAGGAGCTGGCCACCGGCATAGCGGGCGCGCGGTTGGAGGTGCTCACCGCCACCCGGCACCTGAGCCTGGTGGAGAACCACGACGCCTGGCCACTGATCGAGCACCACCTGGGAGGCACCGCTTGACCGACGAACCGCTGCTCAGCCTGCGCACCTACATCGACTCCATCCGGGACGAGGTGCGGGACGTCCACGGCGCGCACTGGGACCTGGAACTGGGCGCGATCGCCGAACTGAGCTATCGCCAGCCCCGGCCGCCGGCGCTGCTGTTCGACCAGATCGGTGACTACCCGGCCGGGATGCGGGTCCTCACCGGGAGCACCGGCTCGGCCCACCGGCTCGCCGCGACACTGCGGTTGGGCGCCGGCCTGGACGACGCCGGAGTGGTCGAGGCGCTGCGCGGCAAGCCCTCGCAGTGGGCGCGGGCGGCTGCGGACCACCCGGTCCGCGAGGTCTCCTGGGCGCCGTTCATGCAGAACGTCGTGGAGAAGGACGACGTCGACCTGCTGGCCTTCCCGGTGCCCCGCTGGCACGCCGACGACGGTGGCCGGTTCATCGGCACCGGCGTCCTGGTGGTGACCAGCGATCCGGAGACCGGTGTGCACAACGGCGGCTGCTACCGGATGCAGGTCCAGGACGAGGGCAGGTCCACGACGATCGCCGCCGTCCCCGGCAAGCACGGTGCACAGAACATCGCGCGCTGGTTCGAGCGTGAGGGCCGGGCGCCGGTGACGGTGTCCTTCGGTCACGACCCGCTGCTGCTCGTCCTCGGGGGTACCGAGGTGCCGGCCGGGGTCTCGGAGCTGGCCTACGCCGGTGCGGTGCTGGGCGAGTCCGTTCCGGTGGTCCTGGGCCCGGACACCGGCCTGCCGATCCCGGCGGGGGCCGAGATCGCCGTCGAGGGCTGGCTGACCCCGGACAACCGCCGCGTCGAGGGGCCGTTCGGCGAGTGGACCGGCTACTACGCAGGGAGCCCGCGGCCCAACCTGAACCTGGAGATCACCCGGCTCTGGCACCGGGACGACCCGATCCTGCTCGGTGCCCCGCCGGCCAAGCCCCCGCACGACTACTCCTACATGCGCACGGTCATGAAGTCGGCGATGATCCAGGACGAGCTCGTGAGCATGGGGGTCCCCGGGGTCAAGGCCGCGTGGGCCCACGAGGCCGGTGGTGGGCGGCTGTTCATCGCCGTCTCCATCGAACAGCGCTACGCGGGTCACTCGCGGCAGGTGGGGCACCTGGCCGCCCAGTGCCCGGCCGCGGCCTACATGAACCGCTACGTCGTGGTGGTCGACGACGACATCGACCCGACGGACCTGGGGGAGATCGTCTGGGCGATGTCCACCCGGACCGACCCGGCCAAGGACATCGACGTCATCGATCGGACCTGGGGCAGCAAGTTGGACCCGATGCTGGTGCCCGACGCGCCGCCGTACAACAGCCGGGCGGTCATCGACGCGTGCCGTCCCTATGAGCGGCTGCAGTCCTTCCCTAAGGTGGCGCAGAGCGACCCGGCGTACCTGCGGCAGGTCATGGCCCGCTGGGAGAGCGTGCTGAAGGGCTGACCGGAGAACGCACGCAGGGCTCTGGACCGGCACGGGACGTGCCGGTCCAGAGCCCTGCGCACCAGTGGCGGCCTGCCCGTGGAGCCCGAGGCCGGTGGGCAGCGGACAACGGCGGCGTCCGGCAGTCGGGCCTGCAGCTGTGACTGGACGCCGTGCCTAGGCGTCCGGCGTCGACGCCAGCGGACGCCCGTCCAGGGCCGCCCGGGCGCCGCC
>Ga0210040_10006953_pt1 | contig 13874 bp, 9 predicted proteins | sample CryGeyCG12114_NA_FD_185462 | JGI IMG/M metagenome (GOLD analysis project Ga0210040, IMG submission 185462) | Groundwater microbial communities from aquifer - Crystal Geyser CG19_WC_8/21/14_NA (SPAdes) (version 2) | ecosystem: Environmental > Aquatic > Deep subsurface > Groundwater | place: USA... | reverse complement strand
CCGAAATAGGTGTAGAGGCTATATCTTTTTTACTATGCGAACGTTCAGAACGAAAACACCTGAACCTGGATCGGTTAGAGAAAGTGGTTGTTAGCGCCATGAAGCAATCGGTGAAAGCTTATAAACCTCAACTGCACGATTTGATTTCTTTCAAAGATTTTATCCAGGAGCAGCAACCAACACAAACGTACATAGCGCACCTGGCCGAATCTGACCAAATGCCTTTGCACCAGGTACCTTTAACTGATTCGGTTTGTGTGTTAATCGGACCCGAAGGAGATTTTTCGCCGAAAGAAATTCAAATGGCTTATGCTCAGGGTATAAAACCAATTACTTTAGGCACCAGCCGCTTACGTACCGAAACCGCGGCGCTGGTAGCTTGCCATACCCTTAATTTATTACACGAAATGCAACGTAAATAATATCTTTTATATAATTATGAAATACTTTTTAACCTTATGCTTTAGTGTCAGCTTGGTGCTGGCCTTAGCCCAAATGCCCGGCTTTCAGATTGCCAAGCTAAAATACAATGGCGGCGGTGATTGGTATTCGAATAAAACTTCTTTGCCCAATCTAATAAAGTTCTGCAACCAGAACCTGAGTATGAACATAAACAAAGACGAAGCCGTGGTAGAAGCCAGTAGTTCCGAATTGTTCAGTTATCCTTTTGTGCACATGACCGGGCACGGTAACGTTACTTTCTCGGATGCCGAAGCGGAAAATTTGCGCAAATACCTGATTAACGGTGGTTTTTTGCACATAGACGATAATTATGGTTTAGATAAATTTATCCGGCCCGAGATGAAGAAAGTATTTCCGGAATTGGAATTTGTAGAATTACCTTTTTCGCACCCTATTTATCATCAGAAATATAACTTCCCGAAAGGTTTACCCAAAGTACACGAGCACGATAATAAAACGCCCCAAGGATTTGGCTTGATTTACCAAGGCCGCTTAGTTTGTTTTTATTCTTACGAATGCGATTTGGGTAACGGTTGGGAAGACCAGGAAATTTATAACGATCCGGAAGAAAAACGCCAGCAAGCTTTGCGCATGGGTGCCAATATTTTAGCCTATGCCCTTACCAACTTCGATTAAATAAACCACAGGCTTTCATCCAGCTTCCATTATTTACCGTATTATACCAGTCCGGTAAAATTTAAATTTAAAATAAATATATTGCCTGAAATTAAGTAGGTGGAACAGGCAAAACTTAAAAGATACTAGCTGATAAATTAAAGTATGGATACCATTGTTTATTTAAAAAACATGTTGCGCGACAAACAAGTCGCTTCTTTTACACCTACTTCTATATTTGGCATTAAAAAAGTTTGCGATAAAATAGATTTCAGTAAAAAAAACGTAATTATCGAATACGGTCCGGGCACCGGCGTTTTTACCCGCTACCTGCTCGATAATATGACAGCCGATTCTGTTTTAATTTTAATCGAGAGAAATACAGATTTTATAAATATACTCGAAAGTTCATTTCGCGACTCTCGACTGATCATATATCACGAAAGTGCCGAGAACGTGGCCAAATTATTATTGAAGAGCCGCATTAAAGAGGCTGATTATATTATTTCGGGTATACCTTTTTCATTTTTGCCGCCCCAGCTCCGCGATTCTATTGTGCAAGCCTCCGCCGAGTGCCTAAAGCCAGGCGGTAAATTTTTGGCTTATCAAACTTTTTTTCAGATGGATAAGTTCTTGAAAGATTACCTGGATAGCTACTTTAAAAAAGTTAGAACCGAATTTTGTATCCGCAACGCCCCGCCCATGCGGTTATTCGAAGCCTGCAAATAAGCTATCATATATAGCTGATTATCAATTTAAAACAAAGAAGCTACTAAATTTAAAGTTTAGCAGCTTCTTTGTTTTAATGCCCATAAGTTAGTAGAATAATTTGGCTATTGCTTCTAGGTTAAGAATAATTTTAGTAAGAAGTATTTTTATCGTTTTGCCTTCTACCTCCTAGTGGTTCACGCCCCTATTTACGCTATATACATTTTTAACGGGTGAGTTCGTTTGTTTACTTAAATAAGTATACAAAATAGCTTTTATTCCCACTAAACTTCCAAACTTTAGGAATAAGAGCGTAAAAATATGTATTTTTGCTAGTAAATTGGAAAGTACGGCCCCTAATTAATGCAAGTATCCAGATTAGAAATTAAAGGTTTTAAAAGTTTCGGCGATAAAGTTGTTATCAATTTCGATGAAGGTATAACCGGTATTGTAGGCCCTAATGGCTGCGGTAAATCTAATATTGTAGATGCCATCCGGTGGGTATTGGGCGAACAGAAAACCCGGAATTTGCGCTCCGAAAAAATGGAGAACGTTATTTTTAACGGCTCTAAAAACCGTAAACCACAACAATTAGCCGAAGTATCGATTACCTTTAATAATACCAAAGGTATTCTGCCTAGTGCTTACTCCGAAGTTATTGTTACGCGCCGCTATTTCCGCAACGGCGACAGCGAATACCTGCTCAACAGCATTCCTTGCCGGTTAAAAGATATCAACGAACTCTTTCTGGATACTGGTATCGGCTCGGATAGCTATGCTATTATTGAGCTAAAAATGGTAGACGAAATACTAAACGACAAAGAAAATTCCCGTCGGTTATTATTTGAGGAAGCTGCCGGCATTTCTAAATTTAAGGTGCGCAAAAAACAAACTTTGCGCAAACTGGAAGAGACTGATGCCGACCTGGAACGCCTGGAAGATGTACTTTTTGAAATAGCCAAAAACCTGAAGTCGCTGGAACGGCAGGCCAAGCTCTGCGAAAAATATTTTAGTCTGAAAGAAGAGCATAAAACTCTGAGCCTGGAATATGCCCGCCGCAATATTACCCAACACCAAACTACCCAAACCAAGCTCGAAAATGATTTAACAGCAGAAACAAATCTGAAAAAGAGCTTAGCCGAAAATACCGACATATTAGAAGCAGAACTGACACAGCAAAAACAGCAAGTTAATGCCTTACAAGACCAGTTAGCGGCGCAGCAAAAATTAGTGAATGAAAAAACTTACCACCTGCGCCAACTCGAGAACGAAATAAAACTAAAAGCTGAGCGCACGAATTATTTAAAAGAGCGCATACAGTTGTTGCGGCAGCAAATTAGCCAGGATAATAGAACCTTGGAACATACCCAGGAAACTATTTTACAGTTGCAACAAGATATACAAACGGTGCAGCAGCAGTATCTGGAATCGGAGCAGCAGGTAAATTTGTTGCGCCAGGAAATTAGCCAAGCCAACGAACATAAAACCGAACTGCAACAATCGGCCGCGGCTCTCCAGCAACAGCAACGCGAACAACAGCATAAACTCTACCAGTTACGCCAAGACATAGAAGTTACGCAAGTACAAATTGTTAATCTTACCTCCGAGCTGGAACGCTTAACCCAAAACAAACTTTCGGAAGCCGAAAACGCCGATAAATACTTGGCCACAATGGCCGACTTAGAAGATTTGTTACTGGACCGCAAAAATGCTTTGGAGCAGCTAACCGATCAGGAAAACAAATTACGGCAGCAATTAGAAATTTCGGAGACGGATTTGCAACAGGCGCGTACGGGTTTAACCGAAATAAACCGGAAAATAGATGCCAAACGCAACCAGTATCATCTAACCAAATCGCTCGTCGATAACCTGGAAGGTTTTCCGGATGCTATTAAATTCCTGTACAAATCTAAAAACTGGGAAAAACCGGCTCCGCTGCTCTCCGATTTAATTGTGTGTGAGCAAGAGTATAAATCGCTCATCGAAAGTTTTCTGGAGCCTTATATGAATTTTTTTGTGGTCGATACCACCGAAGAGGCCATAGAAGCTATTATGCTCCTGAACAACCAAAATAAAGGCAGGGCCAATTTTATTGTGTTATCGGAGCTGGAAGATTTAGAAACCAGCCCTACCCTTTCGAAACCTAAGTTAAAAGCTGCTTACGAAGTAGTTACCGCCGCCGAAAAATACCACAAGCTATTGTATTATATTTTGCAGGATGTTTACATCGCGCCGGAATTACCCGCCGATTTTTTTAGTGGCGATCACCGCACTTTTATTTTGCGCGACGGCTCGGTTATAAAAAAACCCTTGAGTATATCGGGCGGTTCGGTGGGCCTTTTTGATGGCAACCGGATTGGCCGAAAACAAAATCTAGAGAATCTGGCGCAGGAGTTAGATGCCTTGGTAAAAGAAGCCGAAGCCATAAAAATTAAAATAAACACCCAGCAACTGGTTATTCAGAATTTAAAGCAGGAAACGCAGCAAGATGCCATTAAAGAAACCGAACGCAGCATTGCCGCGCACCAGCAGGAATTAATGGGTATCCGCATCCGGCACGAACAGCACAGTTTACAGCAGCAAAATAACCAGGATAAAGAACAGGAGCTTACCGATCGTCTGGAGGAACTGCGGTACAAAAGCTATGAGTTGGTACCGCAAGCCGAGATGCAGCAACAAGATATACACCGGACAGAACAGGAATTAGCTTCGTTTAACGACTTACTGGCCCGGCACAACGAACTAATTCAGCGGGTAAACCAGGTTTTTAACGAAGAAAATATCAAATATCACCAGTTGAAAAACCGGTTGGCCAGTTTAGAACAGGAAACTAATTATCGGCAAAAATCCCTGGAAACCGGGCAACTGCGATTGCAAGCAGAGCAAGACGAATCGGGCCGGGCCGAAGACGAGTTGCTGGCCGCCGAAGAATTTGTACAGGATAACACCGCTCATTTTGAGGAACTGCAGGCGGAACGAAAAAATATAACGGGCGAGCTGGATAAACTGGAAAAAGATTTTTTTAGCCTGCGGGGAGAAATAGAAAATAAAGATAAAAACCTGCGGGAAATACAGCGCAAACGTCAAAATGCTGACGAAGTGCTTATTTCGATGCAGCAACTCTTATCGGATACGCGCATTAAATTAGTAGCTATAAAAGAACGGTTATCGGCCGAATTTAATATCAGCGAAGCGGACTTAGAACAGTTACCGGTGCAGCCCCTCGACCTTAGTAACGAAGAGTTGAGCAGCCAGATCAATAATATTAAATCGCGTCTCGACAACATGGGCCCGGTTAACCCCATGGCCGCCGAAGCTTACACCGAAATTAGCGAGCGGGATAAATTTATTAAAGAGCAAAAGGCCGATTTAGTAAATGCTAAAAATATTTTACTGCAAACCATTAACGAAATTGATTCGGTAGCCAAAGAAAAATTTTTAACCTCGTTCGAAATGATCCAGGAAAACTTTACCAGGGTTTTCAGGTCGCTGTTTTCCGACGAAGACACGTGTGATTTGGTTATTTTGGATAGAAATAATCCGCTGGAATCGAAGATTGAGATCATGGCCCGGCCCAAAGGCAAACGGCCGCTCACCATTAACCAGCTTTCGGGTGGTGAAAAAACCTTAACGGCTATTTCGCTGCTTTTTGCTATTTATTTATTAAAGCCGGCGCCTTTCTGTATTTTCGACGAAGTAGATGCCCCGCTGGACGATGCTAACATTGATAAGTTTAACAACATTGTTAAAACTTTTTCCGGCGATTCGCAATTTATTGTGGTCACGCATAACAAGCGCACCATGGCTTCAACCGATGTTATTTATGGTATTACCATGTTAGAACCCGGCGTATCGCGCGTTATTCCCGTCGATTTAAGGCAATTAGCTTAAGTAATTCTTTGATGAGTATTCAGACAAAATTAGTTTAACATACAACCTTTAGAAAGTTAATGATATTCTCTGGCAAACAAACTTGTTTTAACTAAACGGAACATCTGCTTAGGTGTAAATTAAATATCACTTTAATTTGAATTATTATTCATTTAGAGTTTCTGCCCTGACTGAAATGATTTTTTGTTTGGTGCTTTTCTTGTATATTCGAATAGAATTAATTCTAACCAGACAAATCATTTTTCGTGAAAAAAATAATTTATAGCTTAGCCCTACTCTCGGGCTTAACTTATACCGCCTGCAAAACCACACCAACGCAGCAGGCAGCTACCACCACCGAAACTACGGCGGATTCCGGAACCAAAGAGAAAAAATATACTTATACCACCGTTCCAAATGATCCGTTAAAGGCGCGAATTTATACGCTTGATAATGGCTTAACCGTTTACCTAAGCGATTACAAAGATGCGCCGCGCATTCAAACCTACATTGCGGTGCGGGCCGGCAGCAAAAACGATCCCGCAACGGCTACCGGTTTGGCGCATTATTTGGAGCACATGGTTTTTAAAGGCACTACGCACTTAGGCGCCCGCGACTTTGCGAAAGAAAAAGCCGAACTGGATAAAATCGAAAGCCTCTACAATGTATACCGCACCAAAACCGACCCGGCTGAGCGCAAGCGCCTGTACCACCAAATCGACAGCATATCGGGGGTAGCAGCCACTTACGCCATTGCGAACGAATACGATAAAATTGTGGGCGCGATTGGTACCAGCGGCTCCAACGCCTACACCTCGGTAGAGCAAACGGTTTATACCGGCGATATTCCGTCGAACCAAATTGAAAAATGGGCGCAGGTAGAAGCCGAGCGCTTTGGCGAAATGGTGCCCCGCTTATTCCATACCGAGCTGGAAGCCGTTTACGAAGAGAAAAACCGCACCCTCGACAACGACGGCAGTAAAGTTTTTCAGGCTTTGTTTGCCGGTTTGTTCCCAACCCACCAGTACGGTACGCAAACCACCATTGGCACGGTAGAGCACCTGAAAAACCCTTCGATTACCGAAATTAAAAAATATTTCGATGCCTATTACGTACCGAATAATGTGGCCATAGCCATGAGCGGCGACCTGGATTACGACCAAACCATTCGCATTATCGATAAATATTTTGGCAAATTAGCGTCTAAGCCGGTACCGGCTTATAACCCGCCGGCCGAAGCGTCCATTTCGCAGCCGGTGGTAAAAGAAGTTTTTGGCCCCAGCGCCGAAAGCATCCGGTTGGGTTTCCGGTTTCCGGGTATTAAAAGCAAAGATGTGCTGGCTTTGAAAATGATTAGCCAGATTTTGTCGAACGGCCAGGCCGGCTTAATCGACCTGAACCTGAACCAAAAGCAAGCAGTATTGGGCGCCTCGGCCGGTGATTATATCATGAACGATTACAGCGTTTTGTTGTTGGGCGCTACTCCCCGCCAGGGACAAACCCTGGACCAGGTTAAAAATATGCTGCTGGGCCAAATAAATCTGGTAAAACAAGGCAAATTTGCCGATTGGCTGATTCCGGCTATTGTGAACAACACCCAAATTGCCGAAATGAAAGCCTTTGAAAGCAACGAATCGCGGGCTGATGCTTTTGTGAGTGCTTTTATTGCCCGCCAGGATTGGCAGGAATATTTAGCCATGCGCGAAGATTTCGCCAAACTAACGAAGGCCGAAGTAGTAGCCGCCGCGAATAAATATTTAGGAGATAATAATTATGTAGCCGTTTACAAACGCACCGGCAAAGACCCGAATATCCAGAAAGTAGAAAAACCAACCATTACACCAGTTTCGGTTAACCGCGAGGCGCAATCGGAGTTTTACAAAACCGTAATGGCCGGTAAATCGCCGGAATTGCAACCCGTGTTCCTGGATTATAAGAAAGACGTAGGCGAAACCAAAATCAAAAATAATATTCCGGTTTATTATACCCGCAACCAGGAAAACGGCTTGTTTAACCTGTATTACATCCTGGAAACCGGCACCAACAATAATCCAAAACTCGGGCTGGCGGTAAACCACCTGAAATATTTGGGTACCGACAAGTACAGCGCCGAAGAATTGCAGCAGGAATTTTATAAACTGGGCTGTTCTTTCGATGTTTTCTCGTCGCAGGAGCAGGTGTACGTGAGCTTATCGGGCCTGGATACTAATTTTGAAAAAGGTTTGGCTTTGTTTGAGTCGGTGCTGCAAAATGCGCAACCCGATAAAGAAGCTTTGCAAAACATGGTGGCGGGTATATTAAAGGAACGGGCCAATGCCAAATTAAACAAAGGCATCATTCATACCCAAGCCATGGTAAACTATGCCAAGTACGGACCTAAAAATCCGTTTACGAATATTATTCCGGAAAAAGAGCTGCAGAAAATATCGCCGCAGGAACTGGTAAGCCTCGTAAAAAGCATCCCGACCTACGAGCACCATATTTTGTACTACGGCCCACGCGCCACCGAAAACTTTACCGCGGCGCTGAACTCCGGCCACCTGGTGCCCGCCACTTTAAAACCGGTACCGGCCTTAAAAGTATTCCCGGAACTTGATTTTAAAGACCGCATGGTGTACTGGACCGACTTTAACATGGTGCAGGCCGAATTGCTGTTCCTGACCAAATCTTTTAATTACAACCAGAAACTGGTGCCCACCATTACGTTGTACAACGAGTATTTTGGCGGCAATATGGGCTCGATTGTATTTCAGGAGTTGCGCGAATCGAAGGCCCTCGCCTACTCGGCTAGTTCGCGGTACGCCAATGCCAGCCGGAAAGATCGGGCCAACTATATTTTGTCGTACATTGGTACGCAGTCGGATAAACTGCCCGAAGCTACCGCCGGTATGCAGGCTCTGCTAAACGATATGCCCCAGGCCGAAGCTAATTTTGCGAACGCCAAAGAAAGCATCGTCAACAGCATTGCCACCGAGCGCATTACCAAATCTGATATTTTATTTGATTACGAACGCGCCAAACGCCTGGGCCTGGATTACGACCTCCGGAAAGACATTTACCAAACCGTAAACGCCCTCACCTTCGACGATATGAAGCAATTCCAGCAGCAGTTTGTAAAAGGCCAGAACCAAACCATCCTGGTAATCGGCTCCACAGACCGCTTAAACTTCAAAGAACTACAGAAATACGGCAAAGTAAAACTATTGAGTTTGAAGGAGCTGTTTGGATATTAATTATTTGAAGGTTAGATGCTAAACACTAGATATTAGATGCACGATGTTAAAGTTTAAATTTAATGGTGTTTGAGTAGCACTAAAAATAAAGGGGCAATTGTTCATTGCCCCTTTATTTCTTACGTCAAAATCTATTCACGTTTTGTCATTCAGGAGGAAACTATTTAGCCTATTCAAAAGCGCTAACTACAATGTTAAAAGGTAACTATTTTGTCTATATCACTTCCAATCCAAGAAAAACAGTTCTTTATACCGGTGTAACAAATGATTTAACAATTCGGCTTAAACAACATTTTGATAACCGGGGAAACCCGAGCACTTTCGCTGGTAAATATTTCTGCTACAAATTACTTTATTACGAAAGGTTTTCGGATGTAAATATCGCCATTGAAAGAGAAAAAGAAATTAAAGACCTGAGTCGGGAAAGGAAAATTGAATTGATAAAAAATTTAAATCCTTATCTTGATTTCTTAGTAGCCAGCGCCTTTGAATAGGCCAAATAGTTTCCTCCTGAATGACAAAGTGTATAAAAATAGTTAAAGGCTATTTAGATCGTGAGTAGAGTTCGCGCTGCGCCTAACGCATAAAAAAGGCCTTTCGGATTACAGTTCTTTTAGCAATCTGGCTGCATGATGTACACGCGTAATGCCTATTTCTATTTCTGAATTTATTCTGTAGATAATCCTGTAGTTACCTTCTATTAACTCCCTAATTAGTTCATTGTCAAATTCTGGCACTTTCCTGCCAATCTTTGGATGCTGTTCTAAAACACCAACTCGCTCAATGATTCTATCCATGAGTCTGTCAGCATATTTGGGTGAATCCTGTGCTACATAATCATAAATAGCTCGTAAATCATCTAAAGCTAAATTGGTCCATATTATTTTTGCCATGCTTTAATAATGCTTTTGGCTTCTTCATGAGATTTGGTTTCCCGTTTATCTAATTGCTGAAATCCTTTTTCTACTTTATCAATAAAGATTAACCGCTCAATTAATTCGTCTAAATCAAACTCTTGCGGTAATTCTTTAATAGCTTCTATTACTTTATCTTTGGTCATATCTTTATCATTTTTTTTAGATGAATATATTTTTATTCATTTGCCATTAACGGTTTGTACATATAGCGAGCGAGGCTTAGCCGATGCTTGGCTTATGTTATTATTCTTATTAATCAATAAAAATAGAACCAGGAAACAATCAATTAAGAGCGTTTTTGAATTTTGATGTGCGTTAATTTATCATTTAGAGCACTTTTTGAATATTTATTGATTTCAAGGTTATATAATGGTATAGTTTTGAAGATATAATTGCCAGTTAAAATTTAAAGTATTTTAATTATTAGCTACCTATAAATTAAAACATACTCTAATAAATCCATTCAGGCTGAATGCGGCTTCTACAAGAATATATACTTTTTGAACTCTTCCCAATAAACATTCTATTAAAAATAGGAATTAACTTTAAATTAGTCTTTGTACAAAGTCATAAAAGTTAAAGTTGTACAAAGTTCGTTAGGACCACATGGAAGAAAGTATAAAGTCAATGTGTTTTTATCCTGCCTAAAATCCCTGGTACCTGATTTGGGAATATCAGCTTCTCTTGCTGGTTTCAAGTCCTCAATATCCTCATACTCCCCTTTGTTATAATCGTAAGTATAGTGCTGAGAATAAAACAAAGTTAATTTATCGCCTTTCACTTCATATTTACCTATAAACCTGTGTCTGTATCCTAGTATATCTCCAGAGGAGTTGGTTACCTTTTCAAAAGATTCAAAGCTATTGTCCTGCTTAAAGGTATATCCTCTTTTGAGTTTCAAGGTATCAAAAGGCACATCCTCTAAATACCAATTACCAATTAAGGAATTATTTATACTGTTGGAGCTTATTTCTTCAACAAGAAAGTCTTCCTTTTGGCAGGAGACGAAGGCAAAAAATAATAATCCGTAAAGGAGGCAGCTATACTTCTTCATTTTCTGGGTTTTTTATTAAATATTGTTTTGTAGTTAATATTTATATGACCCCATATTTATTAACATGGTTGCATTAGCTTTCTAAAATTTTCGCTATCTTATTTATAAACCGAGTTATTCCGTTTATCCTACCATTTCAAGCGGATAGCGGATATATGGAATAAATTCCGGTTATCTGCTATTTGGATAGCGTTTGAATTACTTTAATAATGAAGATATTTCTAAGTTATCTTAAATAGTTTTAATATTTTCTATTTAATAATAAACAAATCAAAGCAATAAAAAAAGGCTACCAAAAATTAATTCAGCAGCCTTTTAGTTTAAGTTTATTAACCTTAGAAATTATCTAAAGCCGCATTCAAGGTTTCGCTGGGGCGCATAGCTTGTTCTACTTTAGCGGTATCGGGGTGGTAGTAGCCGCCGGTATCAACGGGTTTGCCTTGGGCGGCAATTTGCTCTTCTACAATTTTGGTTTCGTTGTCGGTAAGCGTTTGGGCTAAGGCCGTAAATTTAGCCGCCAGCTCCTGGTCTTTGGTTTGTTCGGCCATGGCTTGGGCCCAGTAGAGCGCCAGGTAAAAATGGCTACCCCGGTTATCGATACCGCCTACTTTCCGGGACGGTGATTTATCGTTGTCCAGGAACTTGCCGTTGGCTTGGTTCAGGGCTTCGGCTAATACCGCGGCTTTTTCGTTTTTGGTTTTGTAAGCCAAGTCTTCTAAAGAAACGGCCAGAGCCAGGAACTCACCTAAAGAATCCCAACGCAGATAGTTTTCTTCCATAAACTGCTGCACGTGTTTCGGCGCCGAACCACCGGCACCGGTCTCGAACAAGCCACCACCATCTAACAACGGCACAATCGAAAGCATTTTAGCGCTGGTACCCAACTCCAAAATCGGGAACAAGTCGGTTAAGTAGTCGCGCAGTACGTTGCCGGTCACCGAAATAGTGTCCTGACCAGCTTTAGCGCGGGCGCAGGTAAAACGCATGGCCTCTAACGGCGACATGATTTTAATTTCTAAACCAGCGGTATCGTGGTCTTGTAAGTAACGCTCCACTTTTTTAATCAGGTTGGCATCGTGCGCCCGATTATTATCCAGCCAGAAAACAGCCGGGGTATTGGTAATTCGGGCCCGGGTTACTACTAGCTTTACCCAATCCTGAACGGGCAAATCTTTCGTCTGGCACATCCGCCAGATATCGCCTTCTTGTACCGGGTGCTCCATTAAAGTATTGCCGGCTGCATCTACCACCCGCACCGTGCCACTTTCGGTCATCTGGAAGGTTTTGTCGTGCGAACCGTATTCTTCGGCTTTTTGGGCCATTAACCCAATGTTAGGCACGGTACCCATGGTACTGGGGTCAAAAGCACCGTTTTCTTTACAGAAATCTATTACTTCTTGGTAAATACCGGCGTAGCTGCGGTCCGGAATCATGAATTTGGTGTCGTGCAGTTTGCCGTCCGGTCCCCACATTTGGCCCGAAGTACGGAAGGCCGCCGGCATAGAAGCGTCGATAATTACATCATTTGGTACATTTAAATTGGTAATGCCTTTAGCCGAATCTACCATAGCGAGTTCCGGGCGACTTTGGTAAACCGCTTGAATATCGGCTTCTATCTGGGTTCTCTGGTCGGCGGGTAAGCTTTGAATTTTATTTAAAACATCGCCTAAACCATTGTTAGGATCTACCCCAATTTGCTGGAAAACAGCGGCGTGTTTCTCGAATAAATCTTTAAAGAAAACCGTAACAGCATGGCCAAACATAATAGGGTCCGATACTTTCATCATGGTGGCTTTCAGGTGTAAAGACAGTAACACCCCTTGCGCTTTGGCATCGTCTATTTCTTTTTCGAAAAAAGCCCGTAAAGCCTTCTTGCTCATAACCGAGGCATCAATCACTTCGCCAGCCTTTAGGGCTAAGTTATCTTTCAGGGTTCTGGCCGTGCCGTCGGCTCCTACGAATTCAATCTTTACGGCGCCAGCCTGCTCCATTACCACCGATTGCTCACTCCCGTAAAAATCGCCGTCTTGCATGTGGGCTACGTGCGATTTGGTACTGGCTGACCAGGCACCCATGGAATGCGGATGCTTTTTAGCGTATTCTTTTACCGGGGGAGCTACCCGCCGGTCGGAGTTTCCTTCTCTTAACACCGGGTTTACCGCACTACCTAAAATTTTAGAATAACGGGCTTTTATTTCTTTATCGGCATCGGTTTGCGCATCGGCCGGATAATTGGGAATTTTGTATCCCTGTGATTGTAATTCCTGAATAGCCTCCGTTAATTGGGGAATAGAAGCACTAATATTGGGCAATTTTATAATATTGGCTTCGGGGGTTTTGGCTAATTCTCCCAGGTAAGCCAAATCGTCGTTTTGCTTTTGGCCTTCGGTTAAGTTTTCCGGGAAAGTGGCGAGAATACGGCCGGCCAGCGAAATATCTCTTGTTTCAACAGCAATGTCGGCGGCCTTCGTAAAGGTTTGTACGATTGGCAAAAAAGAATAAGTGGCCAGGGCCGGCGCTTCATCGGTTATGGTGTAAACAATTTTAGCTGTATTTGTCATTTTTTCTTCTGTTTTTAAGGTTTTATAAATACCCGGCAGTAGGTGAATATAAGTTATGTTGCTTCTGCTAAATTAATTATTGTTGTGGATTTTGTATTCGGTTTCTGATACCTATTAGTTTCAGCGACAAATATAATAGTCTTTTGGATACGGTGCAGAATATGCCTATATCCAAAGAATCTTTTACTCAAATGAGCAAAGGGTACAGCTAATATTATTTGAAGAATTCCAGAAGAATCTTCTGCTTAGAGAGGTAAAACGTGTAATTCCAGAATTATGATTTTCCTGTGAGGCACTGTAAGCCGAAGATTCCTTCAGCATGAGCAAAAAAGAATTTATTTAACTAATGTTATGCAAATAAAATAATACCATATAGTACAAAGCACCTTCCATAATAATTTTTATGTCATCTTGGAAAGATCTATTGGTTAAAAGGCATTACAGGCAACTATGA